>OJKQ01000176.1_pt1 | contig 56100 bp, 58 predicted proteins | sample 1596641 | NCBI WGS metagenome assembly OJKQ01 (sample SAMEA4350167, study PRJEB24818) | metagenome | biome: human; feature: gut; material: faeces | place: Denmark | collected 2013-09 | reverse complement strand
CCCATTCCGAACAGAGAAGTTAAGCTCACTTGCGCCGATGGTACTGCAATGCAATGCGGGAGAGTAGGTAGCCGCCTCCTTTTATCAAGAGCCTCAGATTTCGAAAGATTTCTGAGGCTTTTTTGTTTTTCCCACTGATTTCACTGATGCTCACAGATTTTTCCCAAATCTTTACATGAGAGATACAGAAAATCGGAAAACATTCTTTCTATCAACGACTTAGAAGATTGTGTACGAAAAGAATGCTGAAATAATGTAGAATTTTGTAGAATGATATTAATTTTTTAACACGCATAATTTGCTAGTTTCCAACAATTATCTTATATTTGCAATGAGTTTCTGTGTCTCTTATGTAGAGATTCAGATGAACGACATCAAAAAACGAGCTTGATTCGCATGATGAAAGAGACAAATATACAATCACAGGTAACGTCCACTATTGCAGGGGACGACGGCGAAGCCGTGGCAAAAAGTGAACAAAACGCTAAGAAAAAGGTTCTGGAAAAGCCTAATGAAGGGCTTGAAAAACCTGCTGATGCAGGATGGTATGTGGCTGTAGTGAGAGTGAATTGTGAAACGAGAATAGCTGATTCTATACGAATCAATCTTAATCACAATCATGTTTGGTTTGATTACTGGATTCCCAAGGTAAAAGTAGTTTATATAGACAAACGTTCCAATAAGCGAAAAGTGAAAGAAAAGCTATTTCTTTCCACCTTTATCTTTTGCAATGTTTCTCCGAGACAACTTGACAAAATCCGCTTCCGTTCGGATGTGTATAAGATGCTGACGATGCCAGGTCAAAGGAAAATATATCAAATTCCCGACCAGGTTGTTGCCAACTATCGATATTTTGTAGAGAATGATGAAGAGCCTGTCACTGCTGCCCCTGTTCCTTTGAAGAAAGGTATCAAAGTGCGAGTGGTAGCAGGCAGCATGAAAGGTGTGGAAGCATACGTACAGAGCTATAATGGCAAGAAAGCCGTCATCGGCAGCGAAATCAAGTATATCAGTGGTGCAACGCTTACGATAAGTAGAAATTTACTCGAAGTCGTTGAAGAAGATTAAGTCGTAGAATGATCTTGTTGCATAAAAAAACTATGAGTTATCTGAGTAAAATGTTATAGTAAGTTATAGCAAAGCGGTCCCAGCTCGCACAACCATGGCGAGGGCTTTGATGGTCCGCCAACCTTAGAGCGTAGCGGTTCCGAGCACCGAGTAGGGCGGTTACATCCTTCCTCCTGAGGTTTCTGTCCCCTATAAGGGGAACCGAAGGGGTCGTAAAGACTATTGAGAAGGCTTGGTTAGAGGTGGAGCTCTCCTTGCAGGAGAGACGGAGAGGTAGAAAAATCAGCACAAATGGAAAAGCGAATGCGTGATGACTATCGCCGCAGAACCGGTAAGGAAGCAAAATCATTTTGTGTATTGTGATGTTTAGCCCTAAGCCAAGTATAGGTTAATAAATGCATTTTTTCTCTTAATTCCTTGGTGATTACGAAAGAAAGTCGTAAATTTGCAGACAAAGATTAAAATAAAGGAGAATGTATTATGTTGATAAGTAATGTATCACAAGATAGAACCATTCCTTATTGGGATGAAATCAGGAATTTAAGCATTGAGGATAAATATTCCTTGATAGCTAAAATTGAGTCTTCTTTGGGCGATGTTGATATAAGTGAGTCGACTAATTCGATTCATGGGATACCACGTGAGGTGATGATTGCGGCTGCAGAATATGCTCTGAAGGAAAATAGAGCAGGTCGCTGCATTCCAAATTCGCAAGTTGAGTCTTTTATCAAAGCAAAAAGAGGATGGAAGTAGTTTGGTCTGACTTGGCTTTGACGCAGTTAGATGAAGTCATGGACTATGTGGAAGAACATTTTGGCTTATTAACCTCTCAAAAAGTTCTCCATAATATCTTGGAAAAGACAGATGAACTGGCTCAATATTCCACACATGGCATATATGATGCTCGCTACACTTCGTGGGTATCTGGTCAGGATATGGTTATACGCCACTTGTTGTTAGCTCCAAACCGTGTCTATTATTTGATAGATGGCGAGCAAATTGTAATTATGGGGATAGTTCATGTCAAGCGGTCTCCGCAAGCCGTAACTTCCATGATCAAACGCTTTTTAGAAGAATATGACAAAAATAGGTAAGTCTTCAGAAAATTGATGCTGTCAGCAACTGTTCGGAAATTCCGAACAGTTAGTAAAGAAGGCAATCGTATGATTACACGTAATATGGATTACTCCGCCATAACCCTGATGGGCACCTCTCCTGAGGTAATCCTCTCAAAAGTAGAATGAAAAATAATATTCCTCATTCGAGTGGCGACAAGTGCAGAGCGATACTGCAATGAGGAACAAAAATAACTTTTTTCAAAAACTGATAGGTGTAACTACTTGTAATATAGTGGTGACATTGTATTGGTGATATATAAAAAGTTGACTATGGTTAGTGTTTTGCGTACAAATTATTTGCGTACAGTACCAAAGTTGATTTTGTTCTTAACATCATATTCACCTTTGTTTGTATGTATAATAGTTAGACAGCTATATTATAACCGTTCCTATTTACATTTTGCAGGTTTTGATAAGGCGGGTATCTTGTGCTTGCTACATAAATTCGGCTTGTCTATACTCTTGGGGCTCTTACTTGTTTTAGTGACATTAGGAACAATACTCTTTTTAAAGATACTTCGTTCTAGTTCCAAAAATGGCAATAATGTTACGGTTAAGAGTATTTCAAATAAAAATGCAGAGTCTATAGGTTATATAGCAACTTATATCATACCATTTCTCTTTCAGAGTTTTGACGAGCTAGGCGACATAATACCATTATTGATACTCTTGATTATTATTTATAGGATATATGTCACTTCAAGTCTGCTTTTAGTAAATCCTGTCTTAAATTGCAAATACTCTTTGTTTGAAATGGAATACGAAGAACAGGGACAACGAAAGCAAGGTCTCATGATTTCTCCATTTAGAGATATCTATGAAAGTGATAATATAAAGATATACAATATTGGGTATAAATTGTTTTATGTTAATAAAATAAACAAGAAATGAATTTAGAGGAATTGTTGAATTTAATATCTTCGACTAGCGTTGATGATACGAAGTTGTTTTTTATAACAAGAGCACTTAAGCCTAACATGAAGCGTAAGGCAAGAGCGCATGAAAAATATCTTTATCATGTTTTCCAAGTTGATAACGATGAGGATTTAAGAGAATATATTTATGAGACATCAATAAGTCAACTGAAATCTATAGTTGACAAAAACTATGAGATGGTTGACTATGATGTTTTGAATGATGATACAGAAAATCTATTTTCATATCCGATACAGAATAAGGTGTTTTCTTTTCAAGATGTTGTTACCAACCAATTGCAAAGAGATGTTCCAAAGATAAGAAGTATTCGTGATTTGGAAAATGATGAAGTAAAATTATGGGCCTATTGTGTCGGTTTCGAAGATGTACAAACTGGCGAATGGGTTTATACATTTCGTAAGATGCAAGCCAGTTCTGTAGCCATCGATACACGAGAGGCTAATCTTAAAGCAAAATTCTTAGCTTGGTTTAATCCAGAAAGCTTAATGCTTCAACAGTTAAAGGGTGATGCATTAACTCTGGACAAACAGATAGACTGCGTATTCTATAAAGACATATTCTATGTGATTAAGAAATTTAACTTTGAACAGATGATGGGATTGCAGGAGGAATATGCAGAAAAGGCTAAGATTATAGCAGAAGAAATGGAGGGAACAAACACTTTTTCTGGCATAGAAAAGTTAAAAGCTGTCATTGAAACCAAACCTTCTGTACATAAAAAACTTGTAAAAATAGGAATGCTTGGCACCTATAAAAATGTGACAGCAAAAGATATTCGTCAAATGAAACGAGTTTGCAAACAGCATGGTGATACTTTAAAGATTATTGATGATAAAATCTGTATGGAAGAAGAAGCTGATGTTGATGTTGTGTTGAAGATGTTTGGCGATTATTACAAGCAAGGTGAAGTTTCAGGAAAGTCGTATGGTACTTTTTCTGGTAAGGAATTGAAAAAATAGATGAGGTGAAGGAGTGATTAGCAATACTTCATTCTAAAAGATAATGCAATCGAGCGCAATGAAAGCTGCTTTCAAATTGCCGAGTGCAGCTTATCTTCTGCAAAACGATAATAAAATAACTTTTTTCAAAAACAGATACGTGTAACTACTTGTAAAATAGTGGGGACGCTGTATTGGTGATATACAATAATCGGGCAATTTGTTTCATGTAACTGATAAAAATAAATATTATGGATAAATATGAATTGACAACTTTATGGCAAAATACATTGGGCTTGAAAAATCAAACTAATGGTTATCAAGAACAAGTAGATTTTTTGCGACAAGCATATTATTCATTAAGGCAAAAGGCACAGCTTTTTGCTTCAGAAATAAATCGAAGCTTACCCTCATTTACAATTCATGATATATCACATGCTGATGCTTTGTGGGGGATTGCCTCAATGATACTTTCCTCTAATGAAAATCTAAATCCAGCGGAAGGGTTTGTTTTGGGTGCTGCTTTCTTGATTCATGACTTGGGAATGGGAATCGTTGCTTATCAAGAGGGCATCGAAGAGTTGAAGAAAACAGCATTGTGGCAGGATACCTATAAAGCATTGGAACGCAAGACTCTAGGATCTTTAGAGAAAAAAGATTTAGAGCGATGGGCTTTAGAGTCAACCCTAAGAGATTTGCATGCGCAAAAAGCAGAGACGTTACCACTGGCTTCTTGGAAAGATAATTTGGGCAACCAGATGTTTTTATTGGAGGATTCCGATTTGAGAAACTCTTATGGAGACATCATTGGAAAAATAGCGGCAAGTCATGGAACTACGATTGATAGAATGATGCACCTATTAGGTACGGATTTGATAGGTGCTCCAGGATTTTTACCTTCACATTGGACGATAGACCCGATAAAATTAGGTTGTTTGATGCGTGCTGTTGATGCAATTGATGTAGATGACAGCAGAGCACCAAGTCTCCTCTTTACTTTAAGAAAACCAAGTGGAATTTCAAAAGAACATTGGACATTCCAAAATAAGTTGAATCAGCCTACAGTAAAAGGAAGTAGAATACTATTTACTTCAAAATCTCCTTTTGGTATAGAGGAAAGTGACAGTTGGTGGCTTTGCTTTGATACATTGCGCATGATAGATAGCGAACTGAAAAGTGTTGATTCTTTCTTGTCTGACTTAGGAAGAACCACATTTGGTGTCAATGGTGTTGCTTACATAGATACCCCATCTCGTCTTACAGAGTCTGTAAAGGTCGTTGGTTGGAAGCCAGTAGATACCACGATTAATGTTTCAAATGTTCCCAAGCTAGTGGCTACGTTGGGAGGCAAGGAGTTATATGGTAAAAATTATAAAGTTCCGCTGAGAGAATTAATACAAAATGCCTCAGATGCAATACGGGCAAGAAGAATATTGGATGATGATGATTCTTTTGATGGAAAAATCCGAGTTAAGTTTGGAGAAGATGCTAATGGCACGTATATCGAAATTTCGGATAATGGAGTAGGCATGTCTTCTTTGGTTATGACTCAATCTTTGTTGGATTTTGGTCAATCTTTTTGGGGAACAAATCTTATGCATAAGGAGTTTCCTCTGTTGGAAGCAAAAGGTTACAGTTCAACAGGAAAGTATGGAATAGGCTTCTTCTCTGTATTTATGCTTGGTTCTAAAGTGCAGGTTATATCACGTAAATACTTGTTGGGTAGGGAGCAGACACATGTGTTGGATTTTATGCATGGACTCGACTCCAGGCCAATCCTACGTTGTGCAAATCCTGATGAATATATAAAGGATGGTGGCACTATAGTTCGTGTTTGGATAGAAAAAGGTATAAAGAAAAGTCTTCTTTATGATCGTTTTTTGGAAAAGCAGATTCCTCTTTCTGAAATATTGGAACGATTGTGTCCAAGCCTTGATTGTAATCTTTATGTTGAGTCTGAAACAACGCCAGTCATATCACGCAATGATTGGATAACTATGGACTCTAAGGAGTTACTGTTAAGAATACATGGAAAGTCTAGATGTGCGGTAGCCAATGATCAACAATCAAAATTGTTAGAGTTATTGGCGAAAAACATGAGGACAGTTACGGATTCAAAAGGCCATATTGTAGCAAGAGCTTCTTTATATTTAGATAAGGATTACCATTTTCATGGGCATTTAGATTTATGTGATGGTATGATTACGATAGGAGGTCTAAATGCTGGTGTTATTCGTGGTATCGTTGGAATCGTTAAGGGATATAGTATTAATGCATCTCGAAATTATGGTATGCCGATAGTTTCTTATTCAGAAATATCCAAATGGGCAACAGAACAGTCTCAAGTGTTGGCTGATTCGTGGTTGGATGGTAATATACAAATGCATTGTGCAACAATAGTCCAACAGTTAGGGGGATGTACCGGTGACTTGAAATGTTTTGAATACCGAGGTGGCTATATCTCTTGTAATGAACTGGTTTCTTATATCAAAAATGAAAACATAGATGAATGTATCTTATTATCAGATGCAGCTGTATCTGTAGAGTTTAGGCGTAGAAACGACAATCGTGTGTTTATAGCAAATCCAAATGTGTTTTGGGGAGAAGCTGGTATTGTTTCAATATTATGCAATGTATTGGATTTTGAATATTCCTTGAGGTGGCCAAATAGGGAAAGAGCATTAGAGGCATCGATGTCAAATTTGTTTATTGCAAAATTAGCGGAAGCATGGGATACTGATGTTGATACTGTAAAAGCAAATGCAAAAATCTCTACAGACGATGTGAAATATAATGCGGTTATTGGTACCTTTGGTGATCAAGATGCCAATTATGATTTTGCTGATATTTTTAAAAGACCAAATTAAGTTAAACAGAGTATAGCATTATGTCCTCTCAATCAGATAACAACAAGCGAAAAACGGAGAATACGTTACTTCTTTACTTCCGAATGCTCTTTATGATGGGTAAGTGTTGTAAGTGTTCGGTGAAAGTCGTATTGTGCGCCTAGATAAAGTTTCGTACCTTTGCACCATGATTTTAAATTATTCAAATTATGGTACAAGGCAAGAAACAATTAAATAGCAAGCCAAAGTTCGCCGAGGTTGTAATCGGCAACAATGAGGCGAAGGAGATGCGTGAGTCTGCAAAAGTTCGCAACCGTCGCAATCCTTATTTAAAATTAAGCTATCCCAATGGTGTGACACTAATTCTACCTGCTGACATCAGTATCGAACAGCTTCGGGCTTACATTAGTATAACAGTGTAGGCTTATGGCTAGAGTTTGTCAGTTGACGGATGACCTGAAGTACTACTTGTGCATGGAGCCAGTCGATATGCGAGGAAAAAATGGTAAACAATAAGGTAAACGATATGTTTGAACAGCAACAAAATACAGGGAAAAGTGCGTCTTTGGCAGAGAAATATGCCAATGCCGTAGGCCAGTTGTCCGATGCCAATGATCGGGCAGCGCATGCAGAGCATGACCTGCAGGTGGAGCGCATCACTCGTCAAGACTTGATTGACGAGGAGATGGCTCGCCGTGTTGCTGAAGCAGAAGAACGTATCAGAAAAGAGTTGGAAGCTCAATTGGCAGATAGGACCAAGAAATTGGAAGAACGTAATAAGGCTTTGGATAAGCGTGAGTCCGATGTAGATAAGAAAGCGGAGACAATCGCCCAAAATGTAAGTGAACAGGTTCGCCAGCAGATGTCTGCAGCTAAAACCCGTTTCGAGAAAACTGCGCTGAATCGTTTGGCTGATATGTTTGACATGTTCATGCAGGCGTTCATCGCCCTTGGTGACAAGGATTCTTCCAAAAGTCAGGAACTGTTGCAGAAGTATCAGCTTGCGGCAAAGGAAGCGCATGGGTCTTTAACGGATGAAATCAAGGATAAACTGGCCAAGGTTGAAGCTAAAAGCAAGTCTAAGACCGAGCAGATAGCCTCTCTTGTCAGAATGATATTTACTCAAAAGCGTGAGCGGGTAGTCTTTAGTAAGGAAGAACGTGATACCATCTATGATAAGGTAATGGCATCAGTTGAGTTCACTGATGAGGAAAAGAAACGTTACCAGGAGTGCCGTGAATTTTGTGAGGAATATCGCAAGCGCAAGGCTATAAAGAAGCTTTTGAATAGCCAGAAGGAACAGAAGGGGCATGGACGAAATCCTATACCTGAGGATATGCCTCGCTTGGAGGAAAAGGTACTTTGGCCTGAAGGCTATATAGGACATGAGGATGAATATGTAATCGTTTACCAAGGCAAGGTGCAGGAGTTTATTGTGCCAGCCAAAGTACGCTACTTTGTTCAGCCATATCGTCGTCCTGTAGTTCGTCACAAGGATGATCCAATGCAGAAGCTCTTGCAGTCTCCATGCGATGAGGACGTATTTTGGAAGAGTTATGCTTCGGCAGAGTTGTTGGCACAGTTAGAGTGTAATAAGTATGTTCTTCATCAGCCGTTTAACCGGCAGATAAAGAAGATGAAACAGGATGGCTTGATACTCGCTCCTTCAACAGTCGATGACTGGCATCAGGGTGTATGCGACAAGATAGAACTTCTCTACAATCTGCAGATGGATCGGGTAATGTCCAGTTTGCTGCTTGGTGCTGATGGCTCTCCATTCCCGATATTGGACTGCGAGAAGCATAAGACGGTAAATCATTACTTGATTCAATATCGTTCTGTGGCGACAGGCATTCCAATCTTCATGGTTAATACGAAAAACAAGCATGGTAGGGGTACTGCTGACATCATGGACAACCTCAAAGATTGGAAAGGTGTGGCGCTGATGTGTGATGGTTACTCCGGCTATGATTGGCTGAAGAAGATAAATGGTCGTATATTGTGTCGCTGTGTCGTTCATGCCCGAAGACCAATGGAACGAGCCTTGAAGGAAAATCCTAATCTTGCAAAGATAGGTATTCTCTTCTACCAGAACATTAACCTGATTGAGGAAATGATAAAGGAGAAGAAACTTGAGGGCGAGGAGAAGGCACAGTTCAGGAAGGACCATGCCGAGCCGCTATGGGAGGACTTCAAGCTATGGGCTGCAAGTGCCATCTTGGATGTGCCAAAAGACAGCAATATATACCAGGCATTGAACTATATGTTGCGCAACTATACAGAGCTGACCAATTATATAGACATCCCAGACATGCCTTTGGACAATAATGATACCGAACGCCTGATCCGTGACATGGTGATGGGTAAGAAGGCTTATTTGTTCTGCCGTGACTTGGATGCTTGTAAGCGTGCAGCAATGATGTACTCCTTGTTTGGAGCATGTAAGGTGCTAGATAAAAATCCTGAGCGTTGGCTTTGTTATGTGTTGAAGCATATAGATTCTACGCCTGAGGATAAGTATTATACTCTTCTTCCTGAGTTCTGGGAAGATGAGGAACAATAAAAATGAATTTAATATTTAGTCAAATTAAGGTATAACCTCCATTAGCTTGTGCTGATGGAGGGCTAAATTGCGTTTTTTTGTCTCAAAATTAGAAAAATGATGCCGCCGTGCAAAGGTACAATATTTTTTTGAGATATGCAATACGGCGTTGAGCGGATACTTACGATACAGAAGGCACAGGAGTTCATGAATGAGAATCACTTTGCCGACGTCTCCCGAGTGCAATGTCTGCTACGCAAGATGATGTCCAAGGAGTATCATGGCCTCATCGATCAAATCAAGGAGTGTCAGGATCCCCATGCTATCTTCAATATTCATGGCGGCAACAATCTCATTGCGCCCACTGCCAGCCAGGCAGAGCAAAAATTGGTGGAGAAACCTGCTGACGAGATAAAAAAAGATAAGGAATAATCAAGAAAGAAGACCGAGATAGAAAGTTTTATGGCAACAATGAGGATACCCTCTCCAAGCACCCACTTTCAGCAATATAATTGCAAGCTGATCCCCATAACAGCCTGGCGGTCCCATCCCGCACAACCTGGCGAGGGCTTTGATGCCCCGCCAACCTTATAGCGTAGCGGTTCTGAGCACCGGAGGGCGGTTACATCCCTTGCCCTTTTGGAAAGGGCGAGGGCTTGGGAGTGGGTTAAGGACCCCCTCTTCGCAAGAGGGGGACAGGGGAGTCGAAAAATGTTATAGTGCTTAGCTGCTTATTACGAAGCATGCAATGCTGAAAGATTTCGCTTCACCATTCGATATCACCGTAGATCTCTACAAGTAATTGGTCAGAGTTGAAAAAACTCCCCCAAAATTTGGTGGTTTCACAGAAAACCCTTATCTTTGCTGCGAATTAAATATAGAAGTTATGGCACAGTTAACATTACAGATAGATAGTCCATCTTTGTTGGAGCAATTAAAGAATGTCCTCTCTCTTATGAGAGGCGTTAAAATAGTTTCAGACTCCCCAGTTTCAAGGAGTGCTGCTTTGGAAGATGTTCCAAACGCAGAAACTTTGGCAGCAATGAAAGAGGCTGAGAGTGGTCATGATGCGGGAGTAGTTCGAGTAGATAGCTTAGAAAGCTTCATGGCATCAATGGAGGAATAGGGTTTATGAAAGAAATTCGAAAGACCTCGCAGTTCAAGAAAGATTATAAGCGTTTTAAGAATGATAAAGAATTTGTAGAAACGCTTATGGGGATAGTTAAGCTTTTGGCAGAAGGCAATCAGATACCGGAAGAATATAATCCTCATTCTTTGAAAGGCAACTGGAAGAACTATATGGAATGCCATATAGAAAATGATACACTTTTGATTTGGTTTGATAAGAACAATAATGCAATAGAATTAGTTCGTTTAGGTTCGCATTCTGAATTATTTGGTAAAGGACGTAAGCGCTGATCTCCATAACAGTCAGGCGGTCCCATCCCGCACAATATGGCGAAGACCGCTTTGGTCCGCCAACCTTAGAGCGTAGCGGTTCCGAGCACCGGAGGGCGGTTACATCCCTAATCCCTATGGTAGGGATTTAGGGCTTTGGTATAGGGTAAGGACCCCCTCTTCGCAAGAGGGGGACAGGGGAGTCGAAAAAATACAAGACTAAGATAATTATGAATAAAGAAGAAAGAAATACCTTTCGAAAGGAAATGTTAGGTAAGTTAGAAGAACAATGGGCTAAGAATAATCGCCCTGAAGACGATCTCTTCTATTACCACCCTTCTGAAGATAAAATAGTCTTATCTCATTCCCTATTCTGGGTAATGACCCAAAACATAAAAGGTAAGGTAGGAAAGGAAAAGTACTTATTGCTTCTCCGCCAATATCAGGAAGAGATGCTCGAAGCCTGGCTTACGGAATCGTCAGATTTCAAAGACCTCTTGCACTATTGCAATGTCATCTATTATAGTAGAATAATAGCATATGTCTAAAGATAATAACAACTTAACAATATTGTCAGGGCAATCAGTACTCTTGCCTTCTCAAAATGAAATTCAAAGGAGAATATATTCTATTCGTGGCGTGCAGGTGATGCTTGATCGTGACCTCGCCCAGCTCTACCAAGTTGAGACAAAAGTTCTTAATCAGGCAGTAAAGCGTAACATGAAGCGCTTTCCTGATTATTATATGTTTCGTTTGACAGAAGAGGAATGGAATAATTGGAAGTCACAATTTGTGACCTCCAATTATATGAGTGAAGATGAAATTCAGGCTATAAAGATGGGAGTCAGACGTCCTCCTTTTACTTTTACTGAACAAGGTGTAAGCCAATTGTCATCCGTATTGAAAAGTGACCGTGCTATTGAGACAAGCATTCGCATAATCGATGTTTTTGTTGCCATGCGCAAATTTATCTTCTCTAATGCAGGATTATTTCAGAGAATAGAGTCGCTTGAAGCATTTCGTATAGAAACTAAACGAGGCTTGAAAAATATAGATGCTCGTTTTGATCAGATTATGAGTCGTCTAGATGATGGTTCGCTTAAGCAAAAATTGGGGATTTTCTTTGATGGACAAATGTTTGATGCCTTTGTCTTGGTAGAGGAGCTAATCCAAAAGGCTAAACATAGGATCGTTCTAATTGATGACTATATAACAGCTTCTCTCTTGGATCGTTTTCATAAGCGTAATACAGGCGTAACTTTAGATTGTTATGTGAAAAGTCGATTTGCAAACCTGCTTTATGTGATGCTATAGCAAATTATAACACCCAGTATCCTTTAGAGCCGACAAGACTTCATACCTTTGAGCGTTCACATGATCGTTGGCTTATTATAGACGATATTGTTTATCATTTTGGTGCATCTCTAAAAGATTTAGGAAAGCGTTGGTTTTCTGTCGATATTGTAACAGAACATACAGCAGATGATTTTATTTCGCGCCTGTAAAAGGCAGAATGTTAAAAAATATCCCCATTCGAGTGGCGACAAGCGTAGAGCGATACTGCGGTGGGGAACAAAAATGGTGGTCTCAACCAGTAAGCCGCCCCCCATGCACCCCCAATCAGCAAGCTATAGCAAATTATAGCAAGTTATACCCAGGCGGTCCCATCCCGCACAATTTGGCGAGGGCTTTGATGCCCCGTCAACCTTATAGCGTAGCGGTTCTGAGCACCGGAGGGCGGTTACATCCCCGCTTCCTGAGGTTTCTGTCCCCTACAAGGGGAACCGAAGGGGTTGTAAAGACTATTGAGAGGGGCTTGGGGAGAAAGTGGAGCTCTCCTTGCAGGAGAGACGGAGAGGTAGAAAAAAGCCTTTATCAACAAGGAAGGACGGGATGATTTGCATGCAAAGCCATTTTGACAATCATGTGATGTAATCAGAATGAATACAACGAACAAAGGGGGAACGACCAAAGACTGGTTGTTTCCCTTTGTTCGTTTAGAGGCAATTGTATCAGGAGTATCTGCCATCATCACAAAGGTTGCAACCAAACGAAAGATGGAGAAGGCACCACGCAAATCTATCTCAATTCTATCAAAAGCTCAGAAGTAGATGATGCCAACGCCAAGATACTGGCTGCCCTATAAGCCACAAAAAAGAATAAAAAGAGGGATTTTGTAAAATGAACCAAAATGAACCATTTTTCCTGAATCTTTACATGAGAGATACAGAAAAACCGAAAACTTTCGTTCAATCAACGACTTAGGAAATTATGTACGAAAAGAATAGTAAAATAATGTTGATTTTCGTAGAATGATATTAATTTTTTAACACGCATAATTTGCTAGTTTCCAACAATTTTCGTATTTTTGCAAGGAGATTCTGTGTCTCTTATATCGAGATTCAGATGAACGTCATCAAAAAACGAACTTGATTCGCATGATGAAAGAGACAAATATACACTCACAGGTTACGTCCACTGTTGCAGGGGACGACGGCGAAGCCATGGCAAAAAGTGAAGGATATGTAGCTGAAAATGGTTTTGTAGCAACAGATCCGACGCACTTTGGAAAGACGTATCATGATAAACAGTCGAGGTAAACGTGTTGTCCGTGAGGCTGTTTTCTTACCACCTTTGTCTTTGTGAGAGTTGAGGACAAAAATCTTAATGAAATCCGCTTCCGCTCCGATGTTTATAAGATGCTTTCGGAATCAGGCAAAAGTGCCTCATATGCTATCCCTGATACCAAATTCGACAATTTCAGCGAGCGAGAGTTTGAAGAGAAGGTTGCCCCAATCCTGGGACACAGTGTTCACTTCTGCCTAGACAAGTGTGATAACTTCTATCATCCAAAGGCTGATGGTGGTATCAGCATCCTTGATGATTCCCTCGGTATCGATTGGAAAATTCCTACAGAACATGCCAATCTTTCAGAGAAAGATACGAAGCATGCAATGCTGAAGGACTTTGATAGTCCATTCGATATCAATGTGGATTTATACAAATAGGGTCTTATGACAGATAAAGAATTTTTAGAGTGAATGACCTCGATGCTCCCAGAGGATTTTCAAGACAAAGCTGTTTAAATGCATACCTGCGGAAAAGCTTACAAGGAAATGATGTGCACTTTGTATTTCTTGGAAGATGATCTATTAAACAATTCATGTTACTTCAAATTCGCTACAGAATTGTATTGTCTGAACAAAGGATATAATAAATAAACTTGAAAAAACTATTATTGTAACAAGGCTCTTTTTAATATAGATAACTATTTAAACGATAAGAATTATGGCAACAATAACTAATTTTTCAACATGGCTTTCATGTATAGATTTAAGTGATTATAATGATATTTGGTCATTATATCATACAGTATCAGACTTATCAGAATATTCATCTTTTAAGATTGATGTAAAAGAAGAAACAAATGGAACGAAGTATTTTCTAAAGAGTGTTGAGTGTGATGATACTTTAATGTTAGCTTCAGAAGCTGCACGTCAGACATTTTTATCAATAATAGAAGATAAATATTGTGAAGGTATGGATATTGAGGGATATTATGCATATCATCATGCAATGGAAAAAGACGATTAATTCCTATGAAAATAATTAAGGCTTCACAATTGATATATTCTATCTCAACAGAGGTAGATACAGAAATAGAGATTACAGCTGTTAGAGTGAATCGTTTATGCTCTAATATGCGTCTTAAGGATATTTATTGCGAGTTGCGACAAATTGATTTTGAAGATCTCATGATGGAGTTCCCAAATGTAATTTCTATGGATGAATTAGAGGTAAGAGTTGAACCAACCCCAGAATTTAAATCTGCAATACAGAGTTATTTTCGTTTTGATTCTAATTTACTTAGTAATAAAGAACTTTTTAGATATTGGGAGGAAACGGATGAGTAATTATAAGCGTATTTTAGATAGTGTACATGGTTACATCAATGTGCCTAAAGAATACTGTGACAAAATAATAGATACTGTCTATTTTCAACGATTGCGTCGCATAGAACAAACATCAGGTCGTTCATTATTTCCAAGTGCACGACATGATCGCTTTATTCATTCTCTTGGCGTTTTTAATTTAGGTCAAAAGATAGTTGAGAGTATAAAACGTAGATACCCTAATGGTTTTACTGATCATGACCAACAAGTTTATGATAGTTATGTGATAGCTTGTCTCTTGCATGATGTATGTCATAGTCCATTTTCTCATACTTTTGAGAATTATTATGCTTTAGGAAATGACTTGCGTGGTCTTCTTACGGCAGCATTAAATGATGAGGGGTTTACTGATGATTGGGAAGTTTCTTTTTCAAATGCTGCACCTCATGAAATAATGAGTGCTTTGCTTGTCGTGAAAGAGTTCAGAAGTTGGATAGAAACAGAGGCTCATGCAGATATAAAATTGATAGTCAGAATGATAATTGGGTGTAAATATATGACTAATAAGAAGCATAAGAGTTTTGAAAATGCTTTTATTGATTTGATACATGGCGACATCATTGATGCTGATGGTTTGGATTATGCTTGTCGTGATGCATGGGCTTCTGGATATTGTACATCCAAGATAGATGTTGATCGTTTGATAGATTCCATTTCTATAGAAAAGGATGAAGAAGGACAATTTTTAATCTGCTATACTGCAAAAGCATTGAACGAAATAGAGGCTGTTTTAAATGTAAAGAGTTTCCAGCAAACAAATGTAATAACGCACCACACAGTGGTGTATGAGCAATATTTACTTGTTAAAGCGATGGAATCTGCCGCCCTTTTCCATATAGATGGTAAAGAAAATGTAGAAGATGCTAATGAGCGTACTTCTGCTTTGAAAAAACTATGTAACTTTGAAAGCTTTGAGCATCCAATACAGCTACAAAAGAGTAAAGTGAATTTAGTCTATCCTATGGATGATGATTTTGTATCATTAATGAAATATATTCCAAATGACAAGTATGTAAAACAATGGTTAAGCAGACAGTATAACTTGAAACCACTTTGGAAATCCAAAGCGGAATTCTTCCACTTGTTTCCAATGCTGATAGATAAGAAATATACAGACAAGAATTGGTTGTTTTCTGACGCATGTCAAAAATATATTTCTGAAGAGTTCGGTATCGCTTCATCTTCAATTTGGATTATCCCTGCAACCTCTAAATATAAGGGAAATCTTGCCAGCAAAGTACATTTGTATGTCAATGGTAAAATACATCTTTATACAGACTTATTTAAAGGAGATAAAAATTCCTTTATACCAAATCAATTACCTTTCTCTTATATTTATGTACCAAAAGAAAGTGATGTGAACGCTATTGTCGCAAAATTGAACGAGAAGATCAAAAGTTTTATTTTTAGTTAGATTAACATAGATAAACATATAGTTATGATAGCATCAGTTCAATATAATGATTTAAGAGGAACGGCAGCAGCTGATATTGCTGACGGTTATATGAATTCACTTCAGAAATATCTCATGGATACATACGAAAAGTATAATTCTGAAAGATATGTTTGCCGTGGTTGTACAATATATATAGGTGGTCAAAGAAATTTTCCTACAGTAAGTTTAAACTTTCTTTGTTGGGATAAGGTTGCAGAAAAGTTTGTTCGATTTAACCCACATAACTTTATAAGCTTGAATGATGCTTTTTCGCTCTTCAAACGTTTTGAAATAATCATTGGGACAGATGTGAATGATATAGAAGTAGATAATGATGATTATTTAGATTTGATGTAACTATGGATTCTCAAATAGAATTTTCTCCAAAAGCCATTTATCAGATAGCTAATGTAATGGCAACTCAAAATTCTGCAGACCCCAACTACATGAAAGGTCCTGAGTTGGTAAGCCTGTTTAACACATTGGGTTATCTTGATGCCTATACTTTTTCTGACGGACGAGGAATCCAAACTATTGACTATGGAGAAGGCTTGTCTCGATTGACTTACGTTACTAAGCGTTTGCAGGATTTGAATAAAGTTTGTCAAGTACCTAATGCAATACAAGAATTTTGTAATAGAGTTCAACAACCATCTGAGTTTGTTGACTCTATGAAGAAGTTGTTATCCCCTTTTGACTTGGAAAAGTTTGTTCCAACATTGTCCACAACTCCGAATGATAATGAAAATACTTCAGAATGTGGCAATTTTAATATAGATGAACAAGCCTACGAGCTTGATAAAGCTAAAAAGGAGGAGAGCAAAAAACTTTGCCATGAACGTAGGAAGGCCTTGGAGGAATCTGTTTTAGGTAAAATTCCAGATGATCATCCTGTTGTCTTTATTAGCTATTCATGGGATTCTGAAGAACATGAGAAATGGGTTCTCAAATTGTCCGCAGATTTATCAGCCCAAGGCATCTTTGTCCTTCTTGATAAGTATTTGGAAGATGGTTCAAACTTACCAGCTTACATGGATTTAGGCATAGAACGAGCAGATAAAGTTTTGATTATAGGTACGCCAAAGTATCAAGAGAAGTGTTACGAGCCATCATCTGGCGTTGCTTTTGAGGATTGTATAATTCGGGCCGGAATTAGTCGAAACATAGGAACAAAGAAGTTTATAGCTTGTTTGAGAGAAGGAAATTTTAAAATCTCATTTCCTATTTATATTGGCATTAAAAAAGGTCATGATTTTACAGCAGAAGAAAATTATGATAAAGAGTTGGAATCTTTGTGTCGGGATATTTATGGAAGACCAATTATTCAACGACCTGTATTAGGTGATATTCCTGATTACGCCAAATAATTATTGCTATTATGAATATTGAGAAAATGAAGTTAGGAACCAATGCTCGGCTTATACCGAAGGTTCTTGCAAAATATAGAGATACGTTTTATGCGTTGAAAGAATTGATTAACAATTCTCTCTATGCAAAAGCCACTCGCATAGACATCAATTTTGTTCCGTCTGATTGTGATGAAGATAGTATTTGTTTTCATCCGATAGACAAAATTCAAGTTTACGATAATGGCTATGGCGTATCTTATTCTGCATTTCGGAAAAGTATCATGGAAATAGCCACAGACAACAAAGCAGATGGTTATGGTGTCGGGCGTTTCAGTGCTTTGCAGATTGGCAGACAGATGCACATATCGACTGTCGGTTATGATTCAACCACTGCATATTTTACTCAAACAGAGGTTGATTTTGACATTCAACAATTCGAAAAAGATGATTTGCAGACAAAGGAGTTTGAGGTAAGAACATCCCAATTACCAAGTACACAAGATACATATTATAAGGTTGAAATTACGAATCTTTATCATAATGAGTCTGGTTGTAATAGAAAGAACAAGTTAGGTAAGGAGTTTTCAAAAGAAGAATTTCCTCAAAAACTATTTGAAAGCTATCCTCTTTATATATTTGAAGGTAAGGTTAAATTCTACTTTAATGGTGTTGAACTTAAAAGAAGGGATTTTACGACAGAAGCCCCATCTGCAAAAAAGGTTTCCTATACAGATGTTTTTGGAAAAAAGCATGACGTTACTTTCAAATATTATAGCCTTACTTTGAAAGAGTCAAAACTTCGTCTGTTTTTGCAGTGTAATGATGGTAGTATCAACTATACTGCTTTAGAATTTACGTATAATTCAAATTGGTATGCTCCGTCATTAGGTACACAGTTTGTCATCATAGAATCAGATTACTTGACAAAAGATCTTTGCGACAATTATGATTTGGCTCATTTGAACAATAAGGAATGGCAGAGTTTTAGTGTATTCTTAAAAAAAGAAATAGATGAACATTACAAAAAAAGTAATGTAAAATATAAAAAATTCATCGAGAAACTCCAAAAAGATAAAAGTTATCCTTTTAGTCAGTCCGAGTTGACAAGTTTTTCTTTGTCGGTAGATTTATTTAATCAAAGTGCCTTCATTATAGAAGATGACTTGAATATCTTAGAAACAGGGATAAACAATAGAAGGTTAATATATTCATTATTAAGAAAGGTGATAGATGATGGTAATATCAGTTTCATTATAGAACATGTGATGGGGCTGAGTAAAGAGAGTAAAGAAAAGCTAATGGATTTGCTTGACAAGACAAATTTAGAGGCAGTTGTCAATTATGCATCTACTATAGCCCAAAAAGAGCAAACTCTTGAATTGCTTAATAAGATAACAGTTTGTGAGTTAGATAAGCATATAGAGCAATACAAAGAGATTACAAAATTGCTTTCAAGAAATATGTGGCTCTTTGGAGAACAATATACGGACACTATAGCCAAGGCTCCTGATGAAGATATTTGTAGAGTATTAGATCAACTTTTCAAAAGCAATATATCTTATAAACCTCAAAAGAGAAATAATAATGTATTGAAAGATTGTAAGCCGAAAGTAAAATCTTTGCCTGCAATGGCTTTTTATTCCGAAAGGAAATTGTCTGCTGACATGAAGGAAGTTCTTTGTATCGTGATGTTGGCACCTTCTATAGAAGTAAACCAGCATGATTTGGCACAGATTGATAATTACATCTACCAGTTGGAAACGAATAATACAATCGTGAAAGATGGAGTTAAATTCAACTTTTATTTCATAGTATCAGTGCTTGGAAATTTTGCCAAATCGCAATTAAGTTCATCTAATCTGAATAGTAGTGAGTCTTCCTTGTATAAAAAGGTTAGCCAAAATGGTAATGATATAAAGGCTTATCTTATTGAATGGCGACAACTTGTAAAATGTAACAAAGAAAAGTTGTCTTATGCTTCTACGTCACTAAAGATGAATCAAATGGATGTGGAATCTACTTTTATGCAAGAATACTCTGATTTGTTAGAAAAGAAAAATTTAGGGCAATTGCATGTCGTAAAATAACCACGATTGAATATAAGTATCTTTCTCTCAATTAGATAACAACAAGCGAATAGCAAAGAATACGCTGCTTCTTTACTTCCGAATGCTCTTTATGATGGTTGTGTCGCTATACATGAGCCGAGTCTTATAGAATGCTTTGGGGGTGGAAGACTTCGGAATATTATAACTAAGAAAAAATAATTTCATTATGAATGATTTCAAAGATATAACAGTAGCAGTAGCCGGTACCGGCTACGTCGGTCTGAGCATAGCAACGCTATTGTCTCAGCACCATCATGTAACAGCAGTAGATGTAATCCCAGAGAAAGTGGAGAAACTCAACAATAGGATTTCTCCAATCCAGGACGATTACATCGAAAAGTATTTGGTTGAGAATCCATATCTTGGTGACACCATCCGATGCCCTAGTCATTAATACCTCGGAGTATCAGCGAGTGCTCAGCAAGGCATTGAGCTATACATCCGATAAGAACGCCATCGTTACGATTGGTATAAAGCCAAGCCGCCTAGAAACAGGCAATAGCTATATCGCTGCAGCATAGGCAAGGACATCCGATAGTATGAATACAAGAACTGCGTGGTTCATGCAGCCGATGAAATCAAGGCGGTAGTGCAAGGCTCGGATGGCTATAGCGTAGCTAGAAGAATGGGCAACTACTTGTTTGTTCTTTGAAAGAGAAACAGAGAATTAAGGAGTTTGTGCTGTCGTAATTCAGCGATGCAATGAATAAAATAGTTAGGTGAAAATGGAAAAGAGAAAAGTATTAAGTATTGCGGTTTTGGAATTATTGAGCAATATCTTAGGTGATACAACTGACGGCTTGACAGGAACTGAAATTCATAGGTTTTTGTTACAAGCTGGGATTTACGATATTTCTGAAAATGAGACCTTTTTAGCTAAACGTAAAAGACTGTTCAATGCTTTTACCAATTTCCAAAGTACCCAAAAATGTTGTAATAACATATTGAAATTCATTCAACTTGTCCTAACTCCTTCAAGATTTGTAGGAAAGTCTGAGGAATTTGAGGCATTGAGATCAAAAGTAAACCAACAGTTGGCATTTGAAGGTTATGAAATTAGAGAAAACGGAAAGTTTGCTCAGATTCAAAAAGCCAATGTCATTTCTGATGTAGAGCTAAAGGTCGAAAATTTAAAGCAAGAACTTATAAATAGAAATGCTCATAATCAAATATTCAGATATTGTACTCCTGAGCTTCTTTCTAATAACTATTTCCATTCCGTTTTTGAAGCAAGTAAGGGATTATTTCAGAGAATCCGCGATTTGTCAGGTCTTACTACTGATGGCAATGCCCTTATAGAGCAAGTGTTTAGTAGCAATCCTATTTTGATTATAAACAATTATCAGACAAAACAAGAGAAAGATGAGCATACTGGCTTTTGTAATCTTTTAAAAGGATTATGTGGAATGTTTAGAAATCCAGAAGCTCATCAACCTAAAATATTTTGGGATATAGATGAGCAAGATGCATTGGAAATTCTAGGTCTAATATCTTATTGTCATCGAAGATTGGATAAAGCTCAGAAGATTAGAAATGTATAATTAATAAGACGATTCTATGGAAAAGGACTATGTGTTTATTGATACTAGTGTATTTTGTAAAGCTAATTATTTTGTGAAAGATGGAACTATTAGTCATTTATTCCAATTGCATGACAAGGGAAGAATAATACTATTGATGCCAACAATTACAAAAAGAGAAGTGCAAAAACACTACAAGCAGGATTTAGTTGAGCAATTTGATAAGTTGTCTAAGTTGCATAAATTAAAAAATATAGAGTCTTATAACTTGCCTGTTATGAACAAAGATGATATTTATAAAGAGGTTAACAATAAAATCTCGGAAATGATGAATCATGTTTGTGAATTGGATTATTCTTATTGTCAAGATGTCGAAGCCGTCTTTGAAAAGTATTTTGAGAAACAATATCCATTTGCAGGAAAAGGAAAGGAAAAGGAATTCCCTGATGCTTTTGCATTGCAGGCAATAGAAAAATATGCTGCAGACAATCAGATTAAAAAGGTTATTGTATTGTCTGAAGATGGTGATATGGCAGGCTATCAAAGTCCCGTCTTGGATACATCAGAAGATTACAAGATGTATTTGTCTCGTAAATATAAGGAAGATGCCGATTTGTCTGGGTTTGAAAAAGCATTAAATGATTCTCTTCCAAATATTGAGCGCCAATTAAATCGGAAGGTTGAGGCTCTGTTAACTAATCCTGGCACTTATCAAGAAGTTATTAATTTAAATGAAGTGAGAGATGTTAGCTTGAATGGATTCGAGGTGGCACTCAATTCGGATGATTGTTATATAACTTCTATCAATGAGCATTCTATAGATATTGATTTGCATGCCAAAGTGGAATTTTCTGTATGTGTAGAATATTTAGATTTAGAATCCAGTTATTATGACCGAGAGTATGATCAATGGTTAGCTCGTAATTTTGAATTTAACATTATTAAAAGATCTGATAATATTGTTATAAGGCTAAAATATTATATAGATGACTTTAATTTGGAAGTTATAGATTATGGTATGGATAATTTGGAAGATGAAATAAATGGTAGAATATTTTAGAGTCTATTATGAGCGAGGAACAATACAATGAATTGCTGAAAGCCTATACCAAGGAAGCTTTGGCAAGCATGATAAAGGCTGATATACGCAGTAGGTTTCCCGAACCTTATGCAAGTATGTATTGTCAACAATTTGATGATTTCAAAAATGTTGCAGATTTCTTGGAATTTGCAGCAAAGTTAATGAGGAGAAAATAATATATATAACTAGTCTTTTCTTTTTGCTGGTTCATGTAAATAAGGCTTAAGGTTAGGCATAGAAAGCCCTGCATCAAGGCAGGTACCATCCTGCACAATATGACGAGACCTTTGATGGTCCGCCAACCATATAGCGTAGCGGTTCTGAGCACCGGAGGGCGGTTACATTCTCTCGTTCCTGAGGAAAGAGAGGCTTGGGGAGAAAGTGGAGCTCTCCTTGCAGGAGAGACGAAGAGGTTGAAAAAACTCCTTCTTTAATGGTAAAGAAGGTTTCTGTCCCCTGTAAGGGGAACCGAAAGGGTCGCAAAGACTATTGAAGGTAGGTTTTCGAAAATCTTATCATGTCCCTAATCCCATGTAATTATAACTCGAACAAAAAGGTGAATGTCAAAGCTGCCTAATTGGTAGCTCTAGCAATACCAATTAATAATATGCATTTTTTTGAAAAATGTTGGATGTGCTAACTGCTGAAAATCAGTAGTTACATTCTAACGGTGGTTTACTTAAAATTGAGATTAGACATGGCAAAGTATTATGTTGAAGTCATATTTACGAATAGAAGACCAAATTGCGCAATAGGCATACGCAACTCATCCTATTATAGAAGTAATGGACGACAAGATACCTTTACTTTTAGAAATAATGGTTTTACAATTGAGGCAGAGAGAAGTTGCAGCTATTCTGATGGTAGCATATTGAATAATAGTCAAAACTCATTGAATGGACAAATATTGAAAGGCTTACTTGTTTATTATGCGCTTGCGTCAGATTTTCCTAAGTTGAAGAATATTTCTATTCTGAGAAAGCGTCAGCGAAGATTGGGAGATTTTGTTTATACTGAGACTTTAGGGTTTCAACAGCCGCTTACTCCAGGAAATGTACGAAATTTACATTTGTCACAAGCAGATGTTAATGAAATCCTTGAAGAAACCGATAAAGGTATTGCTGTAAGGACCGCTTTAAGTTACTGGCTTAAAGGTGTTAATTCACAAGATAAATATTTTAAGTTTGATAGATATTGGAAAGCATTTGACCGTCTTTTGTTGCATCAAGGAAATACAACACGAGAACGTGATGGAATTCCAGCAATGAAAGCTTTGATACGAGGAAATGCAGGATTGTTTGTGAAATCTACAGCAATGACAAATACTGCCTCAGATGATTACATCCGTAAGTTTAGCTGGAACAAATTACTATATAAATGCAGTAAAAGATATACAAAACCTGAAGATATTTGTAGGCGTGCAACTGAATATTCTGATAGTCGTGCAATAAGGTTGTTTCAGAGTTTAGTATATGGACCAAAAGTACAAACTGCATTGAGTAGTGCGGGGCTTTGGACAAATGTAGTAAATCATTTTGCTGCTAATACAGCTACTATATGTGACATAGATATAGTTTTGTTATTGTCGCTTTCTTATACATATTATCTTCGTTGCAAACTGTTTCATGGCGAAGTTCCCGATAGTACGTTTAAATTGAAACCTACTGATGAAGATTGGGAAATTGAGGAATTGGGCAAATTACTAGAAATAGTAGTGTTTGAGCTATTAGAGCATAATCATATATTTAGATAACAGGGCAATTTATAATTATACAGTTTAAAATGTCAAATATCAAGGGCTTTGGTGAATTATGACAAAAGAACAAGTTTTAGCGCTGCAACGTGCTGACTTTGCCGTAGCAAAGTTCATAGAAGAGATATTAGTATCTGGGCATATAAAGGAATATACCTTTGATGAAACCAGAGACTCTGCTTTAGAATGTGCTAAGCAAAATATTGAGGCTTCATCTCTTACAGAACGAGAGAAATATGTGGCAAAAGAGAGTGTAGATAAAACTATACATGAAATTGCTAAGATATTTAAGAAAGGGATGATACAATCAGGAAGATTAATAGAAACAAAATGAAAGGTAATGATTTAGGCGGTCCCATCCCGCACAATCTGGCGTAGACCTTTGATGGTCCGCCAACCTTATAGCGTAGCGGTTCCGAGCACCGGAGGGCGGATACATCCTCTCGTTCCTGAGGAAAGAGAGGCTTGGTAAGAAAGGTGGAGCCTTCTTTAATGGTAAAGAAGGACGGGATGATTTTAGAAAACATGTTATTGATCAATAAATAATAATTATATGAAAGGAATAGTATTAGCAGGTGGTAGCGGTACACGCTTGTACCCTATCACAAAGGGTATCAGCAAGCAGCTGATTCCAATCTTTGATAAACCGATGATATATTATCCAATATCAGTATTGATGTTGGCAGGTATCCGCGAGATACTCATTATTTCAACACCATTTGATTTGCCAGGCTTCAAACGCCTCTTAGGCGATGGAAGCCAGTTAGGTGTGAAGTTTGAGTATGCAGAGCAGCCATCACCAGATGGCTTAGCCCAAGCCTTCATTATCGGAGAGAAATTTATTGGCGATGAGGCTGCTTGCCTCGTATTAGGTGATAACATTTTCTATGGTGCAGGATTAAATCAGATGCTGCATCAAGCAGTAGTAGATGCAGAGCAGAACAACAAGGCTACCGTTTTTGGCTATCGTGTAAGTGATCCGGAACGATATGGTGTAGCCGAGTTTGATGAGCAAGGCAATTGCCTGAGCATTGAAGAGAAGCCTGAATATCCAAAGAGCAACTATGCCGTAGTAGGCTTATACTTCTATCCAAACAAGGTGGTAGAAGTAGCTAAGCATATCAAGCCTTCCGCTCGTGGTGAGTTGGAAATCACAACGGTGAACCAGGAGTTCTTGAAGGATAAACAGTTGAAGGTGCAGACCATGGCTAGAGGATTTGCCTGGCTTGATACCGGAACTCATGATTCCCTTTCAGAGGCATCTACCTTTATCGAAGTCTTGGAGAAGCGCCAGGGCTTGAAGGTAGCTTGTCTGGAAGGCATCGCATACCGTCAGGGTTGGATTACCGCAGAACAATTGAGAGAGAATGCTCAGCCTATGTTGAAGAATGACTATGGCAAGTATCTGCTTTCAATACTTGAAGAGAAAGATCAAACATTAAAAAAGAATTTAGAATATTAGAAAACAATGAATATAATTAAAACTGATATAGATGGCGTACTCATTATAGAGCCACGCCTCTTCCGTGACCCTCGTGGCTACTTCTTCGAGAGCTTCAGCGAGCGAGAGTTTGAAGAGAAGGTTGCCCCAATCCTGGGGCATAGTGTTCACTTCTGCCAAGACAACGAGTCAATGAGTAGCTATGGCGTGATGCGTGGCCTGCACTTTCAGTGCCCACCATATACCCAGAGCAAGCTGGTACGCTGCGTAAAAGGTAGAGTGCTTGATGTAGCTGTAGATATCCGCAAAGGCTCTCCTACTTATGGTAAGCATGTTGCAGTAGAACTGACAGAAGACAATCATCGCCAGCTCTTCATTCCAAAGGGCTTTGCTCATGGTTTCGCCGTACTCTCAGAAACAGCAGTATTCCAATACAAGTGTGATAACTTTTATCACCCAGAGGCTGATGGAGGTATCTCGATTCTCGATGAAACCCTCGGTATTGATTGGAAGATACCAACGGAACATGCTAATCTCTCAGAGAAGGATACGAAGCATGCGATGCTGAAAGACTTTGATTCACCATTCGATATCAATGTAGATTTATACTAATGGCACAATCAGTAAAAGTTAATTATATACTCAACCTTATCAATACAGGAACACAGATGCTGTTCCCATTGATAACCTTTCCTTATGTTTGCCGAGTTATAGAGGCTGATGGTATCGGACAGATCAACTTCTTCCAGTCCATTATCAGTTATATATCCTTGTTCACTTGCTTAGGCATACCGATGTATGCCATCCGAGAGATAGCAAGAGATAGAAGTGATGTGGTACAGATGAATCGAACGGCGATGGAGATCCTATTGCTGCATTCGATGCTGACATTGGTTGGATACGCTATCGTCGCCATCCTTTGTTTGACTGTTCCGCAGATTCAAGTCAACATACCATTGTTCTTGATTCTGAGCCTAACCATCTTTTTTACGGCTATCGGCTGTGAATGGTTTTATCAGGGAATAGAGGATTTTAAATATATCACCATACGAGGACTTATCATCAAGACGGTTTCTGTCGTTCTCTTATTCATCTTTGTGAAGAGTAAGACAGATTTACTCTACTATGGTTGTTATACCGTCTTTGGAGTCTTAGGTGGCAATATCTTCAACTTCTTCCGCCTTCGTAAGTACATCCATCGTGAGAACATCATCTTCTCAGAACTTCATATCAAGCGACACATCAAGCCTGTCTTAAAGGTCTTCTCGTTCTCTGTAGTAACCAGTATTTATCTCCAACTGAATACAGTATTGCTGGGATTCTTGAAGAATGCATTGGCTGTAGGATACTTCGCGGCAGCAACCAAGGTGATGCAAATGTTGTTGACTATGTCAGCCTGCCTGGGTTCAGTTATGATGCCAAGAGCATCACATCTCATTGCTGAGAACAGGGAAGATGAATTCAATCGTTTGATTCAAAAGTCATACGACTTCACTTTGGCGATAGCACTTCCGATGACGATTGGTCTCATCTTCTGTGCTCCAAGTCTCATTACAGCATTATGTGGTGTCAAGTTTGAACATTCTATATTGCCATCACAGATTATTGCACCTATTATATTAATGGTTGCCATCTCCAATGTCTTTGGCATTCAGGTATTATTTCCTAAGGGAAAAATCAATGTCGTGACTTTGTGTTGCGGTATTGGAGCGGTTGCAGATTTGATTCTCAACCTGTGTTTGATTCCGTTTTTCTCTTATATAGGTACGTCTATAGCTTATTTGGGAGCAGAGGTAGCCACGACTGTTTCGATGTATTTCATTGGTCGCAAGTATATACCTATCATATATTTTAAGAAATCGCATCTCACTTATGCGTTGGGTTGCATTGTGATGGCTTTAGCCTTATATGGAATAAGTCTCTTGCAACTACCTACGCTCACCATCTTGCTTCTACAAGGTTGCAGTGGAGTCTTAGCTTACTTCATTATCCTATGTATCCGCAAGGACGAGATGCTAGTTCAAATATTGTCAAAAATAAAACGTTAATTATTATATGGAAAATCATTACGATTACTTAATAGTAGGCTCCGGTCTTTACGGAGCCACATTCGCTCATCTTGCCCACAAGCATGGCAAGAAGTGCATGGTGATAGACAAGCGAGCTCACTTGGGTGGCAACATCTATTGTGAGAACATCGAAGGTATCAATGTGCATAAGTATGGCGCACATATCTTCCATACATCCAATAAGAAGGTGTGGGACTTTGTAAACTCTGTTGTGGAGTTTAACCGCTATACCAACTCGCCAGTAGCTAACTATAAGGGCAAACTCTATAATCTGCCTTTCAATATGAACACCTTCTATCAGATGTGGGGCGTAACTACACCTGAAGAAGCTCAGGCTAAGATTGATGAGCAGAAGGCGGAAGCTGTTGCTCGTATGAAAGCAGATGGCGTAACAGAACCACGTAACTTGGAGGAACAGGCTCAGATATTGATAGGAAAAGACATTTATGAGAAACTTATCAAGGGATATACTGAGAAGCAGTGGGGAAGAAAATGTACAGAACTTCCTGCTTTCATTATCAAGCGCTTGCCTGTTCGTCTCATCTTCGATAATAACTACTTCAATGATAAGTACCAGGGTATCCCTGTAGGTGGTTATAACAAACTCATTGAAGGCTTGTTAGAAGGAGTAGAGACGAAAACAAATGTAGATTTCTTTGAAAATCGCTCTTATTGGGAGGGTATCGCTGACAAGATAGTGTTCACAGGTAAGATAGATGAATTCTATAATTACCAGTTTGGTAAGCTAAACTATCGTACAGTACGCTTTGAGACAGAGATTATAGACAAACCTAACTATCAGGGCAATGCAGTGGTAAACTATACTGAGCGTGAAGTACCTTACACCCGTGTTATTGAGCACAAGCACTTCGAGATGTTTGGAGCTGAGGTATATGATACCCCTAAGACCGTTATCTCGAAGGAGTACAGCATCGAGTGGAAAGACGGCATGGAGCCATACTATCCAGTGAATGACAAGCTGAACTCCGAGCTATATGCCAAGTACAAGGAACTAGCTGATAAGGAGGAGAATTTCATCTTTGGTGGCAGACTGGCAGAGTATAAGTACTACGACATGGCTCCGATTATCGAGAAGGTGATGGAGAGGTTCTAAGATTTTTGTTGACCATAATTTGTTCTTATTATGATGCAGTTCGTTATTCCTATAGATAAGGCAATAAGAGAATTTCTTCTTCACTTAGATGTGAATCCACGAACTATTTTTTCATCGAAGTTTGGTGATGGAAAATCATATTTTTTTGATGAATTTACTAAAGATGAGCAGGTGAAAAAGCACTATGAGTTTATTACCATATATCCTGTAAATTATCAAGTAGTTTCCAATGCTGACATCTTTAATTTGATAAAGAGAGATATCTTGTTCCAACTTATGGTGAAGAAAATGATCTCCGATCAGATTGTTATTCCAAATGATGTTGCTTTATGGTTTTATCTGCAGAATGATTATCTAGCAATTATCAAAGACTTGTTAGATAGCATGACTAAGATAGATTTGCCAGATGAATATAAGGCAGGTGTTCTCTTGGGTATGAAGGGTTTAAAGCTGTTCAAAGACTTAAAAACAAAGTTTGAGAAGTTTAAAGATGAACATGATGATGGCAAGTTGATTGATGATTTTTTCAGAAAGGTGAATAAGTCAGATATATATGAAAATGATATAATCACTACCATTATAAGAAAGACTATCAAGAATTTTAAAGAGAGAACGAATAAGGAAGTAGTGCTTGTCATAGAAGATTTAGATCGTATAGATCCTGCCCATTTGTTCAGAATCTTGAATGTGTTTTCCGCTCATATAGATTATTGTTATAAGAATTTAATCAGCCCAGATACTTCTGTCATGTGTGGCAATAAATTTGGCTTTGATAATGTCGTGTTGGTTGCTGATTATGAAAATATCAAATACATATTCGAGCATTTCTATGGTAACAAAACTGATTTTGGAGGTTATATTTGCAAGTTCTTGTCTAGTACTTATTTTCAATATTCTTTAAAGAGTGAGCGTGATCAGTATATATGTGCTTATTTGGCTGAACATACAGGATGTCCTTTACCTCTTTTGCAAAAGATTCTTCCTGTTGAAAAAATTAATGATAAGACTATTCGTGATTGTATTCATTCGTTTGAAATAGATAATCAGATAGCTAATATTCCTTGGTGTCGTATTTCTGATAAAATGGTAAGAATAGATGTTACTTTCTTAAAAGTTTTTGCAGCAATGAGACGTTTAGGACTTAAGGATGAAGAAATTCGAGGTATAGGAAAAAAAGTATTTGAATATAATGAGCAGTATTTCTTTGAATATATAGCCCCTTATCATATGTTTTTAGAAGATGCCCCTAACGGATATGCGCATTTTATTTTACGAGATGGTGATTATGGGTTATTTAATACTGTGGTTGGGGTGGATGAGAATACCGGCAAGGGAATATTGAGGTCTCGTTCTTACCCAAATAACAACGAAAGGCAGGCTGATTTAGGACAAATTATAGACAAAATGTTAGAGTTTATAGTTAGATAACAAGGGATTATAAAATGGCTCAGAAATAAAATTATATGGACTTCGGCAGGCTGATTGCCATCAGCTATGATATTTATGAGCTAGTTTTCTGCTGGCGGCATGAGACCATAAAAGTCAAATAAATAATAAATTAGAAATAACTGATATGTTGAAAATTACAGAAAAAACTAAGGTTTTTGTTCCCTGTCCAGCAGGGGCATGTACTGGTGGTGCAGAGTTATTGCATCAGCTAGTAGATTTATTAAATAACAACAATGTAGATGCATATATTGTTTATTATGGGGCAGGTAAGCATAGCTTGCCAAGTGATTATAGAAAGTATAACATAAAGTTTGCAGATTTGATAGATGATGCAGAAGATAATGTTGCTGTAATTCATGAAGGCTGTTTTGAACAGGCTCTGCATATAAATAAAGCACAGATTATGTTGTGGTGGCTGAGTGTAGATTATTATTTTATATGCAACAACCATTCTGCTTTGGAGATGATTCGTTATCAGCTAGTTTATCCAGAGAAGTATAGCACTCGTAAGCTCCTTAAAGGTATTCTACGATCTTTTATAAAGCCATATGATACAATCTCTTTAGGTAAGATGCGAGGCAAGAATATTGCTGTTAATGCTTATCAATCTGAGTACGCAAAGGCATTCTTGGCTAAGCATTCATACGAGAATTTACATCCTCTGAAAGATTATATCAATGATGATAATTTTGCCTATGTTCTAGACACTTCAGGTAGAGATAATATTGTTATTTATAATCCGAAGAAGGGGTATGAGTTTACTCAAAAACTAATTGCGTATGATGCATCTATTAAATGGGTACCAATAATCAATATGTCAAGAAGTGAGGTCCTTGATTTGATGCGTAAGGCAAAAGTTTATAGTGATTTTGGTTTCCATCCAGGCAAGGATAGATTGCCAAGAGAGGCTGCAACTAATGGTTGCTGCATTATAACTGGAATTCATGGCTCTGCTAATTATTTAGATATAGATATACCAACAAAATATAAGCATACTCAAACAAATGAAGATATTCCTGTCATTTTAAAACAAATTCATGATCTTTTGGATAATTATGAGTCAAGAATATCAGACTATGAGCATTATCGCAGTAATATAAGAAAGGAGAAGCAAGAATTTGTGGAAGATGCTAAAGATATTTTTCAAATAAGATAATGTTTAAAAATGTAGTTAAACAGATAATGGGTTGTGGGCTTAAATTAGTGCATTGTTTTTGGAATTATACAATATATAGCTCTGTCCTTTTGTTTGTTAACAAAATATATTCGCAGTGGATTTCTTTAGAGCTTAAATCCAATTCTGGCTTTATAAAAACAGGCTTAACACTTGTGGGTGGAAAGTGTATCAGCATAGGAAAAGATACTTTGGTCGAAACCGATGCCGTGTTGTCTGCATGGAACACCAAAGATGGAGCAGGAATCCAACATCAACCTAATTTGGAAATAGGTGATAATTGCTTTATAGGTCAACATGTCCATATAACTTGTATAAATCATGTGCGTCTGTCTAATCGAGTATTGATAGGGCGATGGGTTACAATATCCGATAATAATCATGGATATACAGATATGCTTTCATTACAAAAACCACCAATTGAAAGAGAATGGGTTAGCAAGGGACCTGTAATAATTGAAGATAATGTATGGATTGGAGATAAAGCAACTATATTAGCAAATGTAACTATTGGAAAAGGAGCCGTTGTGGCAGCAAACTCTGTCGTTACAAAAGACGTTCCTGCATATAGTGTAGTAGCAGGAATTCCTGCAAAAGTAATTAAAACAAATTAAGTATGAAACCAAGATTAATTTCATTTTATTTACCACAATTTTATCCAACCCCAGAGAATGATGAATGGTGGGGTAAGGGATTTACTGAATGGACTAACGTTGGAAGAGCAAAGCCTTTGTTTAAGGGGCATTATCAGCCGAAAGTGCCTGCGGATTTAGGATATTATGATTTGCGTATTCCTGAAGTTCGTGAACAGCAAGCAGATTTGGCTCGTGAAGCAGGTATAGAGGGATTTTGCTATTGGCATTATTGGTTTGGCAATGGAAAAAGATTGTTAGATAGAGTTTTTCGTGAGGTAGTAGAGACAGGCAAGCCTGATTTTCCATTTTGCCTTTGCTGGGCTAATCATTCCTGGTATGCAAAAACATGGGATCCAACTAAGGCGCCAAAGATGTTAATGGAACAGACTTATCCTGGAGTAGATGATTATGTGGCGCATTTTAATGAGATGCTACCAGCTTTTAAGGATAAAAGATATATCAAGGTGGATAGTAAACTTTTATTTGGACTGTTTGCTCCTCTTGATATGCCAGATATGGAAGTCTTTAAAGAGACATGGAACAATCTTGCAAAACAACACGGACTGAATGGTTTTGTGTTCTTTGGATATTTGCCTTATCCTCCAAAAAGTGAATTAGTTTTGGAGCAGTTTGATTATGTAACAGTAGATTATTATGGCGAGGCTATATCGAGCAAAGATCATTTAATGAGTTGTGGCTTTAAGTGGATTAATAGTCATATATTAAAAAGACCATATATAGGATTATATTCTGATTATGTAAAATATGTAACAGCACGTATATCAGATAATCCAAGAATACTCCCTTGTCTTTTGCCTAATTATGATCATACACCTCGCTCTGGTAAGAGAGGAATGTTGCTGCATAATTCTAATCCTCAGTTGTTTGGACAGTTATTGGAAAAAACTGTCTCAAAACGTGCTTGTGTTGCAGAAAAGGAGAATGTTTTGTTCCTGAAGGCTTGGAATGAATGGGGGGAAGGCAACTATTTGGAGCCTGATTTAAAATTCGGAACAGGCTATTTGGATGCTATCAAAAATGTGATGGAGCATGTCGCTTGTAAATAATCGATATTAGTATGAAGTTATTTAAATATAGCTATTTTGTATTTGTCAATTACTTTTGGATAGTTACAGTCAGTTCCTTATTGCTAATTGCATTTGGAGCTAAGCAGTATTTGATAAGTATGTTGCTGCCTATAGCTTTCTATGCTTTGGCTTATGCTTCACGAAAAAAACAGAATTTGACAATTTTTGATGTGTTGATTATCTGTATTTTGATAAGTGATGTCATAAGTTGGGCAATAAACGATTATAGGTTTAAAAGTACTTTGATTATGAGGCATATCATAGGTCCCGTATCCTATATGTTCATCTATTATGTAGGGCGCAATTTACCTGTAGAAAAGAGTTATAAGGTTTTTAAGGCATCTTTACTACCAGCATTGATTACCAGTGTAATAGGCATATATTGCTTTTTCTTCCCACCTGCTTGGTATTTTTCTATCATGGAGGATGGTAATCTTTCTTCTTTGGAGGCATTGCGTTTGCATTCTATATTTACTTCACCATATACATTAGCCTATATGGATACATTCTTGCTTGGCTATATCTTCTTTCAGATATTTCAAAATAATGAACAGATAACCAGGTATAAATACCACATAGCTATTTTTGTCATAACTTTGGCATTCTGCATGATGCGTGCTCCGATGGCTGGTACGGCTATTTATTTTTTATTGGCATTACTGCTGTCGTGCTTATCTATGGGAAAATGGAAAAAGTTAATTTATGCAGTACTAGGTGTTGTCATGTTGAGTGGTATACTCTTCACTGTAATGAAAAATACCAATGCTCAGTATGTAGATTTCTTGCTAGAGAAGTTTGAGATTGTATCTGAAAAGAATAGTACATTTGTGGAAGACCGTTATAAGTTGATGGAAGCTGACGAAAGTTTCTTTGGAGATGGTGCAGGGCGTCATAATCTCTGGGCAGATGACTACGTTGTAGGATCTAGTATGCGAGATGGAGAATACCAGAAGCTGATGCAGGAAGTGGGCTATGTGGGACAATACATTTATATTATCTTGATAGTCTTAGTGATGATAAAATGTTTGTTTCATCCAAAACATTTGCTGTTTGAGTTCTCAACCATGGCTTTCCTATTAATAGCAATGATTGGTGCTGCTCCATTATCAACGATTGATAAGAGTTGTTTCGTCTTTTGGTTGGTTATGGGAAGGGTTGCTTCGTTTAAGAAGACTAGAACCATAACAACGAAGGCTACATCTGTCCAAACACAACGTTCTATTATTAATGTAAAAATCTAATTAATATGCAAAAGAAATATTATCCATATTTAGACTTACTCAAGTTCGTTTGTTGCATAGGCATTGTGGGCATCCATACATGGCCGTTATTTTATGCAGTAGAGCCATTAAAAGATTGGTATGAAAAATTGTGTCCAGTGTTTGTTTCCATCTTCTTTGTGGTTTCTTCTATGCTTTTCTGGCAGAAGATGGACTTCAACAATAATGATTGGGATAAGTTGGGGCATTTCTGCAAGAGATTGCTCATCCTGCTGGGGTGTTGGTCTATTATAGTCCTGCCACATTGGCTCCCAAAGTTTATTAGGCACAATCCTGATGATTGGTATCTGTGGCTGGTTCCGCAAATTTTGACTCAAGGCTCTGCGCAGGGCTCTTGGTTTATTATGGCTTTGATATATGGCACTATTATCTGCTACTTGCTTAACAGATACTTAAACAAGCATTTTGTATTCGCCCTATGTGCATTCATCTGGCTCTATTTCAGTTTGGTCAAAGGTGGATATATTGATGATTGCTTGGAAATTTATCTGCACGGTGAGGGTGATGGCTTCCATTTGGATTCATTTTATTTGCCAACTCGCTCCATATTTTGGATAGAGGCAGCCTATTATTTGTTGCCTAAGTTGAAGCGAGTGAGTGTACCTACTGTGGCTTTGGCTGCAATTTCGGGGGGGGGCAATTTTAGCAGAACTATTTGTAAGAGATTATGTGTTTGTTCTTAATGCGGTAATTGCGATATGTGTTCCTACGATATGTGCCAAGATTGCAACAGATTCCAAGAATTCTAACTATGTCTTTTTACGTAAGATGAGCATCATGATATACTTTATTCACTTTGTGCCAGTAACAGTATTTCATGTTCTTGCTGATAAGCATATTATCCCTTACGAATATGGGGCGATAGAGTTTTTGGTAGTATTTGCTTTGGCATCGGTATGCGCAGGAGTGATAGTGTGGGCAAGCAATAAATATAAAATTTTGAAATATCTTTATTAAGTGTTTCATAATTTATTGTGTAAGGCTTATTTTGTAAAGAGTGATATAGTAATTTTATCAATATAGAATATGTATATATCTGAATTAAAATTGTGGAACTTTAGAAAGTATGGTGGTGATGACTTTGATCTGGCAAAGCCGCATCTTGTTGTTCCTTTCAAAAAAGGTATGAATGTGTTAATTGGCGAGAATGATTCAGGTAAAACAGCAATTATCGATGCTATTAAGTATGTGTTAAAGACAAATGCTTATGAATCTATTCGTATTCAGCAAGATGACTTCTATAATGATAAAGAACGATTAAGAATTGAAATACTCATAGATGGGATGACAGTAGATGAAGCAAGTTGTTTTACTAATATAACAATACCGCCACAGGGTGGTCTCGATGGATTAGCATCTATGAAACTTATTCTTGATGTTACTCGTAAAGATGGTCATATATTGCCTTACGAAGTAAAAGGAGGCAATGTTGCTGATGGGCATTCTTTAGAACCTCTGATGAAAGAGAACCTTCGGGTTACTTATCTGAAACCTTTGAGAGATGCAGAGAATGAGTTGACTGCAAAGAAAAATTCCAGATTGTCTCAAATTCTTCAATCTCATGAGTTGTTGAAGCAGCCATCAGATGGTAGCGAGCATGAATTGATTGCTATTATTAAAAAGGCCAATGAGGAGATTGAAAATTGGTTTGATGATGATACAGGCGGAGATGCATCACATAAGAAACAGATAAAGGGTGTGATTGATGATTTCTTGAAAATGTTCATATCAGAAGATGCTGAGTCTCAATTTTTATTGTCAGATCCTACAATCAAGAATATTTTGGAGCGTTTGGCAATTGGTGTAGTTGATAGCAAGAATTTGGGATTAGGTACTCTCAATCGTCTCTTTATGGCAACTGAGTTGTTACACCTTCGCAAAAAAGGAAACAACCTTAAGGTTTGCCTCATAGAAGAATTGGAAGCCCATATTCATCCACAAGCGCAGATGAAAGTTATTACAGCTTTACAGGATGAGAGAAATGTGCAATTCATATTGACTACCCATAGTCCCAATATTACATCTAAGGTAAAGTTAGGGGCAGATGAAGATGTCAACAACATCATTATCTGTAATGGAAAAAATGTATTTCCTATGGGGAAGGATTATACCAAGCTTAACAAAAAAGATTATAAATATTTAGATACTTTTCTAGATGTAACAAAATCTAATCTTTTCTTTGCGAAGGGTGTTATCTTGGTTGAAGGCTGGGCTGAGGAAATTCTATTACCGGTAATAGCTGAAAAAATGGGAATAGATTTGACTCAAAAGGAAATTTCTGTCGTGAATGTTGGTTCTACTGCATATTTACATTTTGCTCGTATTTTCATGAGACGAAATGAGCCTAACATGAATGTGAAATGCGCCATAGTTACAGACTTAGATATTAAGCCTGATGATCCAGAAAAAAAACAGAAAGAAGATACGAAAAGAACGAATGTGAATCGGTCTTTGGGTGAATTGCCGGATAATGTAAAGCTCTTTTTAGCTAAGGAATGGACTTTAGAATGGTGCTTGTTCAAATCTCCAGTTCTTTCAGAGATATTCAAAGATTCTATCGCTGCTGTTCATTGCAGAACGAATGAATTTAAAAAAGAGGGAAATCCTGCACAGTATAAGCCGGAGTTTGAGACCAAGCTTAAAGGAATGTTGGCTAAAACTAATAGCAAGCTTGATAAGACTGCTGTTGCTCTAAATTTGACAGAGAGAATAAAAACTCAATCTTTGGATTTTACTCAGAATGATGATTATATCAAGTATTTACTTGATGCTATTCGTTTTGTTACTCATTGATTATGGAAATTTCAGATGTAGACATAGAGGGTGCGGAGAGGAATCTTTTGCCTCAAGGTATGGCTTTCGACGAAGAACGTCGACAGTTTATAAAGCATCTTGAAAGCTGTGATTTGCTGGCAGTTCCAGGAAGTGGCAAGACGACTGCTCTTCAGGCAAAGTTGTTCTGTATATCTCGCCATCTTCCTCTTGATGGTAACCAGGGTGTACTTGTATTGTCTCATACCAATAATGCTGTAAATGAGATAAAAAAGAAGCTACATACAGAATGCTATCAATTGTTCGAGGCTCCTCATTTTATAGGTACAGTGCAGGATTTTGTAGACAAGTTTCTTGCAATTCCATATTATGAGTTGTTTTATAAGAAAAAGGTACAAACGATAGATAATCTAGCTTATATACAAGAGGTTAATTGGTATGTAAAAAATTCTAGAAAGCCTAAAGCTGTATACTTTTTGTTGATGCGATACCATACCGACTTTTCGGCTTTAAGAATAAAGAAAGATGAAAATGGGCAATATGAACTATTGGCTGATATGGATACATTTTTTTCGTTTCCAGATGTGAAAAAATGGGAAAATGAGGGTACCGTAAGGCAAAATCATATGGAAGTTCTTGATTATGTCAAAAAGATGAAAGAAGTTATTTTAAAAAGAGGTATACTTACTTATGACGATTGCTATATCATGGCTAAAGCTTATATGCATAGCTACCCTTTTGTTAAAGAATCTTTGAGAAAGCGATTCAGATATATCTTTATTGATGAAACTCAGGATTTGAAGAAATATCAATTAGATTTGATAGACGCAATATTTAATTCAAATCAATGTTGTTTGCAGCGGATAGGTGACAAGAACCAAACCATTTTTAAGCGTCCAGATAGAGATATTCCAGAGCAATGGAGTGTTAGGAATCTTAAAACGCTTTTAAATTCATTTCGTCTGACAGATACAATAGCACATGTTGTGGATCCGTTTACGGTGGATAGGTTTCCTGATGAATATGGAAATTCTAAATTTGTAGTTAAAGGTAAGCGAACTTTAGAAATGGGTGACATTCCGCCATATTTAATCATTTTTGATGAAACGACTAAAGAGCAACTATTGCCATGTTTTAATCAGTTGATAGACGAATATAGGCTCCGAACTTTTCAAGAAGGAACTAAATATGGTTTTCATATTGTAGGATGGAATCTGAAGCCTAATGAAAGTACAACAAACTCAAAGTTGCACTTGTGTGATATATTCCCGAATTGTAACAAACTGTCTAATAAAGGATTAAACTCATATGCAACGCTAAGTGAATTCCTTGTTTGGGGATGTAGGGAAGGAAGCATGTCAGACTGTAAATCAGTTATTTGTAAAATCTTGGTTTATGTTTTACGTATATTAGGTAAAACAGATAAAGAAAAAAGATATTATACACAAACAACTCTTTATAAGTTTGTAGATGAACAAGGAGAATCAATATTTGTAGATTATTTGAAATTTGTTTATCAAGCTTCTGTTTTGCTTTTTCATAAGAAATATGCAGATTGCTACCTCTTTATAGCGCAATATATAGATAATGTTTTTTCAACTTTGTTTGAGATTTCTAAAGACAATATATTTCTTGCAGACTTTTATGGGAGTGGTTTTAATTCTGATTTGACTCAAATAGAGCAAAGTAGTGCTTTCCCTGACATAAAGATAGAATCTGTACATTCAGTTAAGGGGCAAACTCATTGTGCAACTATGTATGTTGAGACTTCTTACAAGAAATATGAGTCAGAACACCTCTTTAAAATTAAAAAGAGGGCTACTAAAAGAAAAGATGCTGAATATTATCCTAATCCTTTGTTCCAGGAACAAGTGGATGATGCTCAAGTTACAACAAAATCAGCAATGCATATGATGTATGTTGGTTTTTCTAGACCAACACACCTTTTGTGTTATGCTGTGGTTAAAGACATTTGGAATGATGAGCGAATCCGGAGAATGGAGGCTTTAGGTTGGAAAGTAATTAAATTAAGCAATTAATTAAACATAAATATGGTTTCAATAATTATAGCCACTTACAATTCTGGGAAGACTTTGAGACGTGCGCTTGATAGCGTGCTCAATCAGAGTTATCAGGATTGGGAGTGCATCGTGGTGGATGGTGCATCTAAAGATAACACCATCGAAATTGTGAAGGAATACGTTAGTAAAGATTCTCGCTTCCGTTACATGTCTGAGCCCGACCACGGCATTTATGATGTCTTTAACAAGGGGTGGAAAATGGCGAAAGGTGAATGGGTGATGTATCTAGGTAGTGATGATGAATATACCAAGGAAGGTATCAAGGCTTTGATGGAGAATAGTGATGGGGCTGATGTGGTGTATGGAGATACATATTTCCGTTCACCAGATGAAAAAAGTTTGAGATTGCAACATTCGTCTAAAGTTAAGCAAGGTGGATTCTGTTGTCATCAATCTTTGATGATGAAGAGAAACTTAATTAACTTACTGGGTGGCTTTGATGAACATTATAAGATATTGGCGGATAAAGATTTAGTATGCAAGGCGATTTCTTCTCAAGCTATAATCACAAAGGTTGATACTCCTATTTCTATTTTCTGCCTTGATGGAGTTAGTTCAACTAGTTCTAAACGACTATTTGAAAGTTATCAAGTTAACAAGAAATATTTATCTAGCTTTAGAAGCTCTTGTAACTTTTTGCTTAATCTGTCAAAATTCTATATGAAGAAATTTCTAGTGAAATTTTCATAAAAACTTTAATATGATGAATGAAAGCGTAAAGGTTTCTGTTATCGTTCCAATTTACAATGTAGAAAAGTATATTGGAAAATGTATTTTAAGTATTATAGAGCAAACCTATAAGAATATAGAAATTATCTTGGTAGATGATGGTTCTTTGGATGACTCTGGTAATATTGCAGATGAATATGCTACGAGAGATAATCGTATAAAGGTACTCCATAAGACAAATGCTGGTGTCAGTGCTGCTCGAAATTCTGGCTTGGATGCTGCTACGGGTGACTTTGTGTGCTTCTCTGATGGTGATGACTATGTAATGCCAAATTATGTTGAGCATCTATTAAAATTATGTTTGACATATCATGCAGATGTGGCATACACGGTTGATATGTACACTACATTCCATAACGAGCATATAGCTAATAACCAAGTTAAGGTTATCACACCAGAAGATGCTACTGAGAACATACTTTGTTATAAAGTACCAATTGGAGTGTATTCTAAATTGTTCAATCGAGAATTCTTGGTTAAGAACAATATTCGCTTTTTGGAAGATGTTTATATTGGAGAGGGATTCAATTTTAATACGGCTTGTTTTCAGAGAGCTAATAAAGTGGTAATGAGCAATGAGCGAATTTATTTTTATAGAAGAGATAATGAAGCTAGTGCCATGACTAAATTTAAGGCTGCAAAATGCCAAATGGCTTTAAAGGCTATAGATATTATAAAAGAGAATCTAGTGCTGAAGTCTGCTCGTATCGAAAATGCTTGGACATTTGCTTATTGGCATACTCATTTTGATATGTATTGTTGGATTGTTAATGCCAAGGCAAAAAATGAAAATGTAGAATTGTACAAGAAATGTAGATACGTATCTCAATCTAAAGCATATATAGCATTTAGTGTTCCAACAAAAAGAACAGAAAGAATAAGAGGCTTCTTAGGATTGATAGCCCCTTATATAGTGGCAAAACTGATGCTATGGAGAAGTAATAGAACTAAGTCTAAATAACTGTAATTGAATGATGGACATAAAAGTAATAACGAGACATTCTCCTTCAAACTATGGCTCCCTGTTGCAATCTATAGCAACGGTACATGTTATAGAACGACTTGGACATCAATGTGAGATAATAGATTATCAACGCAAAGATGAGCGTGGTCTGAAAGGTGTGCTTACGCAATTGAATTGTAAGGGAGGTTATGGAAATCTGCTTAAGAAACTGGCATATATAGCCATTAGATACCCTATAGAGAAGTACGCTCAAGTGAAGTTTGACAGAATGCGAAAGTGTTATTTGAAGATGACTAAGCGATGTTCTTCTCATAAAGATTTGGCTAAGTTATCAGCTGATGCCTTTATGACAGGAAGTGATCAAGTATGGGGACCTATGATGAATGGGTATTATGATAGTGCTTATTTTTTGCAGTTTGCTCAAGACAATGTACGTAAGTTGGCTTATGCTGCCAGTTTTGGCAAAACAAAGTTTGATGCCTCTACGGTTGCTGATTATAAGAAGATGCTAGCTTCTTATGATAAGATTGCTGTTAGAGAGAAATCTGCTGTGGTAATGCTGGATGAATGGGGATTAGAGAATTATGTAGGTCAAGTATTGGACCCTACATTATTGCTTGATAAGAGTGAATGGATGAACTTGATTATCAAGAAAAACGACTTAGTTAAGTACAAGGATAAGAATTATATACTTGTCTATCAGATTCATAATGACCCTAAGTTGTCAGATTATGCAAAGAGATTGGCTAAGCATTCTGGTATGGAATTAGTGAGAGTCAATCCGATGCTTCATCAAATCTTACGTGGTGGTAAGTTTATCTGTTGCCCTGACTTAAGTGAATTCTTATCCCTTATAGCCAATGCTTCATGTATAGTAACTGATTCTTTTCATGGTACTTGTTTCTCCATCAACTTTGGAAAGCAATTTATTGAGATTCTGCCCAATAATGCGACTGGCACAAGAAATCAAAGTATTCTTGAATTGACAGGTTTATCTGATAGAATCTTACATGACACTGATGATTATTCTTTGTTAGGTAAGGTGATTGATTACGGTAAAGTCTATGAGGTGCTGGTGGCGGAAAGAAGAAAATCACTTGAAGTGATTAGAAGTATGATACAAAATTCAAGTTTTATAAAACAATGAATATAACAATAGAAATTAATGAAGCAAGATTGGTTCATTATAGTCCAGAGGCTAAAAATGAACTGAAAAGGCAATTAGACACCATAGCGGACAGTTTGGCAGAGGAAGCTAATCGTATAGAGGCTGGAAGACGTCTGCCTACTTCAACTTCTGAAGTGACTCAGTCTGATGTAAGTGCAGCTGGTATATTGTCGAAAATAAATCAAAAACCTAAAAAGTCAAAATGGTGGTATACTTGCTATCTTCTCATGTCTATTACTGGCTGGTTTTCTGGTTGGTTATTTGATGAGGACAAATTTAAGGATGAGCCAATGAGATTGTATGCTTTCATGTTTAGCTTGGGAGTTTTATTAATAACTACAACTTTAACAATAATAAAAGATGGAAATAAATAATTATAAGATAGATCCTTTAGATAAAGAATATTTGGACGAATGTGTAAATAGCTTTCGTTTAGATTTGCTTCATGAAGCTTATATGCTTTCTAAAAAGAGTGATGAAGAGGGTATATCACAAAAATCCATAGATGAGGCTTTGGCTAATATTTTAAGAAACAACAATGTTTCTAGTAAAAGAGTGTATTTTAAAGGCAAGAGATTAGTATATCTAGGAGTGTTAACAGGATTACTTTATACTGTATGTGGCAGCGTGATTTTCTTTGTACAAAATACAAATTTTAGGCCAGATAAAGATTTGGGGCAATTTGTAATGATTATGGGATTGGCAGTATCTGCATGTTTTGCTATTTTTGGAATTTTCGTTAATAAAAGTAGGCACCTGTTTGCTACAGAGAATTCTAATAAGTTAAACAAGCAATATATGATTGTTCATAAATGGAGCGAAATAGAAAATCTTGTAAACTCGATGTCTCCTATGAGAGTTAATACCATACAGAGTATATTGCCAATACTCCTTGATATATGTAAAGAAGATATTTCTTCTGATGATATTTCTAGTGTCTTATATCTCAGAAATAAAATATTGCATGATAATGCATCCATTCCTGATTTTGAAATAGATTTAGCGCTCAGAACGGAAAATAGAATTATTTCGAAGTTGAAAGAAAAAATACTTGTAGGTACTGGCAATCTTAAATGATTCTATGAAAATTTTATTAGCAAATAAGTTTTATTGTCGCCGTAGCGGTGTCTACTATGGAATCTGATAATAAAATGTGCCCCATGGAAGAAATACTTCTCGCAGACCCCGAGCACGTTGAAGGCTAAGTTCAAAAAGATGTTGGATGACCTTGGGAATTTCAAAAGACTGTAAAGAAAGGTTGTAAGAACGTGGCTAAGGAGGAATGGACAGATATAGATAAATATGATTTGTTCTTAATGTAGATTTGGCTAATGGAATTACTTATGTTTCAATGTGAAATATATAAAAGCTGATATATATGACATCTAAAGACATAGAAGAAAAAGCTATCTTAGCATTGAAAAACTATATATGGGGAAGTAAGGTTATCTCTCAGTTTATAGCCGAAAATGACAAGGAACCATTTTGGGATGGGTACGTTAATCTATACAAAGATTCTCAGAAAGATAAAAAATCTTTTCTGGGGCGTGTTCCTTTGCAGATTAAAGGTAAGCTTGTACATTCATTTAAGAAAGAAAAGTTTAAATACAATATAGATGTAACTGACTTAAAAGCTTATCTTGCCGATCCGACAGTTTATATAGTTTGCCAAATGAAAGAAGATAGTAAAGATACTCTTCTTTATTATAGGAATCTTTTGCCAGAGACAATCAAAAATCTTCTTAAAGGTAAGGATAAACAAAAGACTATTGCAGTAAAGATGAAACCTTTTCCTGAATCATTGGAGAATTTTGAGTCAATACTTCGTGTCTTTATAGGAGATAGCAGAAAGCAAATTAGCTATTCTGGAATGAAATCGTTAACATTGGAAGATGCAAGAAAGCGAAAAGTGAATAACTTCTCTTTTGTTATGCCTTTAGCCAATATGAGTCCTGCTGATTGCATGGGGTTTTTATCTTCGCATGATTCTTATATGTATGCACAGGTTGATAAGGATTTAGGCATAGAAATTCCTATTTCTGGAGAGATGAACTTCTCTTTTACGAATGTGGCGAATCTTGATGTGGTTGTAGGAGAAAGGATTTTTTATAATCAATTCTGTAATGAAATTAAGGATGGTAATCTTGTTGTTAATGTCGGAAATGTGTTGACATTGTCTTTTCCAATCAATCAACAAGGTAAGAATAGCACGGCATCTTTCAAGGTTAGTTCTGACTTCTTGGATGAGAGTATGCATCAGATGGAATTTTTGATGGCTCTAGACAAGGAAGGAAAAGTAAAGTTAGGTGGAGTTGAAATTAAGCTAAAAGTAAATGAACCAGAAATTATCCAGGAATGTGGGCAGCGATTGATAGCATTAAGACAATTAAAGCATGTCTTAGACTTACTTCATGTTACGAAGCCTCTTGACTTATCTAAAATAGATAAGGAGCAGAATGATTTAATAGAAGTTCTGATAGCCACTATCGAAATGGGTAAGCCCATAAGAATTGGACATTCTGAAAGTACTTTGACCCTTGCTGAAATAGGTAATCTAAATTTACTTCTTTGGGAGAGCGTAGATAAAGATGGTAATTCCTTTTTCGACGATTTCTTTGATGGGAGAATTGATATAAAATATCAGTTTGAGGCAGGCAAACATTATGAGTCAAGTCCTTTCTCATACTTACAAAATAACAATTTGTGGAGTAAATGTGACAATATCCCATTTGGCAAGCAAATTGAAACGTATGGTAACTTGATAGGCAAGAATCCTCATGTATATGATATGGCAAATTTGGACATGCTGGCCATGTTGAATGCCTATGATTCTTTAGATGAAACAGAACAAATTAAAAAAAATAATATTTTGACTTATGCAAAGAAGTTGAATGAATGGCTAAGTAAATCTGAGCCATCTGGTGAAAAAAGTGTTATGCATTTTGTTAATTATTGCCAGATATTAAAACGTCAAGGTTGTTTAACGGAAGAATATATTAGTGACTTGAGGAAACTATTGTCTGATGAAGCTGTTATGCCTACGGTTAAGGTGGGGATAGCCCTTTTGTTGGGAGAAAGGGATACATTCAATCATTGGAAGGGGTTATGTCGGGATGATGTGGAAAATATGAAGCGTTATCCGATATGGAAATTTTACTCTGATTTAAGCTGAGAGTATGTAAGTATTGTAGATGGAGCTTTAAAATAAAATATACAATGGCAATATTAAAAACTACTTTAGGATATTATATACCGACATTTTTTGAAATGCATGTTTCTACTTACGATGATGATATGGTTATTAATCGTATGACAGATAGGGATGCGACTGTATTGTTTCATGAATATATACATTTCCTTCAAGATATAACTACATTTTATGGATTGAATAACTTATATGTTCAAAGCGAGTACTTTCATAGTGTAGTCAATAGGATAAAAGGAAATCAGCAATTTCATGTTCCTTTTATGATAGAAGACAACAATGATAATGTGTTGCTAAATCAGATTGTGTGTAAATTGACAGTTGGAGACTATGCGGAACAGGAACATTATCATGTTTATTCTATTGATGAAATGGAAGAAGAACTGATTCCAAATCCATTCCTTAAGAAAATCAAATCCATTGTTTTGAATTTTGATGGTGATAGTCTAAGGTCTTTTGGAGCTATTGCTATTATGGAAAGTATGGCATATATCTTGGAGCGATTATGCTCACCTAATGCTTATACAACATCTCCAGATTATCCTTATCGAGCCGCAGAACTTGTTGCACAATATTATGATGCAAATTTTGGAAATAATTTATTGAAAGTTTTAGCTCTTTGTGATATGTCTTTGCAAAATTATAATCCAGGATTATGTTTTGTCAATATCATGAAGGAGGTTAAAGATGGAAAGTTGCAATTTGTTACACCAGAAAGTATTTACGATTACTTTTATAATCAAAGAGTGAAAAGTGTATATGGTAGAGTAACCTCTTGGCAGGACTCTTATAATAAATTGCTGAATCAAGTAGATACTTGTTTACAGGATTATATAAAGGGAATAGATAGTCTAAAATCTTATCATGAATGGATTAATCACTTGGTGGATTTTTCTAGAGATTGGCGCAATAACGATAGATATTTTTTGCTGAAAATGGCAAGAAAAAATGATTTGAAGAAAAATGATTGCTGGGGATATGCTGTGGCAAGAATAGGTAGTCCTTTGATGGTTAATGCTAATAATCATTACTTTAAGTTGCCATATGATGGAATGCTGGAAGGTGAGTCTGTCGAGATGTATGCAGCTTTAAAAGAGATTTATAAACTGTTTCTTGAGGGAAACAAACCTTGTGGTCTGTTAACTTGGTGTAATGATTCTCTAGAATCGACTCCGAATGAACTTTGTAATACTGCACCTTGGAAAAAGGTAGGGGAGACAAAGTTGTGCCCATATGCTTTCTTTTGGAGACATTGGGGACTGACAGGATGTGAGCCTGTGTAATATTTAAAAAGAATTTTTGATTTAAGAATGATGAAGATTTTATTAGCAAATAAGTTTTATTACCGCCGTGGCGGTGATTGTATTTATATGCTCAATCTGGAAAAGCTGCTGAAGGCGCATGGGCATGAGGTGGCGGTATTTGCCATGGATTATCCGGAGAATCTGGATACGCCTTGGAAGAAATACTTTCCAAAGAATATGAGCAAATTGATGGCTTTTACCCGTCCGTTTGGTGATGGGGAAGTGAAAAGCAAGTTCTCGCAACTGCTGAATGACTTCAAGCCTGATGTGGTGCATCTGAACAATATCCATACGCAGCTTTCTCCGCTGATTGCTAAGTTGGCGCATGAATACGGGGCAAAGGTGGTTTGGACATTGCATGATACCAAACTCGTTTGTCCTTGCTATACCTGCATGAGAGATGGCAAGTGGTGCGAGGAGTGCTTTACGGATAAACTGGCAGTGGTGAAGCACCGCTGTATGCCGGGAAGTATCCCTGGAGCTATCGTGGGTTATCTGGAAGCTAAGAAATGGAACAAGGAGGTGCTGCAGAAGTATGTGAACTGGTTCCTTCCTCCATCGAAATTTATGATGGATACCTGCGTGAAGGGTGGTTATTCTCCATCGAAGTTCAGAGTGCTCTGCAACTTCATCGATGTGACTAAACTTCCGGAGGTTTCTTCAAAGGCTCAGATTAAGGAAGACTACTATGTCTATCTGGGTCGAGTGAATGAGGTGAAGGGTGTAAGAACCTTGTGTAAGGCGGCTGCTCAGCTCGACAAGAAATTGATCGTGATTGGTGATGGTGAGCTGCTTCCGGAACTCAAGGAAACTTATAAGAACTGCTCTCATATCGAGTTTAAGGGCTTGATGCAGTGGGAGGAGTTTATGCCTATCCTCCAGAAGGCTCGCATGATGGTGCTTCCTGCTGAATGGAGCGAGAATAATCCTCTTACCGTGATTGAATCACAGAGCCTGGGTACACCAGTTCTGGGTGCGAATATCGGAGGTATTCCGGAACTGATTGTTGAGGGCGGTAAATCCGCTGCGGCAATGGTTCCTAACGGTATGACCTTTACATCTGGTGATGTGGAGGATTTGAAGGACAAAATAGAAAAGATGTTTGCGCATGACTTTGATTATCAAGCCATCGCTAGAGATGCCATCGAAAGATATTCTTCCGAGGCCTATTATCATAAATTAATGGAATATTATAAATAAATATATTATGTCAGAAAAGAAATTAAATGGTACTGTCATTGTAACTTATCGTTGCAATGCGCGTTGTTCAATGTGTAATCGTTACAAGGCTCCTTCTAAGCCTGAGGAGGAAATCTCTATTGAGACTATCAAGAAACTTCCTAAGATGTACTTTACCAACATCACAGGTGGTGAGCCTTTCATCCGTACGGACTTGAAGGATATCGTACGTGAGCTTTATAAGAAGAGCGACCGTATCGTAATCTCTACCAACGGCTTCTTCACCGACCGTATCATCGACCTGGCGAAGGAGTTTCCACAGATTGGTATCCGTATCTCTATCGAGGGTTTGGAGAAGACCAACAATGAAATCCGTGGTTTGAACAATGGTTTCAACCGTGGCTATACTACCCTGAAGAAGCTCTGCGAGATGGGATTGAAGGATGTGGGCTTCGGTATGACCGTTCAGGACAAGAACGCTCCAGACCTCGTGCCTCTCTATGAACTGAGCAACAAGATGGGTATGGAGTTTGCTACCGCATCGCTCCATAACTCTTTCTATTTCGTTGAGGCTAAGAACATCATCCACGACCGTCCGATGGTGGCTAAGAACTTCGAGAATCTGGTGAACGAGCTGTTGAAGTCTAACTCTCCAAAGAAGTGGTTCCGTGCTTACTTCAATCATGGACTCATCAACTATATCTATGGTCAGAAGCGTCTCTTGCCTTGCGATATGAGTTTCGATACCTTCTTCATCGACCCATACGGTGATGTGATGCCATGTAATGGTACCAAGGACAAGGAGGTGATGGGTAACCTAAACCGCCAGACTTGGGATGAGCTTTGGAGTTCTCCAGAGGCAGAGCAGGTTCGCAAGAAGGTAAGACATTGTGACAGAAACTGCTGGATGATCGGTTCTGTTTCTCCTGCGATGCACAAGTACATCAAGACTCCTGCCTTGTGGGTGGCTAAGCACAAGCTGAAGAGCCTGCTCGGTATGAAGTACTCTATGTATGAGAACCCTATCTGCTGCGAATATCGTGATGGTAAGGTGACCAAGGAACAGCTTGACAAGCTTTCTACCTGCGATATGAATGCTGTGGTGAACAATGGTCTTTCTGCCGATTCAAAGGAGGCTTTGAAGGGCAAGCGTGGCGAGGACATCGTGAACGCTGACGTGGCTAGCCAGGGTTATGAGGCTACCAAGAAGGAAACTGATAGAAATATTGAAATCAAGTAATCACTTGATTCTCTTATGATTGATAAGAAGCCACAGTGCGGAGAGCATCGACATCAAGATGATGCCGAAGTACTGTATGGCTTCTTTGATATGGTTTGAAATCTTATTCATGCCTACAAAGGTAATACTTTTATTTTGAAAATCTCTAGTTTTTATGAAAATAGTTGTAACAGGTACTCGTGGTATCCCGAATATCATGGGTGGCGTGGAGACGCATTGTGAGGAATTGTTCCATAGAATGGTGGAGCGTGGGTATGACGTGACGCTGATCCGTCGTTCGAACTATGTGAAGGATGACTTACATGAATGGAAAGGAGTGAAACTGGTAACGATTCCCTCTCCTAAGAAGAAGAGTTTCGAGGCAATCATCCATACTTTCCGTGCCATCAATGAGGCGAAGAAGTTGGGTGCTGATGTATTGCATATCCATGCCATCGGTCCTGCGCTGCTGGTTCCATACGCCAAACTGTTGGGTATGAAGGTGGTATTTACTCATCATGGTCCTGACTATGACAGGGACAAGTGGGGATTTGCTGCCAAGACAATCCTGAAGATGGGTGAGCGGATGGGCTGCATGTTTGCCGATGATGTCATCGTCATCTCGAATGTCATCAAGAACCTCATTGCCCGTAAATATGGAAGAACCAAGAATGTTCACCTTATCTACAATGGTGTCTCTGAGCCGGAAATCTGCGACTATCCTGAATATTTCAAGGAATTGGGGATAGAGAAGGGTAAGTATATCCTGGGTATTTGCAGATTTGTGCCTGAGAAGAACCTGCATCATCTGGTGGAAGCGTATAGACAGTTGATAGTTAAGAATGAAAAGTTAATAGAGCAGGGCTACAAGTTGGTGCTGGCTGGCGATACAGACTTCGAAGATGAGTATTCGTTGGGATTGAAGCAGATGGCAAGGGAGAATGGTGTGGTGCTTACTGGCTTTATCAAGGGCAGAAAGCTTCATTCGCTGTTGACGAATTGCTGCTGCTATTGTCTTCCATCTTCGCACGAAGGTTTGCCGATTGCCCTGTTGGAGGCGATGAGCTATGGGGTAAAGGTAGTAGTGAGCGATATTCCAGCAAATCTGGAGGTTGGCTTACCAAAGGATGATTACTTCCATTGTGGTAACGTGGATGAACTTTCTGAAAAGCTCGGAAAGATTATCGAGGCTCCATTGCAGCATGTGGATTACGACATGAGCAAGTATGATTGGGACCAGATTGCTGATGAAGTAGGAGGAGTGTATCAAGGGTTGAAGAAATGATGTGAATAAACAAAGAAAAAATCCCAACCCATAAGCTTTTTAGGACTTATAAGCTGGGATGATTTTGAACACGAATAACTCGAATAGCACGAATTTTTGGGAACTGTCCGGGCTTTCTAGAGATGGAAGTCGATTTCTTTCAGCCATTCCTTGACATCGAAGCAAGGACAGCTCTTGCGAACCCAGGGGAGGTCGCGATGACCTAGGATCTCGGCATCGGGATAGTCGAGGACGAGACTGTAGAGGAGGTCTTCCAGAGATGCTTTCTGGGCTGGAGTGCGAGTGTCGGCAGGCTTGCCTTTCTCGTCGAGACCACCCTCGTAGCAGATTCCGATGCTATGGGCGTTGTAGTGGCGGGCGTGAGCACCCTCTTCGCTCTCTGGACGGCAGGGATAGACCACGCCATCCTTCGTAATGTAATAGTGGTAACCGATGGAATGGAGGCCACGGGCCTTGTGGCAGGCTTCTAAGGCTTCTACTGGGAAGTCCTGATTAATACGTGTGGCACTGCAATGTACCACGATCAAATCGATTTTTCTTTGATTCTTCATTGGATTCTATGGATTTTAAAGGGTTAATAATTGTCTCCCACAGATTACACAGATTTTCACAGATTTTTAACTCCTTCGGAGTTTTTTGCAGTGAGACCTGATGAGTATAAGACCGTTGCTTGCAACGAAGAATTATCTGTGTAAATCTGTGAGATCTGTGGGGGACCAAGAAGGAAGCGGGCAGGATGAGCAAGTATCCGTTCAGGGCGATGATTTGACAATGTTGAATGGTGAGTGATGAACTCATTCCTGATGGGGCCCTCGGATTACTCCGGACTGCATCCTGCCGATGCGCTTTCTCTTGTTTCAGATGCGAGAAGGGCTACTCTAAGCCGTCGCCTCCTCCTTCTCCAGTGGTTCCGCTATCGCCCTGGTCGGTGTTTTCGCCACCAGTGGTTCCCTTGTCGGTATCCGGGGTGGTGCCATCACCTAACAGAGCAGAGGCCTTCTTCAGCGTAGCTCCGAGGTTGATGGTCTTGGCGCTGAACTCACCGGTGCCACGAGCACGGAGACGGAAACCTTCGATGTTCTTGGCGATGGTGAACTCCTTCTCTGAGGCGGCTCCCTCCTTGTTGCGGATGCCGATGGAGAAGATGGCGAGGTCGTCAATCTTCACAGCGAAACCTTGCAAGGTGAGTTCCTTGACGCACGATACCATATCGGTAATCATGCCCTTGATGGCTCCCTTAGAGAAAGGAGTGTTGTGGCTAGCCATGTGTTCGGCCAGGCCGTCGATACCTACCGTCTGAGTGATGACTGGATAGGCGTAATACTTGCCGTATGCCTCTGGCATCTTGGCGTTCTGATTTAGTTTTAGTACGTAAAGCAACATAAGTTTTTAAGTGTTAATGGTTAATGTTGAGTGGGCGCTGCGCAGTGCCTGATTCTTGAACACGAATCTCTCGAATCGAACGAATTTTTCTCCTCGCGGAGTTTTTGTTTTCCCACAGATCTCACAGATTTTCACAGATTTTGACTCCTCGCGGAGTCTTTGCTGTGAGCCTTAGTGAGTACCATTGCTTGCAACGAAGAGAATCTGTGCAAATCTGTGAAATCTGTGGGAGACTCTTTCTGAATCACAATGCAAAGATACAACATTTCATTTTCCCAACTCACCGATGCTCATTGTTGCTCACCGATACTCACCGATTATCACTGATAAATATCAGGGTTCTCCCAAATGGAAGAAAATATAGGATACTTGCAGGGGATTGAACTCCTTGCAGCTCTTGTTGTATCCACTCTTCTGCAACTGCTCGTAGAGCTGGGTGCATCTTACTATCCATCTCATCAGATGGGTTCTTGCCACGTCCGGGTCGGAATCCGGAAAATAGAGCAGGGCTAACTCCTGCTTGGTGTAACTTCGTAAATCCATAGACGGTAATTATAATGTTGAATGTTAAGTGTTGAACACGAATCTCTCGAATCTCACGAATCTTTCGTTCTCAAGCAACTTATTCGTTTAATTCGTGTTCAGTAAACCCAATAAGTAATTCGTGTTCAAAAAAACAATAAGAAATTCATGTTCAGTAAAAACAGTACGTAATTCGCGTGTAGAGAAATATCTATTAGGGTTATGAAACGTAAGTATGATACTTAGCCATCGTAACCATGATACTTAGCTGTCGTAACTATCTTGTTTACCCCATGGGGTAACTAGGGTGAGTAGGGAATCGATATTTCAGGGAGCCTATATATATACTATATCTTTCCTATAGTAAACGAACCTTTACATAAGGAAAGTCTTAGAAAGTACCCTCCCCTTACTTACCACGCCCCCTAGAAGTGCAGGTCGGGGCGGTATCCTGCAGGGGATAGTCGTTCTCTAAGTAAGAGTGTGGGTGAACACTTGGCGATGAAGTCGGTGAAGGGTGAACCCCGATGCCAACCTTTAGCGTTAATAATGTGTTAAATATACCCTATAACCCATTGTAATAGAGACTCTTATAATTCTAGCATGCGCTGTATATACAAAGTTCTTTTTACTAGGGTTCACCCCTGAGCCGAAAAGGTGAATGCTTGGGGCAAGTATTCACCCCTTCTCGGCGGCAGTAGCAATGTGGTACGCACCTTAAAGGAGGCTGGCCACATGAATGAGAATTCAGTCAAGCATGTCTAAGAGGGTTATGCCAGTCATACCCAGTCCTACTGCCTGCTTCGTTCTTCGCAGAAGAAGTATCACTGCACCAAAGACCAGGTGATGCAGATAATGGACTATCTTGACAACATGGAAGAGGAGTATCACAAGTCCTATCCCGACGATCCCTGCCCGATGGACGGTGGCTATAAGGCGAGCTTCGAAAGGTTTGTGATTGAATCCTTAAGAGCAGAGTGAGGAATGTTGAATTTTTCAACACGGATCTCTCGAATCTCACGAATCTTCGACTCCTTCGTAGTTTTTCCATTGAGACCAAATGAGAATCCCCGTTGCTGCAACGAAAAAGAATCCGTGAGATCTGTGGGAGCCCTTCAATGATAAAGTGAATCTTGGAGCAAATCGGGGTGGTAGAAAGGTGAAAATGCAACATAAAGGGAGTTTATCTTATGATTTAGGTAAATAAATCACAAAAAATTTGTTTATTCTCGATAAAAAATATACCTTTGCATTAAATATTCGAATATTACAATTAATAGTATGAGTGGAAATTTCGACAAAAGTATAATCGACAAGGTTTGGAGCAAGGGCATCATTGTAAAAGGATATGATGAAGCGTTGTTCCGAAAGGATTGTTGCGGTGCTTGGATTGTCAAAAATGAATATGGGAAACAGAGTCCGTTTGGCTGGGAGATAGACCATGTATATCCTCAGGTGAAGGGCGGTGATAGTAATATCTATAATCTGCGTCCGATGCATTGGGAAAACAACCGTAGCAAGAGTGATGATTACCCTCATTACGATTCGGCCGTCTGTGCAAAAGATGACTCAAATATCAAGAAGGTAGGTCATTTTGTAGTCAACGAAGACTTGAAGTCTGTTTTGGACTCACTTTATAACGTACTATCATGAGAATTTCTGAAATTTACATCAAGGGCTTATATGGTGTTTACACCTACAAGATAGCCAATCTGCTAAGCCAAAATTTATTGGTATTGACAGGTTATAACGGTATGGGAAAGACTACGATATTGAATATTGTAAAAAATATCGCTGAGTCAAACCTATGGTTCTTTTATAAACTGGATTTTGAGGAGATAAAAGTATCTTTCGAAGATGGTTTGCTTTTGAAAATGCTTTCAAATAGTTCCGAACAGGCAATGTTTGGCAATAAAGAACTTCAAGATGAAAACATCAATCCAGAGAAACTTTTGACCTATGCATGGTATCGGGACAAGAAGCTTCTGAGCTCAGTAACCGTTGGTCGGCATAATTTCTACAAAGCCTTTACCGTTATTTACAAGGCCGATTATATGCCTGAAGATAGCAACTGGCCTGACTTGATGCAATCGAAGATGAAGGAAATCGTGGCATATCTATGTAAGAGACAGAATGCGATTTCATTCGAGATGATTCAGTCATCAATCAGAGCTTTTATGATTCCTGCACAGCGTGTTAAGCAGATTCACCTTGTTTCTGAAGATGATGATAGTTATCCTTTTCCATCTAGCGAAATGAAAGAAATAGACACTGTAGATGTCGTGGCTGAGAGCTTGGGAGATATGCTTGAGCAGAAACGCATAGAGTTCCTGTCAAATGTGCAGGAGAGTAAAAACCATTTGATGGATCGCTTGTTAGATGCAGATACTCAAGTTCTCAGCAAGGATGAATATTCAGCAATAGCTATTGATGTCCAAACAAAGATTAATGCTCTTGGGCAGTTTGGCATTACATATGAGAAGATTCGACCTTATAATGAAAAAAATGCTCGTTTACTTTCAGCCTATCTGTTGGATTTGCGTGATATGCTAGATAAGTATATCGGACTATTGAATGATTTGAATTTATTCGCTTCCATTCTTAGGGAAAAGCATTTCTTACACAAGTCAATTAGTTTCTCTCCTACTTATGGCTTGAAGGCATTCAATGAACAAGGTATCAGTATTAATCCTTCTTTGTTGTCAAGCGGTGAGCAAAATATGGTAATTCTTCTATATCGCATGATATTCGAGGTGCACGATGGTGACATACTGTTGATAGATGAACCAGAGATATCCATGCATGTGGTATGGTTGAAAGAGTTTATCAAGGATGTACAGAAGATTGCATCTTGCAAGAAGAATGTACAGATATTGATAGCTACCCATTCTCCACAAATTGTACGAGGAGCAGAAGACAGCTGTTTCGACTTAGAAATGAATAATCATGGCGAATAGTGTATTAGATTCTTTAGACGGCAGGGATGAGATTAATGAGATGAAAATCTTGATTTCTGGACATCGCACCCTCGGCAAGTTCACTGTACTTGTCGAGGGGATAGATGATGTCAAGGTCTATGAAAAGTTTTTCTTAAAGGAAAAAGTAATAGTATGTCCGACCAATGGCTGTGCCAAGCTAGTAGAATTAGTGGATGGACTGAATAAGATCCATTTGGAGAGTGACTTTATCGGTATAAAGGATGCTGACTACGATGTATTAAATCATGTGAGCTATCCTTATCCGAACTTATTCATGACCGACAAGCATGACTTGGAAACTATGATGATATCAGAAGAGGCTTTAGAGAACATCATGAAAGAGTTTCTTCGGTATGAAGACATGAAGAAAGAACGAATCGAGTTGAATGTGCAAGATTTTTTGCAAGAGGCTATTGAGAAAATACGTTCTTTATCGTATTTCAGATGGTACAATGATCAGTCTCAAATTAAATTGAGTTTTGGCACGCTTAAACTCTCCACTATGTTGAAAGTAGATTCTACTTTGAGCTATGATTGCTGTCTGGCGTTTATTACGAGATTGAATCCTGATGCTACTTTCATACCAACATCGAGAATGCTTGCCGATTTTGAAAATTCTCATTCAGGGCAGATAGATACTTATCAATTGCTTAGAGGACATGATTTGTGTGAAATGCTCAGTCTTTTGCTACAGAGTCATCCATATTTACATGCCAAGTCTCATGTTTCGGATGATAAGATAGAGGCTTCGCTTAGACTTGTGTATAGTGGGGAGCAGTTCCGGAAGACGCAACTTTATGCTTCCATAACCACATGGTTTGAAAGTAATGGTTATCATGATATGATGGCTTGCTAGTAAACAAATAATTTTAATTGAGGATATATATATCAATACTGCGTTAAATTAACATTTAATCGTCTGTAAATCAATAACTTATATTAAGAAATGCTTATGAAAACTTAACTATAAAAAGTTGGTCAAGTCACTGATTTTCAGTAACTTTGCAAATCACGAC
>OJKQ01000156.1_pt1 | contig 60525 bp, 52 predicted proteins | sample 1596641 | NCBI WGS metagenome assembly OJKQ01 (sample SAMEA4350167, study PRJEB24818) | metagenome | biome: human; feature: gut; material: faeces | place: Denmark | collected 2013-09 | reverse complement strand
GTTTTCCCCCTCTCGCCTCCCCCTCTCTCACACTCTCTCCCCTACACACTCTCCCCCAGGATTTACCGGCTGGGAAAGAACAAAGCCCTTACAGCAGGAAGCTTTCCTACCGGAAAAAATAAGTTTTCAACAGAGCAAGCGAAAGGATGAGGAAAATATGAACATTGGAGTCGATCATGGATATTACGCAGTCAAAACCCGGCATTTTTCCTTCCCAGCCGGTATCACAGCTTACCGGTACGAACCATATACCCTGCAAAACACGCTGGAATACCAGGGAAAGTATTCTGTGTGCGGAACCGGCAGGCAGCCGATCCTGAGAAACAAAATGGAAAACGACAATTATTACCTTTTGACCTTGACAGCTATCGCAAAAGAAATCCAGCAGCGCGGAGAAAAAAGAGAATGTGCCGTGAACCTTGGCGCGGGCTTGCCCTTGGCCGGATTCGGACGAGAAAAGAAAGCGTTCCGGGAATACCTGTTCCGTTCTTCCCAGCCGGTAAGCTTCAAGTTTGAAGGAATCTCCTATCAGGTGACCATTCAGGACGTCAGGCTTTTTCCGCAGGGCTGCTCCGCCATTGCCGTTCACCCAGAATTCATACAGGGAGAACCCTCTGTGCTCCTTATGGACATTGGAGGCTGGACAGTGGACCTCATGCGGCTGGACAATGGAATCCCCAACGCCTCCGCCTGCCGAAGCCTGGAACTGGGCATGATCCGATGCATCGATGAAGCGAAGGAACAGGTCCGCCGGGAGACAGGCTTGTCCGTTACCGACGCCCAGGTGGAACGTGTGCTGGCAGGACAAATGTGCAGTATGGACGAGAATGCCCGGACTATCATTCAAAAACAGGGGCGGATTTACACAGAAGCCCTGCTGTCCGCAGCCATGGAAGCCGGCTTCGATTTAAAAGCAGTGCCGGCAGTGATGCTGGGCGGCGGAGCCTCCGTGCTCCAGCGGGGAATCCGGCCCCAGGACGGCCTGCGGCGGGTTTTTACCCTTTTACACGATAAAGTAAACGCCGAAGGGTTCGAGCGGATTTTGGGCCAGTTTTCGAGCAGTGTGAGCAAGAAATGAGCAGGCCCCGTTTTTCATTCCGTCCCAACCTGCAGAACGAGGAACACAGAAAAGCATGGGACATCCTGAAGTCAGTGCCGGAAGGACAGCGCAACACCTTTATCGCGCGGGCAATTCTGGAAAACGTCCGGCAGGACACTCTGGAAAATACCCTGCGCCGGGTTTTGCGGGAAGAACTTCGTGCCTCCCCTGTCCAGCCGGAAGCCGAGCAGGAAGATACCATCCCCCAGGAAATGCTTCATTTTTTGGATTCCCTTTCATGATTCCGAACTGTTTGGGTATGGCTAAATAATGTCCATATACTATGGCTATTATAGCAGCCATAATGAAGTTAGCAAAGGGGGCGCGGACTGTGATTCGATATGATCCATTGTGGAAAACCATGGCAAAGAAAAAGGCAGCCACTTATACCTTAAGGGTGACCTTCGGCATGAGCCATGCTACAGTGCAAAGACCCCAGTCTAATCTCCCGGTTACCACACATACGCTGGATAAGCTGTGCAAATCTTTAGACTGCAGGCTAGAGGACATTGCCGAGTATGTACCGGATGATCCCAAATAGCTAAAAAGCGCCTGGCAACTGCCAAGCCCCACCTTTTGCAAGGCGGGGCTTTTTTGCGTTTTAAGCGGTTTTCCGGCATTGTTGGTTATGGTGTTTTTCACCCCTTAGTTCTTCCCACGGATTGTTGGTATCAGTCATAGATATTTTATACTTTTTCCGATATCATTTGTCATACCTACAAAAGAAAGGAGCACCCCCATGAGAAAAGAAGTATACAAGGTTCTCTGCCCGAAGCACATCATGTTTGGCGACCCCTCATATTTTGAGGATTTCAAGGGAGCCCAGCGGAAGAAGCTTACAGTGGACTACCGCCCGCCCAAGCATTTTGACTGCGCCCGCCTGGTGCTGAAGGAAGAAGAAAATCAGGAATACCCGGAATACATAGAGCGAAGCATGACTCTATACCTGTCCCCTCACGATGAGATAGAAACCTATACAGAGGGCATGAAATACCGCTCGCAGGAATTGGCGGAAAAAATGATCGGAGTAGACCGGTGCTGCTACTATTTGAAAGTGGATGACCAGGAAGCAGCTATCACAACCACCGGAGACGGATGGTGGGGAAATTTTGACGAACTGTACCGCCGGGACGGAAAAAACCGGATTTCAGACTGTGTAATGATCGAGATAGCAATGCCCGAAGATCAGGATTTTAACGACATGAAACGAATGGCGGAATATTTCTTTAAGGATATGGAGCCTCTCATACCCAAAAAGCAAAAGAAAAAGGAAGCGCCAGCCCGTTAAAAGCTAAAAGAAGGGATGTCTTACGAAAGCCCCGCCTTGCAAGGCGGGGCTTTTTTGCGTTTTAAGCGGTTTTCCAGCATTGTTGGTTGTGACGTTTGTGAAGGCCTTTTCCCCTGAAGGTTCATTGGTGTTGATGATAGCTTTCCAGGATGGTTTGGAGTATGCTTGTGCTGCCCAAAGGGGAAAACCAATAAAAAGGAGAGAAAGAAGAATGGAGCTGAAAGGCATCACCTGCAGAATCCCGCTGGAACTGCACAACCGAATCAGCGAGGAAATCAGGGAAATGGAAAGCACTATGGGCCAATTCATTGAGATGATTATCCGAGAGCATTATGAGAAAGGGGAAAAGAAAATGATGGAAAAAGGAAGGACCTTAGCGTTTCAGGTAAGCGAGGAGCTGTTTCAAAAGGTAAAGGAGTACCTGGCATGGTATGAGAAAACGTACCACCGCCGCCTCACCCAGAAGGAATTCGTGATCGGCCTGATTGAGGAAGCGCTGGGAGAAATGGAAGCAGAGATTGAAAAGGCCCCCCAAGAAAGCGAAGCCCCAGCCAGGCAGGAAGAAGCGGAAGGCGGGAACGAGGAAGGAGAACCCGATGAGGAAGAAACAGAGGATATGAGCGGGGAAAGCAGCGATCCAGATGAGTGGGACGAAAGCGAAGCCCCTGCCGGGCAGGAAGGAGCGGAAGGCGGGAACGAGGAAGAAGAACCCGCAGGAGAGGAAGAAGATTACATTGTGGAGAACAACTGGGACGAAACCGAAGATGGAGAAGATGAGGACGGAACCCAGGAATCAGACATAGAGGATCAGGATGAGGAAGCCGGGACTGACAACGCCGATGAACCCGACGAATTATCCGATACAGAAGAAATCTGCATATAATCACGAAACAAAGCCAATCACCCCGCAGGGACCACAGCGCCTTGCGGGGCTTTTCCAAAGATATTTCTGAGAAACAATTGAAGAAATCTGGTTTCCTATTAGGGAAAAACAGCCAGTTTCATTCAAGCGAAAGGAGCCCTCATGCGAAAAGAAATCTACAAAGTAAAATGCCCACAGCATATCGTGTTTGGCGATCCGATGTATTTTGAGCGGTTTAGAGGAAATGAACTTAACCGCCTTACCGTGGACTATAGGCCATCAAAATACTTTGACGCAGCCAGGCTTGTGCTGAAGGAAGAACCGAACCATGAACTCTCTGAATATGTGAACCGGAGCATAACGCTTTACGCCGCCCCGCGCCAGACCATAGAGGTCTATGCCGGCGAGCAAATATATACTTTCCAAAAAATATCGGCAAAAAATATTGGTGTAGACACTGCCAGGTATTACCTGAACATCGACGGGCGGAAAGCTGAAATCAAAACGGGCGGAGACGGATGGTGGGGCCGGTTCGAAGAATACTACCGGGAGGCCGGAAAGGACCGCCTTTCCGACGCCGTTGTCCTGACCATAGCCATGCCGGAGGAATACGACTTTGAAGGGATGAAGGAGCTGGCTGGATACTTTTTTGAAGATTTGCAGCCGATTTCCCCTCAAAAGCAGCAGAAAAGAGAAATGCCTGCCCGTTGAGAATTGGTTTCTCATGGAAACAGGAATAAGAGGACCAGGCTGGGAAAACCGAACCTGAAAGCGATGCTGAAGAAGCTTACGCATAAAACAGCCCGCAGGAAACTGTAGGCTGTTTTCCCATAGGTTTCAATCCACTAAGCGAAAGGGGGAATGCCCATTGGCGGATTAAAAAAGCAAATGAAAAGAATTAAAAAAGGGGCGTGAGACAGAAAACCATACGGTATTTAGACCTGTTCTCAGGAATCGGAGGATTCCGTGAAGGACTCACCCAGGCCGGAGGATTCACCTGCGCGGGACACTGCGAGATCGATCAGCACGCCGACCGCAGCTACCGGGCGCTGTTTGATACTGAAGGAGAGTGGTTTTGTGACGATATCCGAAAAGCAGACCCCGAAGAACTGCCGGACGTTGAACTTCTCTGCGGAGGATTTCCCTGCCAGGCTTTTTCAATTGCTGGAAACCGTGGAGGATTCGACGATCCAAGAGGTACCCTGTTCTTTGAAATTGCCCGGCTGACTGCGGCAAAAAGACCTGCGTATCTGCTGCTTGAAAACGTACCCGGACTGCTTAACCATGACGGGGGCAGGACGTTTGCGGCCATCCTCCATGAGCTGGACGGATTGGGGTATTTTGTGGAATGGCAGGTGCTTAACAGCAAAGATTTTGGAGTCCCCCAATCCCGAAAAAGGGTGTACCTTATCGGATATCTTGATAAGCGATGCAGAGGAAAAATATTTCCTTTCACCGAAACAGCAGGAACGTCTCTTAAGCAAATCCGCCCCGGACCGCAGGGAGAACGGGTGTACTCCCCGGAAGGGATAAGCTGCACCCTTGCGGCGCAGCCAGGCGGCTTCGGCGGGAAAACCGGCTTGTATGAAGTGGGCCTGCCCATCAAGGAGAACACCAAAAAGGGATATACCATGGCGCATCCCGGCGACAGCATCAACCTGGCATATTCCACCACCAATACCCGCCGCGACAGGGATGGGCGAAAAACCGCCCATCCCCTCACGGCTGACGGGAATCAGGGAGTCCTGTGCTTTGTGGATATGAACGAGGACCCGGAATTTACGGGAAATGCCCGATGCCTGAATACGAGGCAGACCATATCCCATCACCACAAAGGGGAAGCCTCCGGGGTATGGGATGGAAAGCGCATCCGCCGCCTGATGCCAAGGGAATGCCTGCGGCTGCAAGGATGGCGGGACGAAAGGATCGACAAGGTGATCCCGATTCAATCCGACGCCCAGCTTTACAAGCAGGCAGGCAACGGCGTGACTGTGAATGTAGTGGAAGCCATCGGCAGGCGGCTGGCAGCAGCCCATTTACAAGGCTAGAAAGCAAAAAAATTTCCTGCCGGGCTCAGATTTGTGGTATACTATTGTCAGAACAGAAAGGAGGTGCGCCGCCATGGCCGGTTATGCTGAAACAGCCGCCTATTGGCAGTCTTTCCCCATTCAAACGGTGAGCGATTTAGAACAGCGGCTGGAAAACTTCCGGGTCCTGTTTGCCTATCATTCCGGAAAAATTGAAAACGAGGAAATCACCCTCCACGATACCCGTGAGATCTTCGAAAACGGGAAAGTGCTGAACTACACCGGAAGCCCCCGGGCGATTTTCGAGCAGCAGAACCAAAAGCTGTGCTATGAATTCCTGAAGGAGAAGATCGCGGCCAAGGAACCCTTAACCCAGGAATTGGTTCTGGAGGTCCACCGCATCCTTACCAGCGGAACCTACGATGAACGCAGATTCCTGGAAAACGGGGAACGGCCCGGCGAATACAAAAAGCATGATTACATTACCGGGAAAAACGAAGTGGGAGCCCCGGCAGACCGTGTGGCGGAGGACATGGCCGGTCTGCTGGAGGAAGTCAGCGAATACCGTGGAATGGACGTGATCCGGGCAGGAGCGTACTTCCACGCGGTATTTGAGAATATCCACCCATTTTCTGACGGCAACGGCAGAACCGGCCGGACCTTGCTGAACTATTATCTCATGACCCATAACCACCCGCCGCTGATCGTGTATGACCAGGACAAGAGGCTGTATTACGAGTGCCTGGAAAAATACGACGCGGAGGAAACCATCGCTCCCCTTACCGAGTTTTTGAAGTATGAAACGGAGAAAACCTGGGAGAAAACCCTGGAACGGGGAGAAAGAGAAAACCGGAAAAAGCGTCTGGAGGAAATCCGGTAAAGAAGCACGAAAACAGAATAGAACCATCAGACTGCCCCCTGGGACAGAGCGAGCCTCTGCCCCAGGGGGCTTTTTTGTTTGCCGTAAAAGGAGGATTCAAAATGAAGAAGCATTTCAAAAGGGCCCTTTCCCTATTGCTGGCGATCCTGCTCTGTATCGGAATGCTGCCGGTCAGCGCCAGCGCCGCGGATCTCACCGGCTCTATGTCCATGATCGACATTAAGGGCAGGGACCACGCTTTGAGCAGCAGCCTGCCCGCCCCATTCGGCGGGTACGCCAGCGAGAAATACACCATGCTGCGGATCACCGATTCCAGTACCGGCGCGACGAAAACCGCTTACTGCCTGGAGTTGGGAATCTCCACATATTATCAGGAGCAGTATCAGCCCTCCGCCGACTACCCTCAGTTTTCCCAGGAGCAGAAGGAGCTCATCAACGCCGTATTGACCCTGGGATATAACACGGACACAGGGGTTAAGTACGGAGGAAGCCCGGAGGACGAATACATCGCCACCCAAATCCTTGTATGGCTGATCGCCCATAAGCAGCTGGGAACGCAGCATGAAAACCAGATTGTGTCGGAATTTACCGTCAGCAGCCCTGGGGCGAAAACCGTATTCACCAAGCTGAGAAAGGCGGTCATGGATTACCGGACGATCCCGTCCTTTGCCTGTGAGGATTCCAAACAGGCGGCAGCCCATACCTATGAACTAAAATACAACGCCCAGACCGGAAAGTACGAAACTGCCCTGACCGACAGCAGCGGGGTATTATCTGAATTCAGTTTTTCCCAGCCGGGAGTCAGCTTTGCCAGGACGGGAAACCAGCTGAAAGTCTCCTCAGAGAAAACCAGCTTTTCCACCGTCAGCGGAGAGAAAAAGCTGCCCTCGTCCATAGCCGGGGTTGTGAAAGGAGCCTCCCGATACTGGCTGAATGAGCATTACCAGAATGTAGTCACCTTTGAGGTGGGCGGAGAGCCCCTGCCGGTCAAGGCGTATTTTGGGCTGGAGGTCAAAGCCGGGCATTTAAAGATAGTCAAGACTTCTGAGGATGGGAAAGTCTCCGGCCTCCCCTTCCACGTTTCCGGCAGCGGCGTGGAGAAGGACGTTTCCACCGGATCGGATGGGACCGTCCAAACCAATAACCTCCCGGCAGGAACCTACACCGTAACGGAAAAGACGCCGGGCCAGTATGTCCAGCCTCAGTCCCAGAGGGTGACGGTTTCGCCGGGAAAGACCTCTGTTGCAGCCTTTCACAACACCCTGAAAAAATTCCGGGCAGAGCTGCGGAAAACAGATTCCGCCGCGGGAACAGCCCAGGGGGATTCCACTCTGGACGGAGCCGTGTACGGCCTTTATCAAAACGGCGCGCTGCTGGATACCTATACCACAGCAAACGGCGGGAAATTCACGACCAGGTATTATCCCTGCGGCTCCGGGTATACCATGCGGGAGATTTCCCCCAGCGAGGGGTACCTGCTGGACGAAACCGTTTATCCCATAGGCGCGGAGCCGGGGAATTTTACCCTGGAAAACAACAGCATCCCTCTGACTGTGACAGAGGACTCTGTCATGGGCTCCATCGCCATCACCAAGCATACCGACCAGCCGGCGGAGGGAGGCGGCTCCGATCAGATCGAGCAGCCGGAACAGGGAGCGCAGTTCCAGGTTTACTTGACCAGCGCAGGCAGCTATGAAAACGCGAAGGAAACCGAGCGTGACGTCCTGCTCACAAATGAATACGGCTTCGGCCAATCCAAGAACCTGCCCTACGGAAAATATACGGTCCGCCAGACCTCCGGTGCGGAAGGGCAGAAGCTTGCGCCGGATTTTACAGTATCCATTTCCGAGCATGGCAGGACCTATTATTTCATTCTGAACAACCCCTCCTTTACTTCCCGGCTTAAATTCCAGAAGAAGGACGCGGAAACCGGAAAGATCATTCCTCTGGCCGGGACCGCGGTCAAAATCCTCAATACCGATACCGGGAAATGGGTGACCCAGCACATCAGCTACCCCAGCCCCATAGACCTGGATACCTTTATCACTGACAGTACAGGGACCCTGATGCTGCCGGAAGAAATCAGAGCCGGAAATTACGCCCTGTATGAACAGCAGAGTCCATGGGGATACGTTCTCGACAGGGAACCGGTTTGCTTTTCTGTAGAGGAAACGGAAGAAACCGTGGTGGTGGAAAAATACAACGCCCCGCAGAAAGGGACCATCACCGTCACCAAAGAGGGCGGGGTGTTCAGCCATGTCACGGAAGCAGGCGGGATTTACCAGCCTCAATACGAGACAAAGGGTCTGCCGAATGCGGTTTATGACATCACGGCGCTGGAGGATATTGTCACGCCGGATGGGACAATCCGGGCGAAAGCCGGAGAAGTGGTGGATACCCTGACAACCGGAAGCAAAGGAACCGATACGTCGGAGCCCTTGTATTTAGGCCGCTATCAAGTTTTGGAACGGAATGCGCCGGAGGGCATGGTGCTCGATCCAGAGCCAAAGGAAGTGGTTTTGTCCTACGCGGGACAGGAAGTCTCCGTCACGAACACCGGCGTCAGCTTTTCCAATGAGCGCCAGAAGGTAGAGATCAGCCTCAAAAAGCTGCTGGAGCAAAACAAAACCTTTGAAATTGGCGGAAATGAGGAATGGAAGAACGTCTCCTTTGGCCTGTTCGTTTCGGAAAAGCTGACCGCAGCGGATGGCACCGCAATTCCTGAAAACGGACTTTTGGAAACCATCGGCCTTGACGAAGGCGGAAACTCTGTATTTCAAACCGATGTGCCCTGCGGGGCCGCGCTTTATGTGCAGGAGCTGGAAACCGATGAGCACTATGTTTTAAGCGGCGAGAAGTATCCGGTGGCATTCGAGTATGCCGGACAGGATACCGCCAAAGTCGAAATTAAAGTGAACGGCGGGGAACCCATTGAAAACAACCTCAAGTATGGAAAGATTTCCGGCTGGAAGGTGGATCAGGACGGCTTTGGCTTAGGCGGCTCGAAAATCGGTCTGTTCCGCGCCGGCGAAACCGAATTCACTGAGGAAACCGCCCTCATGGTGACGGAAAGCAATCCTATCGGTTACTTTGAATTTAACAAAGTGCCCGCGGGAAGCTGGGAAATCCATGAGATCGCCCCGCCCAAAGCCTTTGTGTTAAACGAGGAAAGCTTCCCGGCGGAGATCACGGAAGATGGGGAAACCATTGAAATCACCATTCAGAACCAAATTATCAGGGGTACGGTAGAAACCACTAAGGCGGACGCTGACTACCCGGAAAACAAGCTGACCGGGGCCCTTTTTGAAGTATACGCCGATGTGGACAGCAACGGAGAATTTAACCCGGATATTGACCTGCTGGCGGGAGAACTGGCGGAATCCGATCCGGGCCATTATCAGCTAAAGGATTTGGTATATGGCGGTTACTTCCTGCACGAACAGAAAGCGCCGGAATTTTTCGAGAAAGACGATGGGTATTATCCCTTTTCCATTACCGAAAACGGGGCCGTCGTGCGGGTGGAAACAAAAGCCGGCGCTGGCTTTTTAAACCAAGCCCAGACCGGGACTCTGAAAATTGTTAAAACAGCGGACGATGATAAAATTGCGGACCGGAAGTTCTTAGTCACAGGGACCGCCTATGCAGGCGGCGAGTATGAGCAGGAATTTCAGACCGATGAGAAAGGAGAAATCAGCGTCACCCTCCGGGTGGGGAAATACACGGTGTCCGAGCTGCCGGGAGAGGACGCCGCGGCATACGAACTCCCCAGCGGCCAGACAGTAGAAATCAAGGCGGGAGAAACCGTTACTGTGGCGATGCACAACCGATTGATCCCGAAAGAGATCCCCAAGACCGGGGATCTGCCCTGGCTTCCCTGGACCATCGGAGGCGCGGCTGTTTTATCCCTGGGCGGGCTGGGGCTTCTGCTTGCCCTGCGGAGAAGAAAGAAACGATAAAACCAGAGAGGAAAGGAAAAGAAAAATGGATACCAAAGCCATCCTATTAATTATTTTATGCGCCGTCATTTTAGGCGGCCTTGTGTTCCTGCACATTCGAAACCGCAGGAGGAAATGAGAAAACTGGGCGGAGCGCCGCAGAGCGCCCCGCCCATATTTTATTGCACAGGAGGGATCGCTTGAAAACCGGATTATTGGAAGATTTAGCGGAACAGCACGGAACCTTTATCTCCAACCTGCGGCTGCAGCCCGCGCTGAAGTGGGAAGCTTTGGGGGACCTATATCGTATGGAGACGAAAGAGCAGTACCCCTTAAAGGAATGGGAGGAAGCCGTATCCTACCTGCTGGGCTGCCAGGTGCGTTTTGAAAGCTACGAAGCAGTCAGGCAAAGCCTGAAGCCCTTTTCCCTGTCCATGAGGTGAGCGGATGAAAATATTATTTGTCGAGCCGGGCAAAGAAGCCCAGCCTGCTGAAATCCAGGGAGACCTGAAAGAGATGCAGGCGATAGTTGGCGGACGAATCGAGGCGCTTTATCCCTGGGCGGACCCGGTGGCCCTAATCTGTAATGACGAGGGAAAGCTTTTAAGACTGCCCCTGAACCGGATGCTGGAGGATTATGACGTGATTGCGGGGAATTTCTTTATCTGCGGGATTGAGGGAGACGAATTTGTCAGCCTTTCCGACCCGCTGATGATTAAATACCAGAAAAAGTTCCGATACCCGGAGCTTATCGGTAACAGTCCCATGGGCCTGTTCGCGCAGAAATGCTCCGAGCAGACATACCAGCGAATCCAGGAGGAATTAAAACACCCTCCCGAAAGGCCGAAGGATAAATCCGCCCCGGAACGATAGAAAGGAGAAAGCACCACTGCTCACAATACGTCCTATTACCCTAAAGGAAGCACAGTCCTTTGTTGAGAAGAATCACCGGCATAATATTCCGCCAATCGGAGGAAAATTCTCCATATCCTGCTGGGACGGGGAAAGGCTATGCGGTGCAGCTATTTGTGGAAGGCCGGTAGCCAGAAGGCTGGATGATGGAAAAACACTGGAGATTTACCGCAACTGCACAGACGGCACGCCCAATGTCTGCAGCAAGCTGTACGGAGCCTGTCTGCGAATCGCAAAAAACATGGGATATCAAAGAGTTGTAACCTACAGCCTGGCGTCAGAAAATGGGGCAAGCCTGCGCGCGAGCAATTTCCTATGTGAAGGAGCAGCCGGAGGACCAAGCTGGACCGGCCAAAGGCGGCGGGATTATTATATATCCCCGCCGGAAAAGAAAATCCGCTGGTCCGTATATTTTTAAACCTAGAAAGAGGAAGGGAGAATGCCATGAAACGATTTTACACAGCAGAATCCGTAACAGAAGGGCATCCAGACAAGCTGTGCGATTTGATAGCCGACAGCGTACTGGACGCCTGCCTTTCCCATGACGCCCTGGCCAGAGTCGCCTGCGAGGTCATGGCTGCCAAAGACCGAATCATTGTGGCTGGGGAAATCACCAGCCTGTATGAGCCGGAGATCCCCAAGATTGTAAGGCGGGTGTTATCCGTAGTGGGATACGATCCGTCCCAATTTTCCATCCAATGCCTGATTCACAAGCAAAGTCCGGATATCGCGGCCGGTGTAGACTGCTCTCTGGAGCAGAGAAGAAATGGCGGACAGGAAGATTCCGTACCGCAGCTTGGAGCCGGGGATCAAGGCGTGATGGTCGGCTATGCGTGTAACGAAACACCGGAAATGCTTCCTCTGCCTGTTGTCCTAGCCCACCGCCTGACCATATCCCTCGCCCTGGCCCGAAGGTACGGACTGATCCACGGCTTGAGGCCGGACGGAAAGGCTCAGGTGACTGTGGAATATGGAGAGGACGGGAAGCCCCTGCGCTTGGACACTGTCGTGGTCTCCGCCCAGCACAGCCCGGTATTAGAACATGACGAGCTCTGCTGGGAATTAACGGACAAGGTGCTGTTCCCCGCCCTCCAGCCGCTGCCTCCCGATGAGGATACCAAAATTCTGATCAATCCATCGGGACGGTTCGTGCTGGGAGGCCCGGAAGCAGATACCGGCCTGACCGGGCGAAAGCTTATGGCGGATACCTACGGAAGCATGGTTCCTCATGGGGGCGGCGCTTTTTCCGGGAAAGACCCAACTAAGGTGGACCGATCCGGCGCATACATGGCCCGATACATCGCCAAGAACCTTGTGGCGGCGGGCCTTGCCAGCCGGTGCCAGGTAACGCTCGCTTATGCTATCGGCAGAGCCGAGCCTGTCATGGTGCAGGTGGATACCTTTGGCACCGGACTGCTTCAGGACGATCATCGGCTGGCGGAAACAGCAAAGCTGGTATTCGGCCTGACACCAGGGGAGATTATCGCCCAGCTTGACCTATTGACGCCCCGGTATGCCCAGACCGCCGTATATGGGCACTTTGGAAAACCGGATCTGCCCTGGGAGAAAACCGATCAGGCAAGGCTGCTGCGGGAAGCAGTCCTCTGATTAGAAAGGAGCAGCTATGCCGGGAGTGACGAAGGAGCAGATCGAGGCTGCCAAGAAAATGACCGCTATCGAGTTTTTACGGCGGTACCGGCCCGAAGAATTGGTAAAAGGAGAATGCCGGAATGAGTACCAGCTGAGGGAGCACGACAGCTTCAAAATCAATGGGGAAACCAGCCTTTGGCACTGGAAAAGCCGGGACGTCGGAGGAAGGTCCGCTCTTGATTACCTGATTTATGTAGAAGGAATGAAGTTTGTAGACGCGGTTCTATCCCTATGCGGAGAAAGCCCCGCATACTTCCCCGATTCTTCCCAGCCAAAGCAGGAAAAGGAATTCGTTCTGCCTCCGGCAGCAGAAAACAAGAAAAGAGTATTTGCGTATCTTATCCGGCGCGGGATCAGCCGGGAAGTGATCGAAGCCTGCGTACGGGCCGGGATACTCTATGAAAGCGCCGGTTACCGCAACGCCGTGTTTGTCGGAAGGGACGAACAAGGAACTGCCCGGTACGCTTTCCTGCGGGGAACCTATTCCAACAGCAAAAAGCCGTTCAAGGCAGAGGTAACAGGCAGCGACAAACAGTTTTGCTTCTGCCTCCCGCCCCAGGGGAATTCCAGGAAAATGGCGGTGTACGAATCCGCTATCGAAGCCATGGCCCACCTGACGCTGGAAGGAACAGCGGATAAGCACAGGCTTTCCCTTGGCGGAATTTACGCTCCACGGAAAGGAAGCCAGGCGCGTCCTTTCAAAAAACCGCTGGCGCTGGAATCGTTCCTTGGCCGGCATCCGGAGATCGAAGAAATTGAAATCTGCTTAAACAATGATTTCGCCGGGCGATGGGCGGCTGAACACTTGGAAAAAGCCTATCAGGGCAAATACCGCATGGTGAAGAACCTGCCGGAACGGGAGGGTTTTGACTATGGAGATCTGGCGAAAGAAAGATACGAAAAGCTGGCGTCAAGGCAAAGAATGATGTTGCTACGTTAAGAGGAAGGAGAAATGACATCATAGAGAAACAAGAAATTATCCTGAAGCTTTATTCCCCGCTGACCGGGGATTTTTACAAAAACGACGTGGACGAATACGGATGGAACAACGGAGTGGCCGATTATCCCACACTTTTTTCCGGCATCGATATGGCCTACTATGTGGACAGTATTCAGAAAGCGGTAAAGCAGCGCAGCAGCGACGATGGCGGGAACTTAATGCTTTACTTTGACGAGGAACGAAATCCCAATGTCAAAGCAAAGACGCTCAGTGCCATCCCTTCGGTGGAAATCCGGGGTGATGAGCTTAAGGGCTGCACCACGGTTCGTCTGAAGGAACCTCTCACCGGACCGGAAATGCAGGATTTGCAGGATTATCTCAAGGGCCAGTTTTCCGATGGCTGGGGCGAAGGCTTCGAGCAGCAGGAAATCCAAACCAGCGACGGTGTGCTGTATGTACACTTTGCAGAAAAACGCTTTGATTTTGAAGTGGAACAGGTGCAGAGTACAGAAGTTTCCAAAGAACAGCCTGTTCCCAAGCGCCCTAAAATGAAATTAGTAGGAGAAGATGGAAATATTTTTGCCATTCTAGGCAGGGCATCCAGGCTGTTAAAGAGAAACGGTCAGGCGGAACAGGCCGAAGAAATGAGCAATCGTGTCTATCACTCCGGAGACTATTACAAGGCCCTCAATATTATCAGCGAATATGTGGAAACCGAACTGTCAGAGAAAACGCCTGCAGATCCAAAAAAGGAACGAGGGAATGTCAGATGACGCCTAAATATGAGATTACCAGGATTGCCCACCCGAAATTCCCGTGGATGCACCGCATCCGTGCCCTTCGGGATGTTCGAGAGGATGTCCGGGCCGGGGACCTTGGCGGCTTTGTCCAGTCGGAAAGGAATCTCAGCCAGGAAGGAACCTGCTGGATTGCCGACAATGCGATAGCCGCGGAAGAAGCCTGTGTGTCCGGTCACAGCCTCCTGAGCGATAACGCCTGGGCTTGTGGGCACGCCGCGATATTTGACAGGGCTATTGTAAGCGGAAACGCTGTATTGGACGGCGGCGTTTTTGTTGCGGCGGGCCGCATCCGCGATCATGCGTACATAGGCGGAAACGCTGAAATTTTTGCCAGCCGCGTTACTGGAGAGGCTCCGGTAATCAGCGAAAGCGCGTCCGTTTATGGAGAAGTTAGGGGCAGGGTGGAAATCCATGGCAGGACAGTGATTTTGCCGGGAAGTAAAATCGATAACCCTACAACGGACATATTTCATATTTACCCAGAAAGGATAGTGGTAAAGAAACCGTTTGGGGAAAAACTCTGTGTTTTATCCCCGCCCATGGCTGAAAAAGGACAGCAAAAACAGAAAAGCCGGTTTCCTTCCCGCTGAGAAGAACGATAAGGCTAAAAACAACAGAAATCCAGGAGGTGACCTGATTGACAGCGAATGGCCAGCATTCTCTGAAACTTGATATCAGCAAAGAGCTATTCTTTGAAAACTTTGACGATCCTGACATAAAAGAAAAGGTAAAGAAAATCACGATATCCATTGTGCAGGGAGATCAGCAAAATCAATATACCGGCTTTGGAATAGAAACATCAGAATTATCACCGGAAGAAATGAGAAAGGTAATTGGTCATTATACGGAGAACTACAGGGACCCGGAAATGCTGTTCCAGCTTTTAGGAAGGAAACTAAAAGAGAGATTCTGGGAACGGGAAGAAAGGCTTCCCGAAGCAAAGAAAAAGCGTTCCGGGCCGGAACGGTAAAGGAAAGGAGAAAGGCTTCTGAACGATACAAAAATACTGAATAACCCGGCGGAGGAATCCGGTTTATCTATGGAACACAGCGGCGGAGAGAAATGGTCGATTATTCACGGAGACACTCTGCAGGTGATCAAATCCTTTCAGCCTAAGACGTTTGACGCCCTCATTACCGACCCGCCCTACGCTTCCGGGGGCTGGAAGCCATCGGAGAAGAACCGGACCACAAGCCAGAAATACAGCAGCATGGACCCGGAAAACGCTCTGCCGGATTTCGACGGGGACAACCGGGATCAGAGAAGCTGGACGAGATGGATGGCCGAGTGGCTCTCCGACGCCAGGAAAGCCTGCAAGCCGGGGGCCCCTGTCTGCCTGTTCATTGACTGGAGGCAGTACCCCAGCATTACCGACGCCCTGCAGTGGGCGGGCTGGATTTGGAGAGGCGTAGTTGTTTGGGATAAGCTGACCAGCCGCCCCCAGAAAGGACGGTTCCGGCAGCAGAGCGAATACATTGTGTGGGGTTCCAACGGTCCCATGCCCATCAGCCGTCCAGTGGGCTGCCTGCCGGGGGTCTACCGTTACGCAAACCCGCAGAACCGTATTCACGTCACGGAGAAGCCCCTGCCCTTAATGCGGGAGATTATTAAAATCTGTGTGCCGGGAGGAAGAATTCTCGATCCATTCTGCGGCGCGGGAACCACAGTCCTCGCCTCTGTGATGGAAGGCTACGAGGCCGTAGGGATCGAGGTTACCGACGCGTATTACAAACTAGGCGTTGACCGCGTCCGGTTTGCCCTGGAAGCCCAGGAAAAATCAGAGGATACAGCCGGTCAATGAAAGCTGGGCGTCCCTTTGGGCGCCCAAGCGTATGATTGGGAAAAGGCTGGACGCCCATAGGGACGTCCAACACCTGAATGAGAAAGGAGAAGTGAGCTGTGGAAAAAGCGTTCGCGTATATCTGCGCTTCGGAAGAAGCCGCGCCCCGCCTTTTAAAGCGTTACTGCCGGAAGGTTTATGAATTAGGATATATCCCCATATGTCCCAGACTCAGCGACGGGCAGTATCTTGCCTTGGAAAGTCCCGATGAAAAGAGGACGTTTTACAGCATCGCCCGGCAAAAGCTGGGACGGTGCCGGATGCTGGTGGTGTGCGGAAATGAAATCAGCACGGCGATGACCGCTGAGATTGGTCAGGCGGAAAAGAGAAACCTTATCTGCACTACCCTTGACGGCCTTGCCAAAATCAAGGGGCCGGAAGAAAAAAGGCCGCCCTTGACGACGCCGTTTTTTACTGGTATAATATAAACAAAGAAACAAGGAAAATTTGTTGCACATATTTCATTGTTTTTGTCATAAAATAGAAAGGAGAAGCTATATGGAAACAGCAGTGAAAGGCGGCAATCCTATGAATCGGAAAACCATTCGTATCTCAGAAAAAAGGCAGCTGACCATTCCGCAGAAATTTTTTGAAGCGCTCGGCTTCTCTACGGAAGCAGAGTGTATCCTGCGGGGCAACGAGATTGTGCTGCGCCCGGTCAGGGAACAAGGAGGCGGTGAATTTGCCGAGCAGATCCTTGCGGATTTAATTGCCCAGGGGTTCAGCGGCGATCAGCTTCTGACAGAATTCAAGAAAATGCAGAAAAAGGTCCGCCCGGCCGTAGAAGCAATGCTAACCCAGGCGGAGCAGGCTGCCCGCGGAGAAAGTGAAAGCAGTTCCTATGAGGATGTTTTTGGCACGGAGGAAGAATGATGGCGCAGTTACGAATTCTTCCCCCAGCAGCGAAGTTCCTGAAAAAGCTGAAGGACAAACGGTTAAAAGCGCTTTATCAGGAGGCTATTGACAGAATACTGGAGGATCACACAGTAGGAGAAGCAAAAACCGGTGATTTGGCGGGTGTATTCGGCTATGACATTTACTACAACAAGACCAATTATGAACTCGCCTACACCGTAGAGTATGTCGAGGATAAAGTGATCGTAGTCATTATGGCCGGGACAAGAGAAAATTTCTACAATGAGTTAAAGCGGTATATGAAATGAGTCCGCAGCCAAGGAAAGACGATGCCCCAAAGGGTATCGTCTTTTTTCTTGTCCCAGACGGTACCTGGAAGCGCAAGCATAGCGTTTGGATATCCAAACGCATCTGGGGAGAACCCCAGCCCCCCTTTTTCTACTGGAACATAAGCTGATTTCAAGAAATGTGAGGTGAAGCAAACTGAAGGAAAAACAATACGCCGCGTTTGCGGCAAACGCCAAAACGCTGGACAGCCTGCGAAGGAAAGAAGCAAGCTGCGTCCCCGGCGTTTTTGAAGTGACAAAGGTTATTATCCTGAGCAGAGAAGATTTTGAGAAGCTTTCAGAGGACGTCTCCCCCGAATACCCTTTCCTTAAGGATAACCGGGAACACATGAGCGCTGATCCGGGCGGATTGTTCCGCTGCCTTATGGCGCGGGCCGAAGGAGAAAAGGAATGTCTGCTCATTGCCCAGGACGGAGACGCCCTGTATCTTGGTTATGGAAAGGACTGCCGCAAAGTCGACCTGCGGAGTGTACCGAAAGAATATATCATTTTAGAAGAACCGAAAGCTTATCAGGAGCACGCCGTATTTTACCACAGGCCCCGCAGCGTCGATGATATCAACGGGCAGAACCCCATGCGGCCTGCCCCGGAACAGGAAACCAGCTTCCAGGTGGAACAGGAAACCGTCCTAACCGATGAACAGTACCGTTCCTTTCTGAAGAACGGATTCATGAACGACCAGCCCTTCCTGTTCGGCAGCAGGGATAAGATGTGGTTTGATCCAGGAAAACTCTGCTGGCACTGCGTGCTGGTCAGGGGAGAAAACAGCAAAGACGGAGTCCTGATAGAAACAGAAGGATACAACTACGCCCGGTACGCGGCGTTTATCCCGGACTGTGAAAAGCTTCGATTAAGGGATGTCCCCATCCATTATGAGTATCCAGCCAAAGCGCCTCAAAAACAGAAACGAAGGTATTGGGAGAACGTCAGATGATGGAAGGGAGTCCCTATGAGAAAGCGAAACCATGTGATTCCCCTGCACTTAAACGCGAAGGAACTTGGATACCTGGAAAAGCAGGTAAAACAAAGCGGTCTGGCTCGTGAGGAGCTTCTGCGTTCCCTCATTATGGGGACGGAGCTGCGGGCAAAGCCCTGTACCCATCACGCGGATCTGCTCCGCAAGGCAGCCGGACTCTGCAACAACGCCAACCAGCTTGCCAGAATCGCCAACACTTACGGAGAAGCCGATCAGCAGAGCATAGAGGAAATGATCCGCCTGGCCAGACAGATTTGGAAGGAGGTCAAAAATAATTGGTAACCGATCATACTGATTCGCGGGCGGATAATTTATGGTTCCCGCAACAACATGGGCGCGAATTGCGTCCAGGCCCAGCCTAGTGGCTTACACCAGCGTAATCCCTGTTTACCGCCTGGACGTCAGCCTGGAATACACCCTCGACGAGAAAAAGGCTTCCCGTTCTCAACAGGAAGCTTCGCTGCGGGAGGCGGTAGATGAGGCGCTGAATCAGGATCAAACGGAAAGGGATTTGTTTCTGTCCGCTGTGGGCTGCACTGTGGAATCGGCCTTTGACGATATGCGCCTGATTAAAAAGATGTGGCATAAGGAAAAAGGCGTGCAGGGCTTCCACCTGGTCCAAAGCTTTGCCCCCGGAGAGGCCAGCCCGGAACTGGCCCATCAGATCGGACAGGAATTCGCCCAAAAGCTGCTAGACGGAAAATTTCAGGTGGTAATCAGCACCCACCTGAATACCAAATGCCTGCACAACCACCTGGTCTGGAACTCGGTATCCCTTACGAATGGCAAGAAATACCGGAGCAATCAAAAAACATACATTACCCAAATACGCCGGATTTCCGATGAGCTGTGCCAAAAGTATCATCTTTCCATTATCGATACAGAGAAATCCCAACAGGCGGCTATGCCCTACGCCCAATGGCTGGCGGAAAAAAAGGGACAGCCAACCTGGAAAACCGTAATTCAGCAGGATGTGGACGCGGCGGCCATATCGGCTTTGACCTGGAAACAATTTCTGTGGATTCTGGGACAACAGGGATACACCTTTCAACTGAACCGCAAGTATTTTACGCTGCGTCCTCCGGGAAAGGAACGTCCCGTCCGGTTTAAAACCCTGGGCCCGGACTACACCCCGGAAGCGATCCAGCGCCGCATTCTGGAAACCCAGCCTCCCTTACCGGCTGGGAAAAGGACAGCCCCGGCCCGGCGCTTTACCCTCCGGGCCGGGAAGCTCCCTTCCCGCGGGATCACCGGCCTGCGGGCTTTGTACTTTTCCTATCTGTATCAGATGGGAGTGCTGAAGAAAAAGCCCCGGCGCCCAAGCTATGCTCTGAGGGAGGATATCCGAAAGCTGGACCAGCGGATCGAGCAGATGGAATTCATTTTCAGGAATCAGATCCAGGACCGGGAACAGCTTGCCTCAATCCGGCAGGAAAAAGAAACGGAGATCGAAGCCCTGGTCAAAGAACGCCGGAAGTTTTACCGGTACAAGCCGGGGGCCCCTCAAATAGCGGTTTTTACAGACCGGCTTCGAGAACTCCGGCATACGGTAAAGCTGTGCCGGGAGATCGCTGCCCATTCCATTGAAATGGAACAGAGAATGAGGGCTGCCAGGCTGGAAGAACAGCGGCGGTGGGAACAGCAAGAGCAGGAAAAAGAACAAGACAAACGCTCCCATCATCTGGAGCGATAAAAGGAGAGTGAATTGACTGAACTACGGAAACGATCCAGCGGATCAAATCGTCCGGTTCACCCTGGAGGGGACGGAGGTAGCCCTGAAGCTATCAGGACTGGCGGCGAAAAACTTTGCCATGTTTGTTTACGCCGTACTCAGCGATCAGAAGAAAACCCGGGGCAAAACCCGAATGGTGCGAATGCTGAAGGAACAGCGCCCGTTTAAGTTTTTCAGGCTTCCGGCAGAATTAATGAAGGAATTTGCAAAGGAAGCGAAAGGCTATGGACTGCTGTATGTTCCCATTCGGAACAAGAAGAAGCCGGAGAGGGTCGAGGTAGTGGTGTTTGCCGATGACGCCGCAAAAGTCCAGCGCATTTGCGACAACCTTGGCTTGGATTACGTCAAGGCCCAGGCCGGCGAAATGATGATCGGGCAGGAGGATGAACCGGCGGCTCCCGCGGCGCCCAATCTCAGCCAAAGCCAAACCGTTCAGATGGAAAACGGCACGGTGTCGTTTGAAGTGGGCGGCTTTGAGGACGATTTCAGTATCGGCGGAGCCGCGGCTCAGGAGAACGGCGCTGAAAATTTTACCCCAAGCCGGGAAAAGGAGCCGGAGCAGAAAAAGAATCCGTCCGGGCTTTCCTCACCCAGCAAAAACTCCTTGCCCGGCTCGGAAGGCCCTGAACGGACCCCGGAACAGAAACCCTCTGTCAGAAAGGAGCTCCAGGAGATCAAACAGGAGCAGGCGGAGAAACCAGCGGACAAGGCCAAACAGCAGGAGCATCAGCCTCCCGCTGCCGGCCGTTCCCGAAAGAAGAAAAGAAAAAGAGCGAAAGGTAGGTAATGCTTTATCGATTTAACAAAGCTGATTACGAATCAACAGCAAACTCAGCAGCCTGAACTGCAGGAGGGCGGAAGGCTGTCCAAGGAAGAATACGCGGCCATGAAAAAGGCCGAACGCGAAGAAATATGGGACCGGGTGAATGCCCAGGCAGAGGAGGTCTTCCGGGACGATGAGTCCATGAGGGGCTTTTTGAACTTCATGGCCCAATGCACTCCCCAGAGCACCCGAAACCTGCTGCTCCTTTACGAGCAGGACCCGTCCATTACCCAGCCGCGCACCTCAGACAGATGGAAAGAAGCAGGCCGGACCGTATACGGCAACGCGGAAGGATATCTTTTCTTTGCCGATCAGGAATACCAAAGAAAAGATGGGACCAGAGGCAGCGGATACGTTATTACCAAGGCTTATGACATTTCCCAGACAAGAGGGCCGCGTTTGATCCCTCCCGCAAAGCATCTGCCGGAGGAAATCATCGCCGCCATGATCGAGCGGAGCCCTGTCCCCCTGGCAATCTCGGATCAGCTTCCCCAGGGGGTAGAAGCGCAGTATGTACCGAAACAGCGGACCATCTATGTGAGAAACGGGATGAATGAAACCGCTACCATCTGCGCCATCGCCAGGGAGCAGGCCCACGCCGGATTCGATACGGCAGGCATGGGATATTACCGGCAGGCGTATGCGGCCCAGGCATACTGCGCCGCCTATGTGACGGCGCAGAAATTCGGCCTCGATACTTCCGCTTTCCGGTTTGACACAGTATGCAGAAACTGTGCTGAAATGAGCGCGGAGGAAAAGCGCGGCTTTATTGGGGAAGTCAAGAGTGCGGCCTATACCGTCAACCGGGATATCCAAAGATGCTTCCAGGACTTGGACCAAATCATCCAGCCTGATGAATTTTCCATGGAAGCGAAGAAGCCTGCAAAATCGTCTAAGGCAAAGGATGGACAGACTCAGGAAACTCCGCGGTAAGCCGGAAGTTTTCAGTTTGTTTTCTTTTGTCCGGTAGCTTTCCGGCCCAGGGTGTGGTATGGTGAAGGTGGAAAAACAGCAGAGAAAGGGGGCGCTTCCATGGAGAAGCAAAGGCTGTTTAAAATGACAATGGTGGACCGGGATTTTTTAATGCAGGGGCTTCGCAATTATGCGGTTTCTGTTCAAAGCAGGGGCGGAAATTCAGAGGCAGTGGACGCCCTGATCCGCAAGACGATGGCGGTAACAGGCGGGAAGCTTTTTCTGGACGAATCGGAGTATGAATGCGCCGTTCGCGGGATTAACAATCTGCGCGACGCCTACCTGTCGGCGGGCCGGAGCAGCGGCGGAATCGACCGGGCGCTTTTTAAGCTTATGAACAGTAAATACAAACGGGCGCCTGTCCGATAAACAAATACGGCTGTCCCCGAAGCTTTTGGGATTTTTTCCTGGGCTTCGGGGGCTTTTTTTTATTTCTTGCGAAAGGAAGGATATTTTTTGATTCTATAAGCACACGAAAAACTCCCTGGTGGGTTTGGCTGCTTCCCTTGCCTATCGTGTGGTGGCTGGCGTTATTGACAGCCGGAAGCTGGCGAGCCGGGACAAATCTTGTGGAATTGCTGGCCAGGCTTTCCGAAGCCATGAACAGCCCTTTTTCCCTTCACTGGACGGAATATTCCGTCCAGTGCCTGCTTTTGTTCACCACAGGATATGGAATCATTGCGCTGACGGTGGTCTCCAATCGGAAGAACCGCCGCAGAGGAACCGAACACGGCTCGGCCCAATGGGGAGACGTATTCCAAACCGCCAAACGGTACCGGGACAAAAAGAACCCAAAGCAAAACCTCATCCTGACCCAGCATTTCCAGATGGGGCTGGACGGACATAAACACAAACGCAACACCAATGTTCTGGTCATCGGCGGTTCCGGCGCGGGAAAAAGCCGGTCCTATGCGATTCCCAACGCTTTAAACTGCGGGGAGTGCTCCATGGCAGTCTGCGATCCCAAAAGTGAAATCCTGCGGAAAACAGGAACCGCCTTGAAAGCCAACGGTTTTGAAGTGCGGGTATTCGATTTGTTAAATCCCGACGCCTCCTACTGTTACAATCCCCTGGCCTATGTCCGGGATGACAAGGACGTGCTGCGGCTGATTGAAACCCTCATCCAGAGCACTACCCCGCCCGGAGCCCAAACCTCCGACCCTTTTTGGACAAAATCGGAAACGGCGCTTCTGCAGGCCCTCGTGCTTTACCTCATGCACGAAGCTCCCAAGGAAGAGCAGAACTTCGCAATGGTCATGGAAATGCTGGAAGCCGCGGAGGTGCGGGAGGAAGATGACGAGTATGAATCGCCGCTGGATATCTTGTTCTCCCGCCTGGAAATGCGGAACCCGGAAAGCATCGCCGTCAGGCAGTACCGCATTTTCAAGATGGGCGCCGGGAAAACCCTGAAATCCATCCTGATCAGCGTGGGCGTCCGCCTGTCTGCCTTTAATCTGCCGCAAATCGCAAGGCTGACCTACACTGACGAGCTCCTCCTGGAAGAAATGGGAGAAAAGAAAGTTGCCCTGTTCTGCTGCATCCCGGATTCGGACAAAAGCTTGAACTATTTGGTGGGCATGATTTTCGGGCAGCTCATTCAGACCTTGTACTTCGTAGCCGACCGGAAATACAAAGGAAGGCTGCCGGTGCCGGTTCATCTGCTGATCGATGAAGCGCCGAATATCGCCCTGCCCACAGACAACTTTTTGCCCTGGCTTTCCACCATGCGAAGCCGGAATATTTTTTGCAGCTATATCGCTCAGAATATGGCCCAGATCAAGGCGTTGTTCAAGGAACAATGGGAATCGCTGGTGGGACTGTGCGACGAATTCCTCTATCTTGGGGGGAACGAGAAGGAAACTCATAAATACGTTTCCGAGCTTATGGGCAGGGAAACGCTGGATACGAACACCTATGGCCGGAGCCGGGGACGAAGCGGAAGCTTCAGCGTCAACGACCAGCAGACAGGCCGGGAGCTTTTAACCCCGGATGAGGTACGGCTGCTGGATAACCGTAAAGCCATTTTATTTGTCCGGGGAGAGCGTCCCATCATGGACGATAAATACGACCTGATGCGCCACCCCAATATCCGTCTGGCGGAAGATGGCGGCGCGCCGCCTTACGATTATACCCAGGCGAAGGACGCCGCGGACGATCTGGACTACTCCCCGGAGCAGTACGGCGATTTCGAACTTCTGGACCCGGAGGATTTTCTGGAGGAGAAGCCCCGAAAAAAATTACCATATTAATATGATTTGTTAGGAGGAATGCCATTGAGAAGAAGCCGGAATAAAGCATATCCCGAAAACCGGGAACCCTCAAATTCTCTGCGGCTTGGAAAAAGAGGAAAGAAGCAGTTTGCTTTTTACACGGCGGCTGTGCTGTGCGCCTGCTGCTTTTCCGCCCCGGTACTCGCTGCCAGCGATCCCCTTGGCGTAGTGAATAACCTTTCCAGCTTTATCTTTTCCCTGATCCGCGCCATCGGACTGATCCTGCTGGGCTGGGGTGTGGTACAGGTGGGGCTCAGCTTCCAAAGCCACGATCCCAGCCAGAGGTCCCAGGGTTTTCTCACGCTGGCGGGTGGCTTGGTCGTCACGTTTGCCAAGGAGATTCTGGACCTAATCACAGGATAACAAAACCGGGAGTAAGGAAGGAGGTGATCCGCCGCAAACTGGATTCTTGACAATTTAAATTACGCGCTGGATACCTGGAATGCAAAGCTGTCCGAAATCTGGGCGCTGCTGACTCAGGAGCCCGATACCTTTAAGGGCGGCGGGATCTGGAACGTTATGCTGGATATCAACGGGGCGCTGAAAGCCATCGGGTACGGCCTGCTGGTTTTGTTTTTTGCTGTGGGAGTGGTCAAAACCTGTTCCGGCCTGGCTGAAATGAAAAGGCCGGAACTGGCGTTTAAGCTTCTGCTCCGCTTCGCTTTGGCAAAGGCGGCGGTAGGATACGGGCTCGATCTCATGCTGGCCCTGTTTTCCATCATACAGGGAATGGTTTCCACAGTGATTACCCAATCTGGCTTGTCCGGGGTAACAGGAACGGCGCTTCCCCAGGACATTGTTGACCGGATTAACCGGGTGGATTTCTTGAACAGCATTCCCCTGTGGATCGTCACCCTGTTGGGTGGCCTGTTCATTATCGTGCTCGCGTTTATCATGATTTTAACGGTTTATGCCCGTATGTTTAAAATCTATATTTTCTCGGCGATTTCGCCTATCCCCCTTTCCTCCTTTGCGGGAGAACCCACCAGCAATATCGGAAAAAATTTTCTCCGGGCTTACGCGGGGGTCTGCCTGGAAGGGGTAATCATCGTCCTGGCCTGCGTCATTTTTACTGTCATGGCTTCCACCCCGCCGCTGGTAAACCCCGGTGTGGCGGACGTCACGGCGGTATGGAGTTATATCATGGAAGTGATTTTCAATTTATTGGTTTTGGTAGGCGCGGTCAGAATGAGCGACCGGATTGTCAAGGAGTTATTAGGATTGTAGTTTACTGAGAGGAGAGAAAAGCCATAGAAGTAAAGATACCAAAGGAAATCCGGGACTATCAGGAATCCATCTTTTTTGGATTGAATTTCCGGCAGCTGTTCTGTTCCCTGCTGGCCGTAGGAACCGCAGTGGGGCTGTATTTTTGGCTGCGGCCGCTGATCGGAAGCGAGGAAGTGGGCTGGATATGCATTCTTGGAGCCTCGCCCTTTGCGGCCTGCGGATTTTTCAAATACCATGGAATGACCGCCGAAAAATTCGCGTGGGCATGGTTTAAGTCGGAATTCCTGTATCCGAAAAAGCTGGTATTCAAATCCAACAGCCTTTACTATGAGGTCATGCGGGACGCCATCTCAAAAGGGGAAAAACCTCCCCGAAAATGGAAGAAAAATACCGAACCCCAGCCACCGGCTGGGAAAGAACAGGGGGCCTGAGAAATGGAACTGAACCTATACCCCATCCGCCCGGAGGAAATTGTTTGCATGGGAGGACTAAGCAGCCGTGGGCTTGACCAAAAGATCGGCTGCATCGGATCTTTGACAGCGAACCTTAATACCGGCACACCAGAATTTGAAAGCGCCTGGCGCAGCCGAACGTTCCGACTTAACACCCCGGAATTTACCGATGAATTCAATGAGATGATCGGTACCCTGCGCCAGGGGCTTCTCAAAAGCCCGGCAGAACTTCGCGCCTGCTGTGCCGCCTGCCCGGACAGTATTTTGAAGGACAGCCCCAGCGCAGATATACGGCACGGGTTTCGCATCGATACCGGCAGATACTCATATATGCTTGTTTGTTCCTTTCGCTCTGCAGACTGCCGGTTGTGGTTAAATGCTTTTTCATTTCTGGCTTTGGATCGGCATATGCGGGAAGCTAGAAGTGGTATTCCTATCCTTGATCAGCAAGGCCATGAACGGTTCCGTATGCCGGACGGCGGAAAACTCAGGGTTACCTCCCAAGACGGATTTTCTGGTTTTTGCACCGTCCGATATTTCGATAAGGAACGGGCAGTGCTGTTCGATGAACTTCATGAAAGTATCATTCTCCCAATCCGGGAGCTTCCAGAATGGGAAGCAGCGAACAAATTTCGCCTGCTGCCCCTGGACCCTCCTATGCGATCCAGCCGTGAGCCATACCGTAAGGGACAAGAAAGATAATGACCAAACATTTTTAAAACTGGAGGACAGCTAATGAAAATCGATCTGAATATCCGCCCGATGACGCCCCAGGAAAAAATTTACGCCGAACTTCAAAGCAGCCAAATCTCCCAGCAGACAGGCTTCATCGGCGTCTTAGTCGGAAACTTTAATCAGCAGGATAGGGATCTGCCCATGAAGTGGAATATACTGCAAGAACCTCCGATAAAGGAAGCATTTTGGTCGGAGGCGCAAAGCGTATTGAAAGAACTGAGGAACACCATTTTCAAGGATAGAATTTCCATGCAGGAATACTGTGCCAGCCACACAAGCTTTTTCAAAAGCCAATCTGCCGATGTTTATGGGTTTCGCGTGGATTCCGCGCGGTATTCCTATTTAATACTCTGCAGCCCGCAGTCAAAAGACCGCTGCCTCTATCTCTATGCCTATTCTACTGAAGCGCTGGAATATCATATGAAAAAAGCTGAGAGGGGCATCCGCTTTATTACTCCTGATTACAAAGAGAAGTTCCGCTTTGCCGATGGAGAAAAGATACGGATTATTGGAGCCGATGGGAATTTCCGTGACCGGATCTGCCGGTATATTGACGATACCCACTTCGAAACAGAGGGGGAATTTGGCGGAACCCTATACCACATTTGTGAATTTGCCGAACTTTGCGAACAAACAGGAAGCCAGGTAATCCCTCTCGATGGAGAGCAGAAAGACGTCAGTCGGGAGCAGCGGCCTCCTAAGACCAAAGGCTGGGAACGATAACAGCCAGTTACTTCACCCGGAAAGGAGAAATGCCTATTATTAAAACCCTATCAAGAGCACTCAAACAGGAAAAAGAACGGTTTACCATTCCCCGGTCCGTACAGGACGCGATTCCCATCCGCCGTGTTTGGCCGGATGGGATTTTTCAGTCTGGAAGTTTATACTCGAAATCCTTTTCCTTTACCGATATCAACTACAGCATCGCCGGAAAAGAGGATAAAACGGCCATGTTTCTGGATTACTCGGAACTTTTGAACGCCTTGGATTCCGGCGCTTTCGCTAAAATTACCATCAACAACAGAAGAATAGACAAGGCGGAATTTGAAAAGGACCTGCTGCTTCCAGAAACGGGAGACGGGCTGGACTATTTCAGAAAAGAATACAATGAAATGCTGCTCTCCAAGGTTACCGGTACCAACAACAGCGTGGTGCAGGACCGTTACATCACCGTCAGCGTGGTGAAAAAGAACATTAACGAGGCCCGCGCCTATTTTTCCCGTGTAGGCACCAGCATCATCACCCATCTTGCACAGCTTTCCTCAGTAGGCCGGGAACTGGAGCTTCAGGACCGGCTGCGGATTTTCCGGGACTTTTTCAAAGGCGGGGAGCCGGCGGCTTTTGACTTTAATCTCAAGGAAAGTATGAGGCTGGGACACAGCTTCAAAGATTGGCTGTGCCCGGACAGCATGGAATTCCACAAGGATTGCTTCCGCATAAACGGCCGCTGGGGCCGGGCGCTCTACCTGCAGGGTTACGCCAGCTACCTGAAGGACGCCATGATATCCGAGCTCTGCGATCTGGACCGGAGTCTCATGCTTTCTATTGACATTCTCCCGGTACCTACCGACGAGGCGGTCAGAGAGGTGCAGAATAAGCTGCTGGGGGTGGAAACAAACGCCGGTGCGACTCGTTCCTAACTGAAAAGGTTAGGCACTAAAACAAGAACGAGAGTTCTTTATTTAGGAGAACTGGTAATTCGATGGGTGAAATGAAGAAGCAACGTTCGGAAGCGCCCACCTTAATACTCCGACTGGCAGTGTAAGCGGAAACGCTGACTGTCAGAAGCTCGGTGAAGTCGGCAGAGAGCAGCCGTATTGCAGAAATGCAGCGAAAGCGGTTCAGCGGTGAATTGTGCTGCCTATATGCCGGAGGTCTATAAAATATCTATGGTGAGAATGGCCGAGAGGTCTGACAAACTTGCGAATGTACGGGTCTAAATAGTTAGCCGATAGAAATGTCGGCGGCGATTAGGTCGCAGTCAGTGTGGATTAGTAAAAATCTGCGTTATGAAACTCCATATTGTGTTACAGGCACAATCAAGCTGACAGGCTCAGAGCAAGCACCTACAGGATATATGTAAAGATAGAATTATCAGAACGAGGAAAGGTGTCAGGCATAGAAATATGTTTGTTGGCGAAGAACAATAAGCAACTTAACTGGCACTGAAAAGTAGAGGCCGAACCGATGAAACTTCTGTAATGGAAGCGGAGGAATGACCTCAAGTCGATTGTAATTACAAGTAATCTATCAAACTCAGATTAGGATTACGGGTAAGACGAAAAAGCTCATGCCCCGAAAGGAGTGTGATGCCTAATGACAAATAAACAACAGAAAAAGCTATTATGTGTTGATGACCTCAGACACGCCGAATATTATCAAATGCAGGACACGTTTGATAACCTCTACTCCAAGAGTAGAAACGGAGAGATTTTTCAAAATCTAATGCCGTTAATACTTTCAAGAGAAAATATATTGCTTGCCTACCGTAATATCAAAAGCAACGGTGGGAGCAAAACACGAGGTACAGATAAAATTGTAATTGATGATATAGGTAAACTATCAGCTGAAGAATATGTTGAGAAGCTGAGGTATATCGTAGCAGGAAGCAAGCATGGATACCGTCCGAAAGCGGTAAGAAGAAAAGAAATTCCAAAACTGAATGGCAAACTAAGACCACTCGGCATTCCCTGTATGTGGGATAGGCTGGTTCAACAGTGTATCAAGCAAATCATGGAGCCGGTATGTGAAGCGAAATTCAGTGAAAACAGCTATGGATTTCGTCCTCTAAGAAGTGTGGAACACGCCATTCAAAGAATATATCAGCTAATGCAGAGGACAAATCTGCATTATGTTGTAGAGTTTGACATTAAAGGGTTCTTTGATAATGTAGATCACTCAAAGCTGATAAAACAGATATGGTCACTTGGCATAAGGGATAAACAGTTGCTCTATGTAATAAAACAAATTCTCAAAGCCCCGATAAAAATGCCAGACGGAGATATTCAATATCCGGAGAAGGGTACGCCGCAAGGCGGTATTATCTCACCGTTATTGGCAAATATCGTGCTGAATGAGCTTGACCACTGGATAGACAGCCGGTGGATTGAACATCCGATTACGGAAAAATACAGTTACAAGGTCAACAGCAACGGCAGTAAGGATCTGGGACACGCATACAGAGCAATGAAAACGACAGGTCTGAAAGAGATGTATATTGTTCGCTATGCTGATGATTTCCGCATACTTTGCAGAACAAAATCGGAGGCGGAGCGGATAAAAATAGCCGTATCGAAATGGCTATGTGAAAGATTAAGGCTTGAAGTTTCTCCTGAAAAGACAAGGATTGTCAATGTGAAAAAGAAATACTCGGAATTTCTTGGATTTAAGATCAAGGTTCACCCCAAAGGTGGAAAATGGACGGTGGAATCCCATGTTTGTGACAAGGCTCTTTGTAGACAAAAAGAAGCGTTAATTGAACAAGCCAAAAAGGTTGCAAAACCACCACAGCATAGTACAGAAAGTTATGAAATTCATCTATACAATGCAAAGGTGGTTGGAGCGCAGAGCTACTATAAAATTGCAACCCATATCAATATTGACTTTAACGTGTTGAATTTAGCTGTCATGAGGGTGTTCACCAATAGACTTAGAACGCAAAAATGTAATAGGTTAAGACGAAAAGGCAGACCTCTTACAAAAGCGGAAATAGGGCTATACGGAAATACACCGATGATGAGATATGTGGCTGGTTCAGATGAGCCAATTTATCCAATAGGATTTGTTCAGCATAAACCGCCGTGGACGAAGAAACGAAAAGCAAATCTCTACACAGCAGAAGGTCGTAAAGAAATCTACGACAATCTCAGAATAAATACTTCGCTCATGGTGGAAATGATGAAATTTTCGGGCAAGAACAGTACAGAATACAGCGACAACAAAATATCATTATATTCTGCCCAGTTGGGTAAATGTGGGATAACGGAAATTGAATTTCAATGTCTTGAAGATATCCATTGCCACCACAAATTGCCGAAACAATATGGCGGTACAGATAGATATGATAATCTTGTCCTTGTGCTGCCGCAGATTCACAGATTGATTCATGCTGCTGATGAAATCACAATCCGAAAATATATTGAACTATTGAAATTGGATAAAACTCAAATCTTAAAACTAAACAAATACAGAGAGCTAGCGAAAAATAATCCCATAACAGTAAAATAAAAAGTTGAAATTTGTTGTTTGTTAAGATTACAAGTCATGCAATCGATGGAACGCCGTGTGCGATGAAAGTCGCACGCACGGTGTGGAGTGGGGGAAAACTTGGAGATTATTTCAAAGAGTTACCTATCACTATCCAACTGGCAGCGGAAGCAGAATGCCGCCAACAATTTCTCCGCTGTCCTGCCCTATGATATGGAGCAGCAGAGAAAAGAAACCAAGGAAATGATGGACGATCTGACGAACCGGGACCAGCGGATGATGTTCGGCCTGGTTACCATGGTCCATCTGGCGGATTCCAAAGAACAGCTGGACAGCGATACGGAAACACTGCTCTCGATAGCCCGGAAGAACCTGTGCCAGATGAGCGTTCTGCGCTGGCAGCAGAAGGACGGGCTGGACACGGCTTTGCCCTACGGCCTGCGAAAAATTCAGGCGTTGAGAACCCTCACCACCGAGAGCACCGCTGTGCTGATCCCATTCCGGGCCCAGGAAATCCTCCAAAACGGCGGGATTTACTACGGACAGAACGCGGTCAGCAAAAACATGATTGTGGCTGACCGCAGAAAACTTCTCAACGGGAACAGTTTTCGCCTGGGAGTCAGCGGATCGGGAAAATCCTTTTCTGCCAAGGAAGAAATCGTCAGCATCGTCCTGACTACCAATGACGACGTTCTGATTCTGGACCCGGAATCTGAATTTGGATATTTAGTGGAAGCACTGGGCGGCGAAGTGATCCGGGTATCGGCTTCCTCCGGCACCCACCTGAACGCCATGGATATGGACCGGGCCTATGGAGATGAACGGAATCCCCTGATTGAAAAGTCGGAATTTATCTTGTCCCTGTTTGAGCAGCTGGTAGGGGCGGGGAACGTATCCGCCAGGGAAAAATCCATTCTGGACCGCTGCACCGAAGAAGCGTACCGGGAATACACAGCCAACAGGTATACCGGGCAGCCGCCTACCCTGAAAGACTTATACCATTCCCTGTTAAACCAGCCGGAACCAGAGGCCAAGGGCCTTGCCTTATCGTCCGAACTTTTTATCACCGGATCATTAAACACCTTTGCCCATCAAACCAATGTGAATACCAAAGCTCGGATCATTTCCTATGACATCCGGGAATTAGGGGAACAGCTGATGCCCATTGGAATGCTGGTGACTCTGGACGCCATTTTCAACCGGGTGATCCAGAACTGGAGAAAGGGCAAAACCACCTGGGTATTCGCCGATGAATTTTACCTGCTTTTCCGTTATCAGTACAGCGCGGATTTTTTTTACAAGCTGTGGAAGCGAATTCGAAAATATAACGGTCTGGTGACAGGATTAACTCAGAACGTGGATGAGCTGCTCCGCTCTGATACTGCCCGCCTTATGCTGGCAAACTCAGAATTTTTGATTCTGCTGAATCAATCCGCGACGGATCGGGAGGAGCTGGCCGGGCTTTTGAACATTTCCGAAACCCAGCTGGGGTACATCACCAATGTGGCGGCGGGCTGCGGCCTGATCCGCTGCGCCGGAAACATCGTCCCCTTTGAAAACAGCTTCCCGCAGAATACGAAGCTGTACAAACTCATGACGACCAAACCGGATGAGGCGATTCGATGAAAGCAAAAGAAGTTCGGGAACCATTTGCCGGTTCCCGGACTATCCTGCGTATAAAGGTGGTATGCCATTGAAAGAAATTAAGCTGAAGCCGGACATTAGTAAACCCAAGATGCTGGAAAGCGCGGCCAGAGCCCCCAAAATCGCTATGAGGGAAGCGTGGCTGAAGTCTAAAGAAAAAACGGTCTTGGGATTAAAAGAAACTCCCTTTGCCGGACAAAATGAGGAATCCTCCAATACTCCGGCCAACAGCGCTGCGAATCAGACAGTCTCCGGTATGAAAACCGCAGCTCAAAAAGGCGCGGACCTTACCTATCGGGGCGGAAAGAAGCTGGCCCAGACCGCCTCCAGGAAGGTTCGGGAAAAACGTGAGGCTTCCCGTGTAATCAAGGAAGCGAAAGACGCTGCAGGCCAGACTGGAAAAGCAGTCAAAGATACGGTTTCTAAAACACGGATAAAGAATACAGCAGCTAAAACCATCAAAGGGAAACCCCAAAAGGCAGTGAAAACCGCCGGACGTTCCATTAAAGGAGTAAAGCAAGGAGCAAAAAGCGTTAAGACTGCTCAAAGGTCGGCAAAAGCGGCCCAGAAAACAGCCCAGGCTGCGGCAAGAACGGCTCAGAAAGCGGCGCAGGCGGCCAGGGCAGCAGCAAGAGCCGCGGCGGAAGGAGGGAAAGCCCTGGCCAAAGCTGCGGCGGCTGTTGTGAAAGTCACCATAGCGGTAGTGAAAAGCCTGATTGCGGCTATAGCCGCGGGAGGCTGGGTCGCGGTGGTTGTCATTCTGACAATTTGCCTGATCGCGGCGATTCTTTACTCCTGCTATGGGATTTTTTTCTCCGGGGAAGATACCGGCACAGGGATCACCATGCAGGCGGCTGTGGCGGAGATCAATGAAGAATATGGGGAAAGGCTGGATCAGCTGAAGGAAGAAAACGAGCATGAAGTATTCCGGCTTTCCGGTTCCAGAGCGCCCTGGAAGGATGTGCTTGCAGTTTACGCGGTCAAGGTAAATACCGATTCGGAGAATCCCCAAGTGGTGGCCAATTTAACGGAAGAAAAGAAAGAACTTCTGCGGGGCGTTTTTTGGGATATGAATACAATCTCCCATCAGATCGGCAGAGAAACGATAACGGAGATCGTCGTCCAGACCGACGAAAAGGGAAACGCGGTGGAGAAAGAGCAGACAGTGGAGAAAACAGTGCTGACGGTCAGCGTAACCCATAAGCCGGCGGAGGAAATGGCAGCGCGGTACTTTTTTAATCCCAGTCAAAAGGCCGCCCTTACCGAACTTCTGGCCCCGGAATTCGATACCCTGTGGACTGGAGTCCTTTCCGGCATGATTTCCGATGGCGGCGGTCTCGTGGCGGTGGCCCGTTCCCAGGTGGGAAACATCGGCGGAGAGCTCTATTGGAGCTGGTATGGGTTTGAATCCCATGTGGAATGGTGCGCCTGTTTCGTTTCCTGGTGTGCCGATCAATGCGGCTATATTGACGCCGGCCTGCTCCCTAAGTTTGCGGCCTGCACCTCCCAGGGGGTTCCCTGGTTTCAGGAACGGGGGCAATGGCAGGACAACACCTATACGCCGAATCCCGGTGACCTTATCTTTTTTAATTGGGATCAGGACGAATGGATCGATCATGTGGGAATCGTGGAAAAGGTGGAAAACGGCAGGATTTATACCATCGAGGGCAACTCCGGTAACGCCTGCGAGCAGAACAGCTATCCTTTGGGAGATTCCCAGATTTATGGATATGGGATTTTGAGACTATATGTTTAAGGTGCAGGATAAAGGTGTTCTCCAGCTTTCTACTATTACCAAGTGAATTGATAGTTATAGTATGACAATTTTATCACTGATATTGGCCTAACATATAAAGCCGCTTGGGAGAAAACGAACAATCTCGTGGTAGACTAAATTGATTTGGGGTGCCTTGTTTAACATTTTTCGAAACGGAACTCCTTCCAAAGAATAGAAAAGAATTCTAAGTTTTATGGTTCTTATCTGCGCCTTTGATCCTCGTGTCCACGTAAGAGCGCGGAGAGATACCGTAGTATTGTTTAAAGCACTTGCCAAAGTAACTGGCATCCTCATATCCACATTGATAAGCTACTAAAGAAACATTTTCACAGCCATCATCAAAATAATTCTTGGCCCTTTCCATCCGAATCCACAGTAAAAAATTCCCCACAGTAAAATTAAATTCTTTTTTGAAAAGGTAGCAAAGGTGTTGTTTACTGATAAAAAAATGAGAGGCAATGTCCTCAAGGTTTAAATTTATTTGATGACAGTTATTCTCAATATAATCTAAAATCTGCTGTGCCAAAGAACTTGATAAATGGTTATGTCCCTGTTGCTTAGCAGTATGTAATATTCTAAGAAAGTAGGAGGTGGTGCAGTCAAACAGCTGCTCGATGGAATCAGTAGTGTCAATAATCTCAAAAAGATTTTTTTGCGTTTCAGATTCTTCGGAAAAGATATGATTCTGGACTGCATATCCCATAGCATAAGACAGCAAATCGCAGATTTGTAAGTAAATTGCTACCGGGTGGAGTTGTTGGCAGGTCATTTCTTTAAAAATACCTTGCAAGAATTCCCTAATACCCTCCTCGTCGCTTTTACGCATCAGTTTTGAAAGATGGTACCGCTTTTCATCGGAAAAGATATATTCGGTCTGGCCGGAAAAGTCAGTTTCATGGTAACAGAAGAATCCGCGGGCATGATGTAAAGCTTGGTATTTTTCAACACATCTAGCTTCCTGATAAGAATGTGCCAATTGTTTTACTTGGGAATAGCAGGAGCCGGAACACAGAAGAACAGAATACCTTAGATTTTCTTCAGCAATTTTAACAAACTGTTTTAAAATCGGTTCGATTCGGCCATATAAGTCTTGCGGTAGCAGGTTAGAACCTAACAGAAGAAAAAGCGTTTGATTTTCATTGACTCCAATAATACAGTCTAAGGAGGAGCTGAATAACTCCGATAGTATATTCCTGGCGGAATAAAGATATAATTGTTGATCATTGATAGACCAAGGCCCTAAGGGATCGGGATAGATATCACATAATATAACACAGTAGGATGAATTTTCTAAAGAAAAGGGAATGTCCTGAGAAAAATGTTTGATTTTTGTCCAATCGGTTTCCTTTTTAATCAATTCTTCCGCAAAATACTCTTGAATAATGGGATTTAGACGAAAGTTTTTATCTAATATTTGGGAGTGATAGTCTTTTTGGTTATTTTCATAATCTATTTTAGCTGATAGTTTGATTAGGCAGTTGTATAAGTCAGAAGGACGGATAGGTTTTAATAAATAATCTTGAACTCCCAAACGGATGGCTTTCTGAGCATACTCAAATTCACTATACCCGGTCAGAATCACCATTTTGGTTTGAAGCCCTTGCGCCCGGGCAGATTCTACCATTTGGATTCCATCCATTAATGGCATAGTAATATCAACTAAAGCAATATCAGGTTTTAGCTCTTGAATCAACCGCAGTCCGTCGCGACCGTTATTAGCCTCACCGCAAATCGTGAATTCAGAATTAAAATCTTGAAAATAGTGGTGAATCGCTTTACGAAAAAAGAATTCATCATCAATCAACAAAACATTTTTCATATCACAGCCTCTTTTCAGATAATATCCTTTTATTTAATTGACGGAAAATATGGTTCCTTAGGAATTGTAAGTATGACCTTAGTGTAATGATGTAGAACACTTTCAATTCTAATACCGAACTCTTTCCCAAACAGCAGTTGTATACGCCGATTTACGCTGCTTAGGCCAAAAGAGCGAAGATGGTCGTTTTCGCACGAATCGCGAAGACTGTTCTGCAGATTTTTTAGTGTTTCAGAATCCATTCCCACACCATTGTCGATAACGCTAAAGATCAGATGATCTTCCAAGTTTTTTAATTGTATCACGATTAAACCCTTGGTTTGTTTTTCCTTAATTCCGTGGTAAATTGCATTTTCTAAGATTGGTTGAAGAGTTAATTTGGAAATACACCAATTTTCCGTGCCTTCACATTCTTCTATCCGGTAATCTAAGTATTCCTGGTAACGTAACTTTTGAATGTATAGATACTGCCGGCACAGTTCCAACTCGTTTTGTATTGAAATAATATCGTTGCCGTTATTCAATGAAATTCGATAGAATACAGCCAATGCGGAGATCGCTTCGCTCGCAGTCTCATTCAGATCCAAATCCACTAAGGATTTAATTGTTTCCAAGGTGTTATAAAGAAAATGCGGCTTTACCTGAGATTGGATTAACTGAAGCTGGTATTGATTTTTTTCTTCCTGCTTTTGATAAACCTCATCTAGCAATGCGCGGACTTTTTTTGTTAGGTTGTTAAATCCCGTATAAAGGATAGCCATTTCGTCTTTGGAATGGGTAATGACAGTTTGATTTAAATCTCCCTTGGATACCCGTGCCATTGCGTTTGAAAGAGTATGAATTGGTTTGGAAATTGTGTAAGAAACCCAAAAAGATAGGACCAAAGTAATAACACAAGCGAGAATTCCAATTATAAGCGTAAAACGGTTGACTGCTTCCTGCCCTTGCAATAAGGAGTTTAGCGAAACCGCATTTATGACCCGCCAGTTAGTACCTTCGTACATTTTTGAGGTGTATAAAATATCGGTGCTGCCGGTTCCACCTGACAGGATCATATTTCCGTTTTCACACAACTGGCGGTAATTTTCCTCGGAGATATGTTCCCCGACGGAAAAATCCGTTCCGATCAGTTCTTTTTCTGAAGAAGATAGCACGATGTTGTTTTCGTTAAGCACATAAAAGCTGGTTTGTGTATCGGCCGGCATATTTTCTTCAAAAATAGCAGCGAAGGAGCTTTCGTTCACAAAAAAGGCTACATAACCAATCGTAGCTAAATTATCCAAATCCACTACAGATTTAGAAACCACCATTTTAGGGATAGTAGGGTTATTGGGTATGTCCTCGGTAATCATGAAAGGCCCTTGAATGATACAATTGTTTTTTGGATTGATATTACTAAAATAGTTTTTCCCTAAGACGGCGGCGGTAGGAGCGGTGTTATATCCGCTTGCGCCGAAAAATTTATTGTCTATCGCCACAAGATCCCACATAGCGATGTTACGATTGATTCCTAAAATGGAATTTACCGATTTGTTCAACGTGGTGCGAAGTTGATATTGAGCCGTGGCGCTTTGCGGAGGTGTTTTGTATTTTTTCAGCATTGCAATGACATTAGGATTTACCGCCACTGTAGTAGCATAGTCGAATATGTGTGTGATTTTTGCGTCTAGGTTATTCATAATCAAAGCTAATTCCCGCTGGCTGGTTTGGATTGCGTTTTCCACATTAGCATTTCTGGTCACTTGATTGGTGATAACAGAAGTGAAGATCAAAATACAGATGATCAATAAGGAATAGATGATAAAGATTTTATAACGAATCGAAAAAACGTTTTTCAATTTTTATTCCTCCTATTAATCCGCCATGATATACTTTGGAAGACATTGCAAATCTTATTTTAAGCAGGTATTATAATGACTATTTGGAAAAATAACGCTTGTTTTTTCAGAAAAAAGCAATGTTCAGGAAGATATAGTATATAATATTTATTGAAAAATAAAAGGATTTTGGTAAAAGATTACGAAGATATTCTGAGCCGTCTGAATATTTTCCATTTTCAAATAGCAATTTTATAAATATAATGAAATCACAAAAAAACAAGGAGGTTACAGTTATGAAACGCAAAGGAAGATTATGCGCATTGATTTTGGCATTGGTATTGGCCTGCACAGGGTTCAGTGCATGCAGCAATGGAGGCGGAGAAAGCTCAACCTCAGTTCCGGAATCCGGAAGTTCTGCGCTGGAAAGCGGCGGGACAGACGCGTCTGACGAGGCTTTGTCGATTCATTACCTGAGCGCAAGAGGCGCCAATGAGGGAACGATTCAATCACTACAAAAAATTGCGGACGAGTATCAAGAGACTCATCCCAATTTCAATTATGAGGTTGAAATTATCTCTGACCGTTCCTCCTATCTACAAAAGCTCAGGATTCTTGCTTCCAGTGATGAATTGCCAGAGTGGTTTGATTCCGACGCAGATTCCTTTTATGCCGAATTGGTGGGCAAGGACGCGGTGGCCGATGTCGGCGCTTTGTACGACGAACTGGGCGTTGCCGATGATTTTTACACCGTTGCCAAGGACTACCAGCGTTTGTCGGACGGTTTTTTGGGATTGATTTCCTGGCAGGCAAACACGGAATATTTCTGGTATAACAAGACTGTTTTTGAGGCTGCCGGCGTTACCGAAACACCGAAAACCTTTGATGAATTTTTTGCAGCCTGTGACAAAATCAAAGCGGCCGGCACTACCCCCGTTGCCATGGCCGGCGGTGACACCTGGCCTCTGTTGCGCTGGGCGGCGTTTGTTCCTTTCCGTACAGCGGGCAATGATTTCATTGAAAAGGCCCGGGTAGGCGAGGAGTCCTTTGGTTCTGATACCGGTATGGAAGCAGCCGCATTTGTCCAGAAAGCGGCCGGTTATTTCCAGGAAGGCTGGAGCACCGCAGACAGCGCTACCTGTGTAAATCTGGTGACCACCGGACAAGCCGCGATCATTTATGACGGTACTTGGCAGCTTCCTTATTTCGTGGACGAGAACATGGAGCTAAAAGAAGATATTGGATATTTCCCCTTGCCTTCCGTGTCCAATAAGGACGTGACGTCAGCTTCCGATTATTGGGCTCATGCCGGTATCGGTACCGCAGTCCGCAAGGATGCGATGACCGATGAGATGAAGAATTATTTTTCATTCCTGTTTGGAAAATATGCGGATGTATGTATGTACGACTTTAATACCGTTCCTTCTATGAAGCCCACCATCCGCGACGATCTTTCTGATTTGTATCAGGAAATGCTGGATAATTTCGGAAACGTAAATACTTATGCTTATTGCTGGGATGTACGGATTGACGCTGCCAGCAATGAGGTGCTGGGGAGGGAAACACCCAACCTAGCCTTGGGCAGCATTACGCCGGAAGAATGGGCTGCGGCTCTTGACGAAGCTGTAAAACAAAATGTAGGTTAATCGTTGATCTAAGGAAACCCGGAAGCCGAGAAAGCGTCTTCCGGGTTTCCACTATCAGCAATTAAAGGAGGTAGCCATGAAACCGAAAAACCGTCTAGTGCCCTGGCTGTTTTCCACGCCGGCGCTGGCTATTTACATTTTTACTGTTTTAGTCCCTGTAGTCTGGTCGATGGTATACAGCTTTTTTGACTATAACGGCGTGTCAAATATGAATTTTGTCGGGCTCGATAATTATTTTCAGTTGTTCCAGGATAAGGTGTTTAAAACCTCGGTGATGAATAACCTGATTTTTATGGCAATCAGTACCGTTTTCCAATTATTTATGGGTTTGCTGCTGGCGACGATTCTTACAAGCATTACCAAAGGCAACAACATTTTAAGAGTCGCTTATTTTATTCCCTGTATTATATCCTCTATGGCTATCTGCCAGATCTTTGTAAAGCTTCTTTCCGTACAGCCGGAAGGAGTTCTGGCCGCTTTGATGAAAGCCATGGGAATGGCGCCGGTAGCCGTATTATCCGACCCCAAGCTGGCGCTCCTAGTTGTTTCAATTATTGATGGCTATAAGTTCTGTGGGATTTATATGGTTATTTTTTATTCCGCGTTCCTGTCAGTGGACCAAGAGGTCATTGAGGCCGCCTACATAGACGGATGCAGCTGGTGGCAGTCTTACTGCTACATTAAGCTACCAATGATTAAAAATATTTTCTTTGTCGTGCTGGTCCTGCTGGTTAACGGTACGCTGAAGGGCTTTGATATTTCTTATATATTGACATCCGGGGGCCCGGGGACATCAAGCGAACTGGTGGCAACGTACTTATACAAAACCGCCTTCAGCTCTATGAAATACGGATACGGCAGTACCATCGCAGTCTTCCTTGTTGTAGAATGCCTGCTGGCGGTGGGAATTGTACGGTTTATTGCCAGCAGGACGGAAAGGGAGTGAGATTATTATGACTCAATTGACTGCGGGAAAGCCTTTGCGGGTCTTTTTTTATACCCTACTGATTATTATCGTATTGATACAAATCTATCCCATTTTTTGGGTAATAAGCTCCAGCTTGAAGACATCGGAGGAATTGGTTCAGGCGTCGTATACCCTTCCCCATAGTTTCTATTTTGGGAATTATATACGGGTGCTTACCGAATCCAAGTTGCCTTTGTATTTTTTAAACAGCATCATTGTGGCGGTATCCGTTCTTCTGGGCATTGTGGTGATTGGGGCTCCTGTGGCCTTTGCCATCAGCAAGCTACGCTTTAAGCAGTCGAAAACGCTGATGTCCTTCTTTCTGATGGGCATGATGATTCCCATTTTTGCAAGCTTGATCCCTATGTTCCGTATTTACAACGTTGTAGGGCTACGCAATACCTATTTGTCTTTAATCCTTCCCCAGATTGGTTTTAATCTGCCGATCAGTATTTACCTATATGTCGGGTTCATGAAATTTATCCCCGATGCGATTCATGAGGCGGCGGTCATTGACGGAGCGGGCGCTTTTCAGGTGTTTTCCCGTATTATTTTTCCCATGTCCAAGAACACTACCATTACCGTGGTGACTTACAACTTTGTTTTTGTGTGGAATGAGTTTACCTTCGCCAACACCTTTATGACGAAAAGCGAGATGAAAACCTTGCCCAATGGTTTAAATGATTTTATAGGTGCCATGGGTTTTGTGGACTGGGGCGCCACTTTCGCGGCCATTACCCTAGCGATTCTGCCCACACTGGTGATCTATTTCTTCCTGAACAAAAACGTGATGGAAGGTATGGCTGCCGGTGCGGTCAAGAGCTGAGCAGAGAGTAATACAGAAAGGAAACGAATAAGTATGAAATGTAGCATTAACATTAAACGTAGACTGGGCCGCAGGAACGAGATGATCTACGGCCATTTTATCGAACATTTTCACCGTCAGATTTACGGCGGTGTCTATGACCCCGGTAACCCGCTGTCCGACGAGGACGGACTGCGTAAAGATGTATTGGAGGCGATGCGCGGCATCAAGGTGCCCGTTCTTAGATGGCCAGGAGGCTGCTTTGTCTCCTCCTACAATTGGAAAAAGGCAGTGGGGCCTAAACGTACACCTTTCTTTGATAAAGCTTGGCGGGTTGAGGATCCCAATACCTTTGGTACCGACGAGTATGTAAAAATGTGCCGCAAGATTGGGTGTGAGCCGTATATTTGTACCAATGCAGGAACTGGCACAGCGGAAGAAATGAGCGACTGGGTAGAATACTGTAACCTAGAAACCGAAGGAGAATTCGCTAAATGGCGGATAGAAAACGGTAATCCAGAGCCCTTTTCTGTGAAATACTGGAGTATTGGAAACGAGAACTACGGTGGCTGGGAAATCGGCGCAAAATCCGCGGAAGAATGGGGAAGGCTGGTTTTAGAAGCTGCCAAAATGATTAAGCATGTGGATCCTACCACAGAACTGACTGCAGCGGCTTTAGCAGACTTAGACTGGAATATCAATTTATTAAAGCACTGTGGGAATCGGCTCGATTGGATTTCAATCCATAAATACTGGGATATGATCCACGAAACCAATGCTTGCGCCGGCTATGAGCAGGTGATGGCCTATACCAACGACCTGGAGACGGACATTAATAAGGTGCGGGGGCTGCTTACCGCCATGGGGCTGGAGAAGCAGATCAAAATCGCTTATGACGAATGGAACTTGAGAGGATGGTACCATCCTAACGCCCATACCGTTAAGCAAGGAATCCGAAAGGAGGATTATTTATATCCTCGGGACAAGAATGACGACAACAGCCTTTATACCATGGCAGATGCGGTATTTTCCGCCTGTTTCTTAAATACCTGTAATCGGAACTGCGATTTAGTGGGAATGGCAAATTTCGCACCAATTGTTAATACAAGAGGCTGTATCTATACCCACAAGGATGGAATTGTTCTTCGCAGCACGTATCATGTGTTCGATCTATACGTAAATTATTTAGGTGAACAAATTCTGGATGTTTGGGAAGAAGATCCTAAACAAATGACAGTGATCGACCGGCTGGGAGAAAAAACGGAGATTGATGAACTGGATGTGATAGCGACCTATCGGGAAATGGAAAAATTAGTGGCAATAGCAGCAGTAAACAAAAACGCTGAAGCTACCAGGCAGCTTGAATTATCAATTCAGGGCGAATTTGCGGGCCGGGAATACAGAATTTGCAGCGTAAATGGAGAGAATGTGAATTCCTATAACGATATTGGCAGTGAACAGGTAAAGCTTGTCGTAGAGGACTGGAAACCTATGCCGACGCCTGCGGCGTTTGAACTCGCCCCACATTCGGTCAATGTAATTCAGATTAGATAAATTTGATAGTGTTTTCTAACCCACAGGGAGGATTTTTTAAACGCAGGCATTTGTTTCATTACGCAAATATGCTATTTGGGGCAAATTCAAAGGAAGGGGAGACCACGGAAAACCTTGCTGAAGAAAATACCAGATTTGTCAGCAGTGTGGAGGAGAATGCGTGGTGGTATATTCCCAGCTTTTCCACCAAAGAGGGAGAGGGGCTTTTTGAGTTTATGCGGCTACAGGAGACCAATCCGGAGAACAGAACGCACGCCATCTACCGCTGAATACTGGTACCGGTCGAGGAAACGTGGGCTTATCGCATACAATGTGAAAATAGTCGTCCATATCTCACGGTAAAGGATGAATCTTCCGAGGAAAAGGCATGGATTGTTCAGATTCAAAAACCCGGAAATGTAGCCCTGTGGAATGTTGCCGAAGTGAAGAAGGGTCAGTTCAGTATTATCAACTATCGGACTGGGAAGGCTATAACTAGGGGAACTCCAGGACAATATGGCATAGCAGGAGGTGTTTATGAGGTTTAAAAAGAATATGTAGGAACGGAAGATCAGCTGCGGGGCATTGATTATGTGCTGGAAAACCGTCAATTACATAACGTGAACATCGATAATGCGATTAAAAACGGTACGGTAACGGCCAATCATAAAACCTCGGCAAGTAGTGAAAATGTATCTCTATTTTCTGGAAACAGCTTTATTATGCCGGATAAAGAGGTAACTATAACAGATGATTTTGTCCGTCTTGCTGTTTCGGGAGTCTCGATCAAGACCCAGCCAAATCAAACGGTCTATGAAGTAAATAACCAGCTTATCCTAGCGGGACTGTGCAGGAATTAACCTATGCAGGCAAGAACGCGACTTTTGCCGTAAACGTGAAGAAAGCCGAAGAGCCTGCACCTGAGGTAACTCTGGAATCCATCACGTTTTCCCGCCCGACCAAGACCGAGTATAGGATTGGCGAAAAGCTGGATTTAATCGGATTGGTAGTAATTGCCCATTACAGCGATGGTAGCTATCAAGAGGTAACGGATTATGAAGTAAGCGGCTTTGATTGCATGGAGGCGGAAAAGAGACAATTACTGTCCGTTACGTAGAGGACGGAATTACGGAACTTGTTCAATTTGAATTAATTGTTCAAGCAAAAGGCACCTCTAGTGCGGGTTCCGATTCAAATGATCCTTCTGACTCTAATCCTAATGCCCCGTCTGAGAGTAATACAAATAGCAACAAGCCTCAGACTGGAGACAGCTTCCCAATGGTTACTGGAATCGGCGTAGGCATTATTGCTCTTGGCTGTCTTGGAACGCTGATTACTCTCAGAAAAGGAGGCGGAGTGAGATAATTAACTTTTTCTTGTGTTTATTAAGTTGTTAATTCCATATAACTTTCCAACAAAAATAATCAGCTAAATATCTTTTTTAAGATTTAAAATGAATTTTTAATACTTACCCTAAAACCGCTTAGATAGAACAGTAATGTTTTATCAAGGCGGTTTTCATTTTTTAGTAACAGGATTAAAAGCTTTATTAACAACAACAAATTGGCTTAATTTCTATGGGATTTCGGATGAAAGGAATAAGTATAACTGAAGAAATATATGTGACTATGATATTCCTTTCCAAACAATAGATTTGTATTAAGGTGCTTTTCCGGTTAAAAAAAGCAGTAGAACAACGCAGTTAGAGGAACTGGTAAATTTCCGATAAGCCTAAAGGAAATCGGGGAAACAATACTCTGGACGTTTTATTTGTATAACCTGAAAATTAACTGCCGCGGACCTCCGGCAATCTGAATTAAAAAATTCAGATTGAACGGAGGAAAAGAAGTGGCGTACAACAAAGCCAGAGCCGAGAAAGAATGGCTCAAATGGAAAGCAACAGAAGAAGCACAACTCAGAGAATTAAGGGTGGATGAGGATACGATCCAGCGTCTGCACTATTACGATTGGGAAAGCTTTAAGGCGGAAAGGAACTATCAGAGGTGGAACGTACAGTCGGAAGAATACATAAACCAGCAGATCACGGAAGATCAGCCGGAGATTACAACCACTGAACAGCTTTTAGACGAGATAGAAAGCCCGGAGCTTTATACAATGCTTTCCAAAGTGGACAAGCTTACCCTTAGAATTATCCTCATGAAGATCGAAGGGTTCAGCAACAGGGAGATAGCGGCTTCTCTCGGAATGGAGGAATACGCTGTCAATATGCGAATCTACCGACTGCGAAAAAATTTTAAAAAATATTTTTAACCAGCGTTATATTTTGGTGTTTCACAGTGGCTATAGGGTGAAAGGGAAAAATCCCTTCACTCGCAGCTTGAAAAGTGAATACCAGCCATGCGGGTACGTTCCCGTCCAGGCGAGCGATGCCGGGGAAAGCGCCAAGACGGAACCAGAGCGCAAACAGCCGTTCCATGATAGGACGGCGGTCTGCGCTTTCGGTTCCAGAGCGATCCCTTTTGTCCGAAAAGAGGCAGGGTCCGCCTTTTCGCCACGACCCTGGACGGGGTATCATGATACATACTATCGTCTGCCCACACGTCAGATGGGCTGGCCTACCTTGGGTTGTAATCAGCAAGACCCTTGGAAAACCAGTGAACGGCTTGTCAGCCGCAAGCCTGCCTGCATGGTTCCCAAATGCTGGGGGGCGGGCAGCAAATACAGCATGAAAAGGATCATTTAATTCAGATTTTTGCCGTTGGCAGCAAATCCATGCGGCGCGGGTGAAACCGCGCCGTATCAGTGTGCTGCCAGCGGACGGCGGGAAGAAGGTGCCGGAATGGACAAAACCCCACGGGAGCAGGCTCATGGGGAAGTTGAAAGAATTTTCAGAATCCTCATGCCACAAAACGGACTGGCGGTCAGAGAAGAACAGATCGCCCTCTGTCATACAATGCTGGACACCCTGCTCCAAAACAAAATTGCCTTGTGCGACGCAGGCGTTGGAATCGGAAAGACATATGCTTACCTTACCGCCTGCGTTTTGCTGAAAAGATTCTTCCCCTCTCCCCAGCCGGTGGTGGTTTCCACCTCCAGCGTGGCGCTGCAGAACGCAGTCATCGGAGAATATGTCCCATTTCTATCCCGGATTTTTCTGGAGAACCGTATTATTCAGAAGCCCATACGGGCTATAGTCCGCAAGGGAAAGGAACGCTTTGTCTGCGACGTCAGGCTGAAATTCCGGCTGGAGGCAGTAGAGGGAAAGAGAAAAAATGAGGAACAGCGGAAAGCCCTGGTTTCCCTGCGGAACTATTACGACCTGGACGATGTGCCGGATCTCAGTCAGTTTGACAGGGAGCAGGTCTGCGTTCCCAAGGTTTGCGAGAAAACCTGTCCTTTGAGAAATGTCTGCCGATACCGCCAATACCTGAAGGAAGCCAGAAACGCGGAAATTTTCGTCCAAATTTGCAATCACAACTACCTGTTAGCCGACGCAGCCCACCGTTTGCAGGAACTGCGGCCCCTTCTCAATGATTACCAGGCTCTGGTGATAGACGAGGCCCATAAGCTGCCGGAGGCGGCCCGCCAGATGTACGAAAAAAGCCTGTCCGCAGAGGATTTGAAAGAACTCTGCAATCTGCTGGCAGATGAAAACTACAGATTACCGGCGCAGCAGCTTCGGGAAAGGTTCCAGATCCTCATGGGAGCCATGTGCCGGGGCGAGCTGCTGGAAGAAGCCCAGCGCACCCCCTTTATTTTAACGCCAGACCGAGAAGCTGCCATACGGGACTGCCTTACTCTCCTCCGCCAGCTACAAAGGAAGCTGGCGCCGCGGCTCCCGCGGTGGATCGCTTACCGGCTGGGAAGAACGGAAGAAACCCTGAACCTGTTTTTTACCGGGGATAAGCGGTACATTTTATACATTCAGTATGACAGAACTGGAATCCCCAGCCTCCACGCCGCCAGCCGGGAAATCCCGGAGCTGTTAAGGCAGGCCGTGTGGCACAGAAAAATCCCTGCCATTTTGACCTCCGGCACTCTCATGGCCGGAGACAGCTTTGAAAGAATCAAGCGGGTGCTGGGGCTGGACGGCTTGAAAGAACCAAAAGAATTTATTACACCGTCTCCTTTCCATTATGAAGAAAACTGCTTGTTGTATTTTCCTGATGACTCTCCCAAGCGATTGCTGGGGAGCGGCGAAGAAGCCGCATACTTAGCGGAGCATATCTGCCGGTTAGTGGAAGCAACTTGTGGCCACACATTGGTGCTTTTTACCTCTTATTCCCTCATGGGCGCTGTTTATAACCAAGTGAAAGATCGTATGTCCTTTCCGCTTATGGAAGTATGGCGGCATTCCCAGGACATCATCCACCAGTTCAAGCAGGCTTCCAACGCGGTGCTGTTCGCGGCGGGGTCCTGCTGGGAAGGTGTGGATTTTCCTGGGGATATGGTATCCTCCCTGATTATTACGCGCCTGCCTTTTCCGGTCCCCGACCCAATCAGCGAGGCGGAACGGGAGCAATACCCGTCGCTGAAAGATTACATCAAAACCGTGGTGATCCCGGAAATGCAAATAAAGCTCCGGCAGGGATTTGGAAGGGCGATCCGAACGGAAACAGACGCCTGCGCCGTGAGCATTCTGGACTGCCGGGCAGCCCCGGATCAGCGGTATCACCAATCGGTGCTGGAAACCCTGCCGCCTATTCCTATTACAAGAAAAATAGAAGATGTGGAGAGATTTATCCGGGCAAAGAAAGGCCCGGATTATTTTTTGCCAAGGGAGAGAGAAAGACTATGAATCAAAAATATTTTTGCGGTGTGAGCATAAGCGGCATGGATAAATACATCCATGCATATTTTGAAGCAACACCGGAAAGCATCGCTTCTTTTATTTGCACTTATCGTGCAAACCGAAAAACTGCGGTATGTACGATTGACGGGAAACCTTTCCTCACAGCTAAATACGGTTTGATTGATATCATGCCGGATCAGAAATACTTTGCTGAGAAACTGCGGCCGATTTTGATTCCTATACAGCATGGCGCCATTTCAATTCCGCCCATGAAGGCTGTTCCTCAAGAAGTCGCTGAAGCGGAATCCTGTCCAAAACCGGACTGGAACTATCTGCGTTGGGATGGATACAGCGACGAAAAATACCAGGCCATTTTGGATGGCAGCGGCCTGCTGGATTGGGAACAAGATGGAGAAATCCATAAAATAGAACTGCAGGTAAGCCATTATATGGATCAGAATAACCTCGATATTAAAATGGTATGCTGGGATAGCGGTGAACTGGAGTTCTGGAAAAGTCTCACGGTAAATTTAAAGGGACAGCGGGATAAAAACTGTGCTTTTGTTGACAGTAGTCTAAAGGACAACTTACCCCAATGGATGAGCGGGAACGGCCTCGCCAAGCATACGGGATTAATAGTACAATACGGTCCTGACATTTACTCGGAATACCTTTTTAATGCAAAAAGGCTGAGAGAGTTAGATGCAAAAGGTTATGAGGATTATTCCAAGCTATATGATGGCAACAGAACACGACGCCAGCAGAAAAGAAGGGAGAGAGAACGATGAGCTATTCCTTTTTAGATTGTCCCATATGGCTTTACAGCCGAAGCAGCGACAGAAATCCGGCCGCCCTGTTCCGGCAGATGGAAAGCCTCCGGGAAGAAGCTGAGAGGCAGGGATACTATGTTGCCGGAAATTCTCAGGATATGAGCACTGGCCGAAATATTCGGCGGATGGGCCTGCAGCAAATGCTGAAGGCCGTAAAAAGCGGATCAGTCCGGGCCGTTATGCTGCAGGACTTGTTTCGGTTAAGCCGTGACACTGTCGCTTTAGTTCAAATATTGAAATTTTTTCAAAGCCACAACATAATGCTGATCGTTCTGAACAGAGGGCCGTACATGGAAAGCTGAGAAAAGAGGTTCAAGTGTTATGAATTTTCAAGAAATAAAGCAGGACAGTGTGCTCCCGGAAATTGAGTATTATATCTCCTTTTGCCTGTTAAAAAGGCTTTTTGAACAGGGGAAAATTACACTGGCATCTTGCCAAAAGGCGAATGCTGCCATTGCTGAAAGGTATGGAGTGTTAAGCTATGATGTTGATAAAAAGGAGGGGAAAACCTATGACGATCCGATAGATACCAATGAGTAGACTAATTGATAACCCGAAGCGGTATTCTACGCTCCGGCTCAATCTAATGGAAGGAGACACCCTTGAAGCGCAGGAGGCTCTCTATGACTCCGGCATCTGCTACTATCAGGATATCGTACAGGAAATGAAAAAATTTCATACAAACGAATATCCTACGAATGACTTAATGCAATATTTTTCTCTGCCGTATGATAAAAAGAGGGAAAAGATCATAAAGCAAAAAATACTTTCGGCTTATCCAACGGTTCAGGTGGAAGGAAACAGCCTATATGCTGTTTTGGAACTTAATATGGTCAAGGATTTGACGCTGTTTGAACTTCATGACTTTACCGAGCAGATTGCCTATCAATATAAATATGGCTGGGGAGAAGCACTGGAATACCATAACTTCAAAACTCAAAATTCAGACCATATCACTGTACGGCTTTATCATTCTGATATAAAGTTTGCAACAGGTATGGTATTTGAACAATGGATGAGAAAAAGCAGAGCCCGAAATCGTCGGAAGCATACACCGGAAAGGTAAGCGGGCCTCTGTTCCTTTTGCCGAAAGATGCGGGATTTCTGGGGCTCAATCTTAGTAGGTATCGTGATAGATAAGGAGAAACAGATGTGGTAGTGTTGTGTGTGACAAAAAAGATGTCCAACCGGGAAAGGAGAGAAAAGAATGCCGGAAGTAAGAGTCATACCGCCTGTCGCGGAACGGGCGCATAAGCTTAGAGTCGCGGCTTATGCCCGTGTGAGCAGCGACTCTGACGACCAGTTAAACTCCTTTGCTGCCCAGGTGGAATATTACACCAATTACATTCAATCAAAGGACGAATGGGAATTTGCCGGGTTATACGCCGACGAAGCAGTAACAGGCACCAGCGCCGAAAAGCGCAGCGACTTCCAGCGCCTTATTCAAGACTGCCGGGCAGGAAAAATAGACCGCGTTCTCGTCAAATCCATTTCCCGGTTTGCCCGTAACACACTGGATTGCATTCAAACTGTGAGAGAGCTAAAGATGCTGGGCGTGGCGATAGAATTTGAAAAAGAACACATTGACACTAGCAAAATGGGCAGTGAACTGATCCTTAGTATGCTAAGCGCGGCCGCCCAGGAGGAATCCCTTTCTATCTCGAAGAACTTAAAATGGAGCTATCAAAAGCGGCTGAATTCCGGTGATTTTATCACCTGCAGCGCGCCGCTTGGTTACGTTTTAAAGGATAACCAATTAATACCTGATCCAGAGGAAGTACCCATTGTACAGTATATTTTTAATAGTTATCTTAGTGGCAAGAGTACAACTGAAATTGCAAGAACGCTTAATGAAACGGAAAACAGAACCAAAAGAAATGCAAGATGGCATCATGGGATGATTCGATACATTTTAACGAATGAAAAATATATAGGCGATGCATTGTTTCAGAAATCTTATACGCCAGATACTATCCCATTGGCGAGGGTAAAAAACGATGGCCAGTTAGCGCAATACTATATTAAAAATTCTCATCCAGCGATTATTGATAGAGAAAAATTCGAGCAGGTGCAACTACTCATAAATCAGAAAAAAGATCGGCATGGAACTAAGACAGAAATTCAAAAGTTTCCGCTCAGTGGAATTTTAAAATGCGGCCTTTGTAATTCAACTTTTCATCGCCACAAAGAGAAAGGTGAAAACCGTTGGTATTGTTATCATCATAGGCAAGATAAAAATCTGTGCCCCGTGAAAGCCGTTTTGCAGAAAGATATTTATACTAAATTTTTAGTGTTGTATAACAAACTGGCAAATAACACGGAAATTATAAGTGATATGCTCTCCGATCTTCATGCTTTACAGGATAAGGTGTATTTTTCAAATCCTGATAACCTGGAATTGAATAGGCAAATAGCCGAACTAGTCAGGCAGAATCATTCACTCGCAAGGTTACAAACCAAAGGGTGCATTGATTCTGCCCTTTATATTGAAAAGTGCAATTTAAACAATCAAAAGATCGAAGCACTGAGGAAAAAATTGAAGCATGATCAGGCATCTGACCGCATCCACCAACTGATCGGCAAGAGCGAACTGATACTAGAGCTCTTAAAGGATAGAGAACCCATGCTGGAATTTGAAGAAAGTATATTGAAAGCCATGGTTCAAACGATTGTGGTATTTCCTAATACGATCTGTTTCCACCTGGTCAATGGGTTAAAGCTGGAAGAAAAAAGGTGAAGTTTGTGAAGAAGATACGCTATTACCCTTTTGGATACCGCATATCGAATGGAGAAATAGAGACGATTCCAGAGGAAGCACGTCTGGTTAAGCAACTGTTTAACGACTATTTGATAGGAGATTCCTTGCAGCGTTTAGCGATGATCGCGGAAGAAACAGGCTTGAAGTTCCGGGAAAACGCAAACGGCTGGAACAAAAATATGATTGCCAGGATTCTGGACGATGAACGTTATTGGAACGGAGAATCCTTCCCTCCCATTATCAGCCGGGAACTTGCCATAAAGGTTACTCACCTAAGAAGAAGCAAAGCGGAGCCGGAATCACCGGTCCGTTTCCTGCAGAAGAAAACAGCCTGCCCACAGTGCGGAAATCACCTCAGCCGGAACAGCAAAGATTTTCCCCGGATTTTTTGGGAGTGTAAAAAGTGCGGGACACGTTTTGGGCCTTTCTCAGATGTAGATATTCTAAAAGCAGTTTCCCACAAATTTCTGAACCTGTGCCGGAATCCCGGACTGGCGGAAGAAACAGAGGGACTTGACAATAAATTGTCCCTGAAAGTTACCCGCCTAACCCATGAAATCGACCAGACGTTAAATCAAAGACAGGTGGAGCCGGAAAAGACCCTATCCCTCATTCTGGAATGCGCTGCCGAAAAATACCAGGTATGCCAAATAGGAAGATTGGACCACAGAACCAGGAACATTCAAGATCAGTTAAAAGGGCATTCGGAAAATAGAGAAATGGACCGGCAGCTTTTTAATCAAATCATTGAAAAGGTAATTCTAGAGCCGAAAGGTTCTGTAAAACTTCAATTAATAAATGAAAAGATCATTTAAGGAAAGGAGAGAGCACCAATGCCGGATAGGGAAATCATAAAAATACCGGCAAACCGCACACTAGCCGACCTGCGAAGAAAAAAACGAAAGCTTCAGGTTGCCGCCTACTGCCGGGTCAGCACAGAGGAAGAAGAACAGCAAAGCAGCTTCGAAATCCAGGTGGCCTATTATACAAATCTGATAACCAACCATGAGGGCTGGGAATTAGCGGGTATTTTTGCGGACGAAGGAATCTCCGGGGTGCGGACCAATAAGAGGGAACAATTCAAGGAAATGATTACTCTTTGCAGAAAGAAAAAGATCGACCTGATTTTAACCAAATCGGTTTCCCGGTTCGCCCGTAACACACTGGATTGTATCCATCATGTGAGGCTTTTGAAAAGCTGGGGGATTTCCGTGATTTTTGAAAAAGAGGGAATAGACACCTCTGATATGAACAGCGAGATGATTCTGACCTGCCTGAGTGCCTTTGCCCAGGCGGAAAGTGAATCTATCAGCGGCAATGTTACCAAAGGCATTCGAATGGGTTACGAAAATGGGCGGTTTACTTTCCGATACACAAACTGTCTGGGATACCGAAAAGGAGCGGATGGAAAGCCTGAAATTCACCCGGAAGAAGCCAAGACCATCCGAATGATTTTTGAGAACTTTCTCAATGGGGACAGTATAGACGATATTAAGCAATGCCTTGAAAACAAGGGCATTCTGACGCCAACCGGTCATACAGAATGGAATAAGCAGACTATTGTACGAATCCTGAAGAATGAGAAATACATGGGAGACGTACTGCTGCAGAAAACCTATACCCCAAACCTGTTCGAAGGAAAACATAAGAAAAACAATGGAGAAGTTACCCAATACTATATCAAGAATCACCATCCGGCTATTGTATCAAGGGAAATGTTCCAGTCAGCACAGGAAGAACTGGCCAGGCGAAACAGCAAGAAACCGGTCACACAGAAAAAGGCAAAGACGAACCGCGGACGGTTCACCAGCAAATACCCTCTATCGGAAAGAATGGTTTGCGGAAACTGCGGCTGCTATTACCGGAGAGTCACCTGGGATATTCATGGAAGGAAACAGGTGGTCTGGCGGTGTATTAACCGGGCAGAATTTGGAAAACGATACTGCGGAGATTCACCGAGTATCCCGGAAGAGGTTCTGCACCATGCGATATTGGAAGCGATCCGATCCTTGGTCCAGAACCATCAGAAAGATATAGAAGCCAATCTGGAAAACGCTCTGCTGGATAGTTTCTCAGATAATTTGGCTGAACTTCCCCCGGAAGCAGTCAAAAACAAACTGAAAAAATTGGAACAGGAATTTGACCAATTGCTGGTTATGGCCGGAGAAGGAAATGAAATTGCGGACCGAAAGTTAGAGCAGATCGGAAAGGAAATGCGGAAGCTGAAAGAAAAGGATCGGGAATTGGAACATTCAGAAGAAAGGCGAAACGCTGTCGAAGAAAAGCACAGGAAGATTCGGAAACTGATCTCCTCAGAAAATCTAAGTTTAGAAGAATACTCCGAAGCCTTAGTATATAGAATTATTGAAAGAATTACGGTTCTGTCCAAAGAGCAAATACAAATCCGTTTTGCAGGCGGGTATGAAATGACACAGTCCCTGCAATAAAAAGCAGGTATCTTTTTATCTGAACATAAACTCATTAAATGTTATTAAACAAATAAGATATATAAAGGAAAGTTATAGTGACAGGCCGACTCGTTTATGAGAAAATATTTGCTTTGAACTTTATAGATATAGAGTCAAAAGTTAGTTCCGAAAGATATTTTGCGTTGTTAAATATTGGATAAAATAATATAAATTTAAGGTCACTAGGGAATATAGTCAAAAAAATACAAATACGAGGAGGAGAATATCCATTCCTTTATAGAATGTATCGATATATACTTAAAAAAGTAATAAAATATTTATTAATATAGCAAAAAATCACGAGAAGAAGGGAGTGATCAAATCATTAAACTATACCTTTCCAGAACGGGTAATAATAATAAAAAGAGCACAAGATTTTGTACTCTTTGTAAAATATTATGCTAAATACTGATTTCTGAAAAGGTATAATTTAAGAAATGTTTTATTAAAAATCCAAAATAAAAAAAGGGGGAATAAGATGTATTTACTACAGAACAAGAAAAGGACACTTAGAAGAGCAGCATCGTGGGTGATGGCGGTTGCAATATTTTTCTCGTGCCTTACTATCTCTCCGGTGGTCGCAAAGGCAGCTTCGAATGGTGATGCAGCACTGCAGGCAGATGAAGGAGATGTGCCATCGGAAAATCTGGCTCTGTGGCTGAGAGCAAATGACGGAGTGGAAACCGATGGAACGAAGGTAACATCTTGGAAAAACCAGGCAGGGGACAATACGTTTACGGTGGCTAACGGAGACGGAATTACTCTAAATAGCGAAAACGGATATAATTATCTGCAATTTGATGGAGCCACTGCCTTGAAGGGGACAAGCATTGATTTTAATGGGAAAAGTGCAATTACATTGATAGTTGTAGGGGAATATGAAGGTGAGGATCCCAGACCGGATGCTTATGCGGACATGAATACAGCGCTTTTTTGGTGTGAAAGCGGTGATTGGGGATCCATGAGTCTTGGACTGTACAAAGAACAAGTCCAGATGCGTTTTGGACTCGGAACAGGTAGTGGCGGTGAAGCTCTGGGAGTGAGTCGATATGATAAATACGCAAAAAATGGATTATCTATTAATATGGCTGTTAAGGAAGGCGGTACTCATTCATTGTTCATTAATGGGGCAAATGTTTTGAGCGAAAGTGGAAAAAAAGAACAGACTGCGGGAATATCACAGGAAATGTATATCGGAAAGGGAATATCCGCCGGAACCGATTACTATTTTAAAGGGAAAATAGCGGAGGTTATCGTTTATGATGGTGTGCTTTCGGAAGATCAGGTTTCTATTGTAAATGCGTATCTACGCCAAAAATACAATATTACGGATGACGGCTCCGAGGAAAATACTGTGAATGCGATTGTTTCGGCGGAGCTGTCTCCAATCAGTGTTCCCAAGGGGACGACGAGAGAAAAATTGGTGTTGCCCTTTAGTATTGATGTAACGTTGGAGGAGGAGTTCAGCAATATCACTCAACCGACACCATCGAAGAATACAAAGATTCCCGTTGTATGGGATACAAGCACCTTTGATCCAGAGAAGATAGGCATACCACAGGATATATATGGAACACTGAATATTTCACTGGGAAAATCTGTTAAGGACAGAACGATAAGCACGATTGTCCCGGTGGGAAATCCGAATAATGTCAAAGCACATGTCCAGGTTACGGTGCGGGATGTAGAGAGGGAACTTTATGTATCTCCTGTAGCAGAAGCGGGTGGAGACGGAACCATAATAAATCCGTTTCAAAGCATTCAGGCGGCAAGAGATGCGATCCGTGAGAATGGCTGGAATGATAATATGAAGGGGGATTTAATCGTATGGCTGGCAGGGGGTACCTATTATGTTGAGGAGCCTATTGTATTTGGTCCTGATGATTCCGGCAGTAATGGGTATTCTATCATCTATCAGGCGATCCCTGGTGAAGTGCCAAATCTCAATGGAGGAGTGCAGGTAACTGGATGGGAAAAGTGGGATGAGAATCCAAATGTTTATGTTGCGGATTTAGATAGGGATACAAAGCTGCGGAATTTATTTGTAAATGGACAGGCAGCTAAAATGACATCTACGTCAGCTAAGACTTGTGGCCCTTACGGTTCCGTAACAATCACAGGAGAAGAAGCGTGGGCGTTGGATAGCGGCGTGGAAGTGGCCGGTGTACTGCTTAATTGGAGTGAGTTGAATTTTACGGTGGATAGCCCGGATGAATTAACGAATCCAGAAGATATAGAGATTCGCCAGCAAAAGACATGGAATGAAGTTACCATTGGAATCTCGGAGATCAAGAGTGTGACTCCGGGGGATGACGGCGGGGCTCCTGCGGCGAAGGCGGTAAATATCAATACGGATCCGGCCAACGGCGATAGAAACAGAAAGCAACTTGATGAAATTGCGGAAAAATACGAAAGCAGGAAAAACCAGGGAGATACGGCCATTATATTACAACAGCCATACGGAGCGATTGCTTCCTGTTTGGCCTGGCAGTGTAATTTTGAACCATACTTTGCTTATGTGAATTTTGTGGGTAATGTACAGGAAAATACGGGATATACTACGTTCGTCATACAAAATTCGCTGGAACTGCTGAGAAATCCTGGTGAATTCTATTTTGATAAAACGGATAAGAAGCTTTACTATTATCCGGAGGAAGGTGTGCGTATTGATGAAGCAGAAATCGTGGCGCCCGTGAGTGAAGGTCTTATACGTATAGAGGGGACAAGTACTACAGACCGGGTAGAAAACCTGAGGTTCAGCGGGATTAAGTTCACCTACGATGACAAGGGACTGGAAGTTGTTGAGAATTCCGAAGGATTTGCCAGCGTTCAAAATATGGCTGCATATACGAAATATGTAAGCAACGGAGACTGGCACTATTGGATGTATAATAATACGGATATTCCCAAGGGTACGGTCAATGTGGAAAATGCCAGTGGTATTGTGTTTTCCGGAAATGTGTTCACTACATTATCAAGCAGTAGCTGTATCAGCTATATGAATGATGTTGTTGATTCTGAAATATCCGGAAATGTATTTATGGAGACATCCGGTAATTCGGCTACAATCGGTCATCCGCAGCATGTGCATATACATGATGGTGTAGAGGATATAGACCCGATGGTCGAGGACAATAAATATCCGGTTGGAAAGGAGGGAATTTGTAAGAATATTATTGTGACAAATAATCACATTGAAAATATTTGTAAAATGTATAAGCAGGCAGATTCGTTAACAGCATTCTTTGTGGAAAATGTAGAATTTTCGCATAACAGAATTACAAATGTACCTTATGCAGGGATTAATTTTGGATGGGGCTGGCAGAATCAGGATGACAGAACAAACTATAAAGGAACCAACTGGCCGGAGTATCCGTCTAAAACAGCAAGAAAAAATGTGATTGTTTACAATGATATAGATCGTGCAAATCAGATTCTTACAGGTGATGGCGGAGCATTATATACCCTTGGACAACAGGAAGATTCTATTTTGGCATATAATAATGTGCATGGAGTCCGGAGCGTATATACAGATGAAGGAACGGCATATTTTGAAATCTTTTATAATGATATAGACTATGATAACGATAATCAGGCTTATAATTTGCTCTGGTACGGTAATGATTCTTACAATGCAGGCCATTCGTTTATTAGATGGAGAGACAGCAATAATAATTATGGAACCAGCGGGGTTAGTGCTATCAATGAAAGTAATCTTGCGGCTCCGGAGGATATTGCATCGGGAGCCGGGATAGAAGCAGCTTGGCTTCCGGAAATAAAAAGGCTGAAAAAGCTAGTGGCAAGTACAGATGATAAATATACGGAGCCGCCAATAGATCAGTTGGAGCTTCTTGTATCAGAAGATTTTGAGAATAGGGATACAGGCGTTCTGACACAGGAGGATGAATTGCTGGGATCTTTTATGGACGGTGGAGTCAGCATAGAAAGTGAAGAAGATGGCACAAAAATCCTGAAAATCCAGTCTACAGATGGAGAGTATCAACACAATGGCTTTTATCTGAAAGGTGTGGAGTATGAAAATGCTGTTATCGAAATGGACATGCGATTTGATGAGAGCCATCAGTTTACACATGATTGGGATGCGGTCTCTGTGCAGGGCTTTGCGTCTACTGCCGGTGGAGAGGATCAGCTGAAAAATAATGAAAGCCTATTTGCGGGCAGTTACTTGGATAAATCGAATAACCTTAAATATCATTATAATATTGGTAGTGTGGGCGAACATATCAATGGCAATCAGATTTCCATGAGTGTGGATAAGAATATCTGGTATCATGTAAAGATAATGATATTAAATAGCAAATATTACGTGAAAATGTGGAAAAACGGTCAGGAAGAACCGGAAGGATGGCAGTTGTATGAAGGCTTTCCTGGCGAGGTTGGCGATAAGGGAACACTTCGTGTGGCGACTTATAAGCATAACGCAGATTCAACGATAGCACTCTCTTTTGATAATATTAAGGTGTATGGAATAAATCTTCAAGTGACACCAGAGATTGCATCCATCAGCGTGAATGGGCTCTCTAAGACAGAGTATATGATTGGTGAAGAGTTGGATCTTACAGGTTTGGAGGTTACCGCGCATTATAGCGACGGAACCAGCAAGCCCGTTGCTGTCGGGGATTGCGAAGTGACAGGGTTTGATTCCTCAACTGCAGGAGAAAAAACGATTGTCATTACTTATGAAGGAAAAACAGAGACCTTTATAGTAACTGTCAAAGAATCGGTCCCTGCGGTGACAGTGGATTCCATTTCAGTGACCGGTCCGACCAGAAAAGAATATGACATTGGTGAAGAACTTGATCTTACTGGTTTAGAGGTTATCGCGCATTATAGTGACGGGACCAGCAAACCTGTTACCGATTATCGGGTATCTGATTTCGACTCTTCTGTTTCCGGAGAAAAGACTGTAACTGTAACTTATGAGGATTGTACAGCGGAGTTTACGGTAACTGTAAAACGAACGCCGATTTTGGAATCCATTACCGTAGTAGGACCAGATAAGACGAAGTATGCTACCGGCGAAGCATTGAGTCTTGAAGGTCTGGCTGTTACTGCAAATTATAATGACGGCTCCAGTAAACCTGTTGCTATCTCAGACTGCAAAGTGACTGGATTTGATTCTCTCAAGGCAGGAATAAAAACGGTAACAGTAACCTATCAGGATAAATCAGACACCTTTGAGGTCGAAGTAATAGCGCCGCCTGTTTTGGAAGCTATTACGTTACGAGGGCCGATTAAAACCGAGTATGGCATTGGTGAAAAATTAGATCTTACCGGTCTGGTGGTTACGGCTCGTTATAGCGACGGACATGAAGTTATCATTACGGAAGGCTTTGAAGTAACAGGTTTCGATTCCGAAAAAATTGGTAAAAAAGAAGTGATAGTGAGTTATTTAGGCAAGACTGCGGTCTTTGAAGTTAATATCACGAAAGCAACTATGACATCTATTACCGCGGAAGGTTTGTCTAAGACGGAATACTTCATTGGCGAAGATTTAGTTTTAGATGGCTTGGTCATCACCGTTCATTATAGTGATGGCACTAGTCGTGAAATCAGAGATTATGAAGTCTCTGGGTTTGATTCGGCAACAGTGGGAACAAAAATAGTCACAATTAGTTATCAGGGAATGTCAACAACATTAGAAATTGTTGTTAAGGATAACACGCCTTCACAAAATCCTGATAATACAGAGGATCAGCATGGCACTGGACCGGATCATCAATCAGATGTTAGCAATGGACAGCTTGCTCAGACTGGAGATGGTTTTTCCGCAAGTCTGGCGTGTATATTGATCTTACTAATGACTGGTAGCCTAGTTGCTGCACTGCTTCAAATCAAGAGAAAAAAGAAGAGTATTTAAATTTTGAACAGAGGCCGGAATTTGGAACTCAAAAATGAGACAACCAAATTCCGGCCTCTGTTTCTATGTTATAAACCCAGCGTTCAAGCCATTTTTTAAGATTTATCTCTTTTTATAAAAATGAGATATCAAAAAGCAAAAAAACAGAAAAATGGGTTGTAAAAACAATCAAATATATCTATTCTGAACCGGGGAATTCTCATTTGGTTGAGTGTTCCTTTTGATTTTGGGTTCATAAATTCCTTCCAAACGGCATTAGACAAGCGGACAACAATTTCGTCACTCCCTCCCAAGAAGGGGTGACGAAATAGATGTCACCCCGATTTTTTTTAGTATTCATGCGGGTTTCCGGGCTTTTTAGGGCCGATTTTTCAAAATCGCCCCACCGTGGATGTCCAACCCCCAAAAGAGCAAAAACAGCACAAAACCGCCTTCTTGTTACTGCACAGGAAGGCGGTTTTTTCATTTTTTAGACACCGGCAGAGAAATGATTTTCGATTGTCCGTTCGGGTTGTCCTGGGGTTTGACAGGGGAAGGAGACGCTGGGGTTTGACCGGCAGCCGGGACGGAAGAAAGGATTGAGGAGCCATCCTTTTCTTCAATCGAAACAGACATTTTCCCTTTTTCCCAATTTAAGTGATGGAGAAGTTCAGCGGGGAGAACAATTCTTCCCAGCCCGTCAATCGCGCGACAATACTGCACAGCCATCACCTCCTGAAGATTAGATTTCCAATTCCCGTCTGGTTTGTTCCAGCGGTTCCTAGATAGATTGTAAACCCGGATTCACCGGGCCAGTTTAACAGCCTGAAGGTACCTGGGAGAAGTGCGCCCTTTTTTAGAAGTGCCCCGGCAAAGCAGCCGGGGCGCTTTTCCCATTAACGCTTAAGCGGAAAAGAACCCCCGGTTATACCGGGGGGTAGAAAAGCTTTAGCAAAAGAAAAAACCAGCTGATGTAAAATAGTAAATGGTTTGGCGACCGTATTACTAAAGAACATCAGG
>OJKQ01000154.1_pt1:5000-61232 | contig 61232 bp, 51 predicted proteins | sample 1596641 | NCBI WGS metagenome assembly OJKQ01 (sample SAMEA4350167, study PRJEB24818) | metagenome | biome: human; feature: gut; material: faeces | place: Denmark | collected 2013-09 | reverse complement strand
CCTATGTGACCGGCTGCAACATCAACGACGCTGTAAACGGCTACGCGGGAAACGGTTTGGAGATTGACGCTGTTGAAGTGTATTATTACACCCCGGACAGCATCAGGCCGTATAAGAAAGCCAAATACCGGGTCGCTCCTGCGGGCGGAAGCTATTATCCCTGGCAGTATGACAATGAAACCGGAAACGGCCAGGACGGCTACGCGGGCGCTTTCGGAAACGCCATCGGAAAGCTTCAGATTGTAATCGAGTAAGGAGGGATTATCATGGCGCCGGAAAAGTGCATTGCGGATCCCTCCCGGGACTGCCTTGGGCTGGCAAAAGCGGAGATGCTGGAAAAGCAGATCGCGGAATACCGCCAGCAATCCAGAGAAACCCACTCGGAGCTTTACACCAGGATCACAGCTCTGGAAAAATCAGACGCGAAACGGGACGAGCAGTACGGTAAGATCCTGGACAAACTCAACGACATGCAGGCGGATATTAACAAGGCTCTTTTATCCATCGCGGAGTTTAAGGAGAAATCCGGAAAACGCTGGGACAAGATTGTGGATAAGATTCTCCTTTTGGTTATTACAGCCTGCGTCGGATATATCTTAATCAAATTCGGACTGCCTGTATAAGGAGGAACTGAAATGAAAATCAACTGGAAGGTACGGTTTAAAAACCCTGTGTTCTGGTTCAACCTGGCAGCGTCCATTTTTCTGCCCATGCTGGCTTGTCTGGGCTTCAATTGGGAAGACATGACTAGCTGGCAGGCTGTAGGGAACGTGCTCTTACAGGCCGTCCAGAGCCCTGTAATCGTGGTGTCGGTTCTGGTATCTGTATGGAACCTGTTAAACGACCCCACCACAAGCGGCCTAAGCGATTCCAGCCAGGCGCTTTCTTATACCGAGCCTAAGAAAAGCGAATAATAGAAAGACAGCCCCCTGGAATTTTCCTGGGGGCTTATATTATTAATTATGGTCTCTTTTGTGGCATTAAACGCTTATATCCATTAGAAGACCTCAAAAACAGCCTTTTTTGTGCGGTTAATTTCTGCTGCGAGGATTCAAGTCCCGTCGCTCGCACCAGCTGTTTAAAGGCTAATAATCCGCATGAATGCTGGGTTTTTGGCTTTTTCTTTTTAGATGTGAAATTACCCTCTGAGCGGATAAAGTCTCCTGTATCGTCCTTACAGGCCAAAAGAACGCGTGTTCCGCAACCGTTTGTTTGTGAAGATGGTTTTTTCGTTCCTCGTTCATTTTTCTTACCCCCTTAGTGGTTTATTATTTTACAATTGCAATCCATTTGCCAGATTTATCCCATGTATAATTCCATTTCACACCGAAAACTTGTAGCACTTCATCAATGGCTTTAATTTCCTTGTCTGCTGAACTATTTCCAAATGGTTTTCCGTCCTGTATGCTCTCTGCTTTCAGTTTTGTTAAGCGTTCCATAATGTCATTGATATTTTTCATTTTCTTTACCTCACTTCCTGAATCTGTAGTTCAATTTCTTGGGGGCAAGGGGGATAATCTATACTATAGCCCGCGGCACCGCTGTTCAATCATGTATCCCGGCCTTGCCGTTTCCCTTGACCTTGTGATTATATTATAATACATGTACCCATACAATTCAATTGACATTCTTTACAATCATGTACCCATACATTTGTACAATGTGTATGTTCCCATACAATATTTTATGTGGTATACTATAAGTGAGAAAATAGGAGGTGTTATAATTGGCTCCAATTAGTGAGGCTCGTAAAAGAGCAAACGACGAATATTTAAAAACACAAGATGAAATAAAAGTGCGTGTCCCTAAAGGCAAAAAAGCTGAAATCAAATCCCATGCCGATAAATACGATAACGGAAGTGTGAACGGGTTTATTAAGAGGGCTATTGATAATCAGATGGAGCGGGACAACGCGGAGGACAACCAATGAACTATATCAAATATCCCTCTAGTGAGGTCGGAAATGGCACCCGACACACTCTGAAAAGAGTACCTGAGATGCAAGAGTGCCGCCTTGCCAATAGTATATCGGGGCCTATTGTGCTTTCGAGCCTTTAGGCCCCTAGACTTACAAAAATTTGTTAAGTGAACTCTTTTTCATTATATAACTCCGCCCTCCTTTCCGTTTTCGGTGGGAGGGCTGTTTAAAATAAATGGACATACAGTGGACATAAAATGCTCAAAATCCGCATAAATACTATAAAAATCAAATATTATATTTTGCTTTGGGAGCAGGATGCCGGGGGTTCGAATCCCTTCACTCCGACCAGGAAGGGGTGACGAAATTGTTGTCACCCCGATTTTTTTCAGTATTCATGAGGGTTTCCGGGCTTTTTAGGGCCGATTTTTCAAAATCGCCCCACCGTGGATGTCCAACCCCCAAAAGGGCAAAAACAGCAAAAAAACCGCTTCCTTATTTTTATTAGGGAAGCGGTTTTCTCATTTTTTAGACACCGGCAGAGAAATGATTTTCGATTGTCCGTCCGGGATGTCCTGGGGTTTGACAGGGGAAGGAGGTGTTTTAGAGAAACAGGAAAATATTACCGCTTCACAAAACGGAACACACGTTCTATAATTGAGAACAAAGGGAACGTGTGTTTGTTTTTTTGCGAGGCTTTTTTATGGAAAGAATCATTTTACACAGCGACTGCAACAGTTTCTATGCTTCTGTGGAATGTCTGCATCATCCGGAAATCAGAGAGAAACCAGTGGCGGTAGGCGGAGATATCGAGCAACGGCATGGTATCATTTTGGCGAAGAATCAGCTTGCCAAACAGTTTCATGTTTCTACCGGAGAAGCCATTTGGCAGGCAAAACAGAAATGTCCGGAGCTGATCGTTCTGCCGCCGGATTTTCCGTTGTATCTGCGGTTTTCCCGGCTAGCAAGAGACATTTATCTGGATTACAGTAGCCGGGTGGAACCGTTTGGCTTGGACGAGGCATGGCTGGATATCACCAGCAGAGAAAATCAAAAGGATAAGGGAGAAAAGACAGCCCAGGAGATCCGGAAAAGAATCCGGGAAGAATTGGGAATTACTGTGAGTATCGGCGTAAGCTATAATAAAATTTTTGCGAAGCTTGGCAGCGACTACCGCAAGCCGGACGCCGTAACGCTGATTACCAAAGAAAATTACCGCCAGACTGCCTGGCCTCTGCCGGTGTCCGATCTGCTGTATGTAGGGCCGGCCACCAAACGAAAATTGAATGGGTTCGGCGTTCATACCATAGGAGAGCTTGCTCAAACGCCAGTTGAAATCCTCCGTTCCAAGTTTGGAAAAATCGGGGACATACTGTCGTGCTTCTCCAACGGGCTGGACAGCTCTCCGGTAGCGGATTTCCAGAATCAGCCTATTGTTAAGAGCATCGGCAACAGCACCACAACGCCCAGGGATTTGGAGAGGGATGAGGATGTGAAAATGATCCTCTATGTTTTGGCGGACAGCGTAGCCCGGCGGCTGAGGGAGCAGGGGCTCAAAGGGAGGACGATTCACTCTTCTGTACGGGACAACAGTCTTTTCAGCTTTACCCGGCAGAAAACGCTTGGGTTTTATACCAATCTTACTGAGGAAATAGCCGGGGAGGCACTCTCCTTATTTCGTGAGCATTACCAGTGGAAGCGGCCGGTTCGCAGCATAGGAATCAGCGTGTCGGACTTGGAGGCGGGTACAATTTGCAGTCAAACCAGTCTGTTTTGCGATGAGGTAAAACGGGAAAAGATGGAACGCCTAGACAATGCGGTTGACCGCTTAAAGGCACGGTTTGGAACTTTCGCGGTACAGCCGGCGGTTTTGCTGAAAGACCGAAAGCTTTCCGGCTTCGATCCAAAGAACGATCACATAATCCATCCGGTGGGGTATTTTTAAAAAATACGACTTTTTTATCAAAATGCTTTTAGAAGGGGGAATGATTGAAAATGTCCTGTAAAAAATATGTGGAAGTGACAGCAAAGTTTGATGTGGACGGCACTGTCTTTCCTCTTGAAATCCAATGGGAGGACGGCGCCAAATTTGAGATTGACCGGATTCTAGACGTCCGCCGGGCGGCAAGCCTCAAGGCGGGCGGAACGGGAATCCGGTATACCTGCCGGATTCGAGGCAGGGAAAAATATTTGTGGCTGGAAGAAACCCGGTGGTTTATAGAAGCCAAGGAGTCAGATTAAAAATAGAACAGCAAGTAATGAAGTTTCAAATCGATTGAAATAGGAGGAATTTACGATGTGCGGACGATATACCTTGTTTACTGATAAAGAATATCAGGATATCCGCAAGATAATTCGAGCTGTGCAGGAAAAGGGCCACGAGGTGAAAACCGGGGAGATTTATCCGACAAATCCGGCGCCTATCTTGGTGTGGGAGGGGAAAGAGACCGTTCCCCAGGCGGTAAAGTGGGGATGGCCGAAATTCCAAGGAAGCGGCGTTTTGATCAACGCCCGTGCGGAAACAGCGAAGGAAAAGAACCTCTTTCGCAAATCAGTGTATACCCGCCGGTGCGTGGTGCCAACCACCGGCTTTTATGAATGGGATCAGGAAAAAGCCAAATACCGGTTTATTCTTCCTCATGCCAGTACCTTATATTTAGCTGGACTTTACAATGAATTCCAGGGAGAAAGACGTTTTTTGATTTTAACCACGGAGGCCAATGCATCGGTTTCCTTTATCCACAGCCGTATGCCGGTGATTATCTTTCGGGAAATGATCGATACTTGGCTGGAGGACACAGAAAAAGCGGTGCACATGCTTCACTGGCAGCAGCCAGAACTTCATATTGCTACACAATAAAGGCATTGAATAGAAAGTGTAAATTAGAAGTGATAAAATTTTATCAGCGCTCATAAAGTTTTCAAACATTTTGAGGGGGATTCAATGCTTTCCTAAATTATAAATTCCTAACAGTTATTCTAAATTTCAAGTATGTATTCCAGAAAAATTGCATGTTTAAAATTTATTTGACACTGTTGCGGATTATTAGATCCCCTGGGACTTGAGTTTTGCTAAGATGGCTTCTATTTTCACAGATACGAAGCAGCTGTTGGACAGAAAGACATCCAATTTCTTGCCTAGAAACTCGGATCGTCGTGAGAGGCGGAGAAGTAATAGCGGAGTACGGAATATCGTCAAACCCAATTACAGAAATGTCATCTGGAACCCTGTATCCTACTTCTTTCAGGGCTTTTATTGCGCCAATCGCAATAGAATCATTGTCGGCAAAAGCACAAGAGGGCAACTGGGGCTTAAATTTTTGAAGTGTTTTCTTTAAATCTTTGTATGAACCCAGTAAGGTAGGCGTCAACGAAAATTCGTGCAATGAAGAGCATGACAGGCCCAGAATACGGGAAGATTCATAAAATGAACTTCGGCGTTCTTTAAAGTTCTGAATTTCGAGATTGCTTCTAAAATAAGCAATTTCAGTGTGGCCTAGTGAAATACAGAATTCTAGAGCGCGGTATACATTTCCCCAGTTATCAATGGAAACCGTACTGCAAGGGATACTGGGTACGTTATTATCGACTACTACAAAAGGAATAGGAATATCGAGCAAGGTTTTATAAAGATTCCAATCCAGTTCTGTAGCTAGAACGATCATGCCAATATATGATGAAAAATCAATAGAATGGATTGTTTCCACAAATTGATTATCAGAAATAATAATGTTTAAATCAAATTGGAGCTTTCTGCATTCTGCTTCTATAGAATCCATTATTGCAGAGATAAAACCTTGATTTTCTTCCACGAGCATACCATGCTTTCTGTGCTTTAGAAATAAAATTTTGTTGGTTTCAGCTGAGGATTTTTTGTTTTTAGAACCTCTTTTTTGAGGATGATAATTATATTGTTCCATAATTCTTTTCACATGTTCTCTTGTTGAAGCACTGACACCTTTTCGATTGTTTATCACGATAGAAACCGCTGCGGGAGATACTCCGGCTAATTTAGAAATTTCACGAATATTCATATTCACATTCCTTTTAAAATATTTGTTTATATAAATGTTTAGTTAAAATTGAATACGATAAAAGTATACAAGCGTTGAAGGGCACAAGATATTCGATATTATACACAAATTAAAAAGGAAAATATCGTATAAAATATTCACTTGACACATAGTGTGTTGTTTGCTATAGTTATTACAACAAATACATACCAAAACAAGAAATTTTTAGTTTAGTAAACTATGGATAATATTATCTAAACTGAAATCTATTATATAAGATAGAAAAAATTATTTCAAGGGAATATAGAATTTATTATATGAATAATTCTGTCTGATTGTTCACAAAAGTATACAATTAGACACTTCTAAAAATTGTGCTTTTTATTGCTATTGTTGCAATAAAAGAGCACTTTTTTTGTTTTTTTTTGCTCTGTTCTAGTCGTTCTATTAACTATACTACAAAGTACGGAGGTATGAAAAATGAAGTTGAAGAAAATGAACTTGCTTTTTATTCTCGTTCCCCTATTACTAATCGCTTTATTTAAACTATATCCGGTACTGATTGCTATTGTAGAAAGCTTTTTTACCGGGAGAATTGGTGAGGACCGAATTTTTAGTGGCTTCTCTAACTATGCCAATATGTTTTCAGATCCGGTGTTTTGGAAATCTTTAAACTCTACTCTGATTTTTAATATCTTTATCAATCCTATTCAGATTATAGCAGCGATTATTTTAGCCCTCATGCTAAATACAAAATTTAAGGGTGTGCGTTTAATCCGTACGATTATGTATTTTCCGGTAACTATCTCTGTTACCACTTCTGCTGTTATTTGGGATCTTCTATTAGATCCTAATAGAGGACTGGTAAACGCTATATTGAAAGCAATGGGGTTACCTGCACAACCGTTTTTTACCAGCGATTCTCAGGCAATGCTGTCTATCATTATTTTGGCCTCGTGGAAAGGCATTGCTTATTGGATGATGTTTTTAATGGCTGGTTTGCAAGGGGTGCCGGCCAATGTGTATGAAGCTGCGTTAGTTGACGGCAGCAACACATTTATCACAACATTCAAAATTGTTATCCCGATGATTAAGCGTTCCATTTTGTTTGTGGTGGTTTCTGATACAATTTCTAACTTACTCATGTTTTCTCCGATGTATCTTATCACCAAAGGTGGTCCGAATAAATCAACTAATGTATTAATGTATGAAGCTTATAAATCAACTTTTGCTTACGCTGATTATGGAAGAGCTTACGCTTATGTAGTTGTATTGCTGATATTAATTTTTATTATTGTAGGGGTACAACTGAAAGCAATGAGATCTGAAGATTAGGAATACTTCGATAGGAGGGGAAATTCATGAACTCAAAAAAAGAGAGAGTCATAAAAATTGGATCTAGAGTTTTATTTTGGATTGTTTTAGGCGCTTTTCTGGCGTTTATATTGCTGCCTATGTTTTGGGTGATTGGCGCATCGCTCAGACCGAATGCGGAGATTTCGGCTTCCACAATATCTTTATCTATTAATTCCTTTATCCCCGAAATTTTTACTCTGGAGGCATACATTAATATTTTCACCATCCGTACTTTTGGAAAGTCACTGATAAATACTCTGATTATCTGTGCGGCTACAATCGCTTTAGGAATAATTGTTAATGCGCCTGCCGGCCTGATTTTCGCTAAGTATAGGTTCAAAGGAAAAGAAGGATTGTTTTTTATCATCATGATTTCTTTTATGGTTCCTTTTGAGGCTGTGGCGATTCCTACTTATCAGTTAGTATCACAATTAAATCTGGTAGATACTTATACGGCGATTATTTTACCTACTGTTGCAAACGGATTGATTATATTTCTTTTTCGTCAATTTTTTGCGGATATACCAGATAGTATGCTAGAGGCCGCGACTATTGACGGAGCAGGTTTTTCAAGAATCCTTGTACAAATTGTTGTTCCATTATCAAAACCGGTAATGATTTCTGCAGGACTGATGATTTTTGTATGGCAATGGGAAAGCTTTCTTTGGCCTCTAGTAGTAGCCAGAAAGGACAGCCTTCGAATGATTCAGATTGCGTTAGGTGACTTTAGAACAGAGCACGCGATGCTGTGGAATGAACTGATGGCCGCTTGTGTCATTTCTCTACTCTTGCCATTGGTTTTTTTGATGCCATTTCAGAAATATTATGTGCAAGGCATTGCGAATGCTGGTATAAAAGATTGATTTTAGAAAGGAGTAAATATATGAGGCTTCACTATCATTTTGATGTCCCTGAAGACAAAAAGGTTAGAGTTGTCGTTGATACAGATGCAAAAAACGAGGCGGATGATCAGTTTGCGATTGTACAAGCAATTCTTACACCAAAATTCCGCCTGGAAGGAATTGTAGCAGCTCACTACAAAGAAGGCTTCGCTGCACAGTATGGAGGCGCTCCTGTAAAAGATTCCATGATGCAGAGCTATGCTGAAGTTGAGAAAATTTTGGATCTTATGAATGTAAAGAATGAAATCCCGCATTTTAAGGGGTGTAAAGTACCGGTCGGTGAAGGATGGGAGGAAGCCGAAGGTGTTGATTTTATCATAGATAGAGCTATGGCGGAAGATTCTATTTTACATCTGATTGTTTTGGGTCCCCTTACCAATGTAGCGGCGGCCCTCAAAAAAGAGCCCAGGATTGAAAAGAAAATTCATGTTGTATGGATTGGCGGAGGCCCTTATCCTTATGGAGAGAATGAATTTAACCTCTGCAACGACATTGAAGCTGCAAATTTTTTATTTGCCTCTCAGGTTCCAATTTGGCAAATTACAACACAAGCGTATAAAAATGTCAGGATTGGATTGGCTGAGCTTGAAGATAAAATTCGCCCTTGCGGGAAAATTGGAGAGTATCTCTGCGATCAGATGATCGACCTGAACAATCGTACCGGATGGTTGTCGGATTGGCCCAAAGGAGAGAGTTGGCCTATTTGCGATATTGCTGCCGTGGGGCTGATGATCGATGAGCATGAATATTTATATGAGAACCATCCTGCTCCGTTTATTACTCAGGATATGCACTATATTCCTCAGCCAAATAGAAGGACTATCCGAGTCTATGAGAGTGTTGACACCAGATATATTTTCGAAGACTTAGTTGCAAAACTTCGTATTTGGTACCGTGCGGAAAAGAACAGTAATCCATGAAAAGGAAAGTCTTTTCAAAAAATATAACACTGGAGGGAATTTTATGAAAAAAGTACTTGCGTTGGTTTTAGCTTCGTTACTCACCATAAGCTTAGTTGGTTGTAACGATTCAAAAACTAATACCCCGGCAGACGGTTCCTCGGGAAGTACAAATGAAACCGAGACGGTAACCATTTCTTATTATGGAGAAGGCGATGCTCCAAAGATTGAGGCCCGCGCTAAAGCAATTCCACTGTTTGAAGAAGCTACCGGTATCAAAGTTGATGTCCAGGCTTACAATATCACTGAATTGTTTGAGATTATTGAAGTTCAAATTGCAGCAGGTGAAGCTAACGTCGATGTGATCGATGTAGATTCTCCTCTAGTGCACGCTTACCATTCCCGCGGCTATCTAATCCCATTAGAGGAGTATTTCACAGAGGAAGAAAAGAAGCAATTCACGGAAAAAGCTTTGGAAGCCGCCAGCGTAGACGGCACATTGGTTGCTCCGCCTATAGACAACTCCTCTCAGATTCTCTACTATAATAAAGATTTATTGGATCTTGCAGGATTGGAATACCCATCTGCGGATCCTGCGGACAGAATTACTTGGGAAGAAGTAGTTGATATGGCGCAGAAGGTTATGGATGCGGCTGAAGCTGATGGGCAGGAAGGCGTTTGGGGCCTAACCTTTGAACAGATCAGCCGCCCCTATCAGATGCTCTGCCTGCCTTTGTCTCTCGGCGGAGATGATATTGGGGAGGATACTTCTACAGTAGACGGCATATGGAATACCGAACCTTGGTATCAGGCTGCTCAGTGGTACTATGATATCCACAATACATGGAATATTGCGCCTAGAGGCGATGATCAGTTTACCATACGGGATCTTTTTGCGTCCGGTAAGCTGGCGTTTATGTTGGCCGGAAATTGGATGCCTGGAAATTTAGCGCTGGCAGACGTAACATGCAACTGGGGCTATGCGGCCCATCCATATTTTGAAGGCGGAAAGGCTGTAACTGCCACTGGATGTTGGAATATAGGTGTCGCTTCTACTTCCAAGAACCCTGAGGCGGCCGCTGAATTTGTTAAGTTTATGACGATCGGTGAAGGTAATGATTTCTGGCATGAGGATGTTAAGTCATTATCTGCCCGCACAGCGGTTTTAGAGGAAGAAGCGGAATCTCCGGAATTTCAGGAATTCCCGGATTCAATTCAACTGCTCGCGGCGGATGAGTCTGTCAATACTTCCGTGATTCGGCCTCTGATGGTCGGCTATTCTGAATATCAGGATGTATTCACGGCCTGCTGGGAAGATATTCGCAATGGCGGTGATCCGGTTGAAACTATTGATACTTATACCGCAGAATTAAATTCGCTTCTTGCAAAATACGCTGAATAGAAGTTTAACAAAGATAACTACGGATTGCTTTTGAGCCGTAGTTATCCCGATTAGAGGGGGAAACTAGGTATGCAAAGATTGCTGAATAACGCTGAGAATTACGTTGACGAAATGTTAGAAGGAATATATTTCGCATATCCTAATCAGGTTACATCGGTTGGAAATGATCTGCGCTGCTATGTAAGCAAAAATGTGAAACCAGGAAAAGTTGGAATCGTTACCGGCGGCGGATCCGGCCATCTGCCTCTATTTCTAGGGTATGTAGGAGAGGGAATGCTAGACGGCTGCTGTATCGGTGGAGTATTTCAGTCCCCTAGTGCAGATCAAATACTGCAGACTACTGCGTATGTAAACCAAGGCGCAGGCGTGCTGTATTTGTTTGGTAATTACAGCGGGGATGTTATGAATTTTGATATGGCTGCTGAAATGGCGCAAATGGAGGATATTAACGTTATGCAGATTGCGGCCGGGGATGACGTTGCTTCCGCGGCCAAAGAAAACTCCGAAAAGCGCCGCGGAGTTGCAGGTATCGTATTTCTTTATAAAATTGCTGGTGCTGCCGCAGAAGCGATGCTGCCCTTGGAGGAAGTTTATCGCTTAACACAAAAAGCGGCTGAAAATACTCGCAGCATGGGTGTCGCATTATCGTCTTGCATCATCCCCGAAATTGGAAAGCCAACTTTCCATATGGAAGATGGCTCGATGGAAATTGGAATGGGAATCCACGGCGAAACTGGTGTGAGGCGAGGAAAGCTAAAAGCGGCTGACGAGGTAACAGAAGAGTTAATGGATAGTATTCTTAGAGATTTGCCATATCAGGATTGCGATGAAGTGGCGGTTTTAGTGAATGGATTAGGTTCCACGCCAAGAGAGGAATTGTTTATCATATATCGAAAAATCGTGGAGATTCTGAAAACCCGGCATATCAAGATAGTCCATAATTATATTGGTGAATTTGCCACATCCATGGAAATGGCGGGCGTGTCTATTTCACTGCTCAGGTTAGATGAAGAACTGAAAAAATATTTGCTGATGCCTTGCTCAACTCCCTTTTTTGTACAAAAATAGCAGGAGGTTCTATCTATGACAATTCAAGATGCGAAGAAATGGATCGCTGTCATAAATGATAATGTTTTGGAGAACAAGGCTTATTTAGGGGAACTAGATTCTCTCATGGGAGATGGGGATTTAGGCCTGACAATGACAAAGGGATTTGCGGCGGCCAAAGAATACGCTGACCAATCAGAAGAAACAGATATCGGAAAATTTTTTATACGGGTTGGAATGGCCTTTTTAAAAGCTGTCCCGTCTACAATGGGCACCTTAATCGCGTCAGCGTTTATAGCGGCAGGGAAGGCGGTGGTATCATCAACGGAATTGACCGAAAAAAACTTTTGCACGTTTACCAAAGGCTTTTGCAACGGCGTGATGGACAGAGGCCATTGTAAACCTGGGGATAGAACGATAGTAGATGTTCTATATGCCGCCAGCGAAGCTGCGGAAAAAGCAGCCATTGAGGCGAAAAGTATTCAGGAAATCATTTCCGCTGTTAATCAAGCGTCACAAGAAGCATTGGAAAAGACAAAAACGATGTTTCCCACGACAGGAAAAGCTCTGTATCATTCTGATAAAGCAATTGGAAAACCAGATCAAGGTGCGGTAGTTGGTATGATTATTTATAAAAGTTTGAGCCAGGTGTGATACGGGTTGCAGAACAAAAAAGTGTACAGCGGCCGGAATTTGGAACTCAAAAGTGAGACAATCCAGATTCCGGCCTCTTTTTCTATGCCAAAACTCCAGCGTTTAAGCCGTTTTTCGAGGTTTACCTCTTTTTATAGAAATGGGACATCAAAAAGCAAAAAGCAGAAAAACGTGTTGTAAAAACAATCAAATGTATCTCTTCTGAGCCTGTGATTCTTTTTTTTGCTGAGTGTTCCTTTTGATTTTGGGTTAATAAATTCCTTCCAAACGGCATTAGACCAGCGGACAACAATTTCGTCACTCCCTCCCACACCTGCGGTGAGCAATTCGCGCGCCGCAGGTTTTTCTATTTTTGACTTTTGTGCCCACGTTTTAAGCGGGTATCTCTTTTTGTAATAGACGAATGAAGAAGAATAATTTTATTTGTTTGATTTTAAAATTTATTGTATACTATAATTATATAGGAGTGATTATATGATAAACATAAAAAAAGCATTAAAAGATAAAATTAAATCGATAATCAGTGATTGGAATGTACCACACATCTATGCAATTTCTTTTTTCGTAGAATCAAACGAAGCATACACATACAGAAATTTTGAAAATGTCTCACGGTTTGCTATTAGCTATAATACTGAGTTAGATTGTATTGGAGCCGGCCAATATGATGAAGAACGCTGGAACTATGCTTATTGGAAGCAAAATGAATTTTTGATTATTGATCCATATTACAAAACTGAATTAACAGATTTGCTTTTTGATTGGTATGCTGAAAATGGCATCGATAATCTTGGCGAAGAGCCAAAAGACAAATATGATGAGAATGCGCACTATATTGGGAAAGGCCCTGTTGGTCATTATGAATTAGTGACCATTGTATCCACTATAGCAAGAGAGTTGCAGAGCGAAGGATTTATAGAAAAACAGTTTGGTAAAAAAATTCCGATTATTGTCCATGGCTTGGAATATACCTGGTATGATATGGAGGCTACAAGAAACGCCAACCCCAACGGCGAAGCAGAAACATTCTTAAAGGCCTGCAAAGAACTGGAGTTTTGTTAAAATAATAAGAGGTCGAAATTTGGAACTCAAAAATGAGACAATCCAGATTCCGGCCTCTTTTTCTATGCGAAAGCCCAGCGTTTAAGCCGTTTTTTGAGGCTTATCTCTTTTGATAGAAATGGGACATTGAAAAACAAAAAAACAGAAAAATGGATTGTAAAAACAATCAAATGTATCCATCCTGAACCGGGGCTTCTCATTTTGTTGAAAGTTTCTTCTGAATCTTGGGTTAATAAATTTATTCCAAGCGGTATTAGACCACCGGACAACAATTTCGTCACTCCCTCCCACACCTGCGGTGAGCAATTCGCGCACCGCAGGTTTTTCTATTTTTGGCTTTTGTGCCCGCGTTTTAAGCGGGTATCTTTTTTTCAACGCATCCCAGCGGCTGACTGCCGCAGACAGACCGCGCACTCACTCTTGTGGGTGCGCTTTGTTTTTGTTCCTGCGCTGAAAACACCGATTTTTACGGTTCTTTTCAGCTGAAGCCTCGACGCGTAAGCCGCGTTCGGGGGTTTTTCTTTTATTGGATTTTACACTCCCGCTGAAAACAGCTATCCTTTACGCAGTGCAAGCTCAGCAAAGGCTTCTTTCCGGCCGCACGTATTACCGCTTCGTTAGCTTTGGCCGGATCCCGATTTCCAAACAGTTATTTTCCTATTAGATCGATAGCATCATAAGCCTAGCGGAAGGCCGCGCTGCAGGCTTTTTCGGACCAGTTGAAAGCCTGTATGAACCGGAAAGATAAATTCCATATTGGAATTTATGCGCGCCAATTTGGAATTTATAGAAAACGCTTGGCGGCTTGACTTCCGCTTTGTTAATGGTTACTATTTTTAATAGCGTGAGAGGAATAAAAAACCAAATTATGCCTAAATCTGAAGCACCGTTTTCAGGGGATGGCAGAAAGAGGGGAAAGCCGGATGAAATTTGAACAGCAGGCGTGTTATCAGGTAAGCGCCCAGGATAATGTAGCCACCGCGTTAGGGGATATCCCGGCGGGAAGCGTGAGCGTCACCGGGGACATCGGACCCCAGGGAAAAAACATAGAGGCCTTGCAAGAGATACCCTATGGACACAAAATCGCTTTGCGGGATATAAAGCCCGGAGAGTTTATCATTAAATACGGCGTAAAAATCGCCGTCGCGACCCAGGATATCCCCAAAGGGGCTTGGGTTCATCTGCATAATGTCCGAAGCGAGTATGATATGACCTCTGCGAAAATGGATACCAAAACCATGATCTTATCGGATATGGAATACGCCGTATATGACTACGAGGAAACGGAGGAGGCGCGCCATGAAGGATAAGCTGTTATGCCAGGGTTATGTCCGGGCTGACGGTTCCAAGGGAATTCGGAATAAGGTGCTGGTAATCTATACGGTGGAATGCTGCCGGGCGCTGAGCGAGCGGATCGCCAGGCATTTTCAGGAGTTAGGCCAGGATGTAGAGGCTGTGGGAACCTCCTCCTGCCTGGATAACCAAGCGGATATTCGCCGGCTGCTCCGGTTCTCCACTCATCCCAACGTAGGCGCGGTTTTAGCGATCGGCCATGGCTGCGAATACACCAAGCCTCAGAAAATCGCGGAATTCGCCCGGCAGAGAGGCCGGGAATCCCAATGGTTTTACCAGCAGGAGGCCGGCGGCAGCGTCAAAGGCTACGACAAGGGCCTGGAGATTGTCCGTGAGCTGCTGAAAAAGCTGGAAGCCACGCCGCGGGAGCCCATGTATCTTTCTGAGCTGGTGCTGGCCGGCGAATGCGGAGGCTCTGATTTCACATCCGGGCTGGCGGGCAACGCCCTGATAGGCCGGGTATTCGACCGGCTCGTGGATGCCGGAGGAACCGCTATTTTTGAGGAGCTGTGCGAAGGCCTGGGCTTAAAGGAATACTTGGCGGCGCGGGCGGCGACGCCCAGGGTTGCGGATGACATCCGCCGGGCCTACGACAAAACCATGGAGTTCTGCGTCAAATACGGCCACTTTTCTATTGCCCCCGGAAATATGGACGGCGGTCTAACCACCATTGAGGAAAAGAGTATGGGGGCGATGGTAAAAAGCGGAACCAGGCCCATCCGAGGCGTGCTGAAAATCGCCCAGGCGCCGAAAAAGCCAGGCTTATACCTGCTGGACACCACTCCCGATGAAAAGCTGGAGCCGGCTCACCACGAGGCCGCGGATCCGTCGGATATGCTGGATCTGATCGCCTGCGGCGCCCATATTGTGTTTTTGGTCACCGGCCGGGGCCATGTGGTAGGCACTCCCGTGAGTCCGGTGATCAAAGTAACCGGAAACCCCCGCACCTACGAGCGCATGAAGGATGACATCGACTTTTGCGCCGCGCCGGCGCTGACGGGGGACCGGTCTTTGGATGATCTGTCAGACGATCTGCTGGAGCTGGTTTCCCGCGTAGCCCAGGGCGAACGCACCAACGCAGAACGCCTGGGCCATCGGGAAGGAATTTTGTACTTCAATTACCAGGATCCGGAAAAGGTTCCCTGCGAATGGCATTTTTAAGGCGGATGCCGGTACTATTTTTAAAGTTTTTTTGGTTGTCCTGTTTTTTTCGCGATCGACCGCCCCAAGAATCATTCCCGGCCTTGCCCAGAAACCTGGGCGAAAGCCGGGAATTTTTATCAGGACCCTCCCTGTCTAATTTGATTAAGGCCCCGACCGCCGCTTTTTTCAAGCAATGATATTCCGGAATTTTAAAACTGCCCTTTTTTAAGCCTGTCCTGCCGGCTTTCTCTCCGCTTTTGGAAAAAAACTATTGACAGAACTGGTAAATAGGTGTAGGATACCTATAAACCCACTGAATAAATAGGTTTATAAGGATGATCATAATGAGCAAGCGGTTTGAAGCGCTGCTGAGAAGGAATTTCCGCAATGGGCGAATGTGCAAAGGGAAGTAACCCGTCCATATTTCTATTTAAGAAAGGAAGTTCCATCATGGCGAACAAAAATTATAAATTTGAAACCCTTCAGCTTCATGTAGGGCAGGAAGCGCCCGACCCGGCCACCGGCGCAAGAGCGGTGCCGATTTATCAGACCACCTCCTACGTATTCCGGGATTGCGCCCAGGCGGCCGCCCGGTTTGGCTTGGCGGAGGGCGGCAATATTTACGGCAGGCTTACCAACTCCACTCAAGAGGTGCTGGAGAACCGGCTCGCCGCCCTGGAAAACGGCGCGGCCGGCCTGGCGGTAGCCTCCGGCGCGGCGGCCATCACCTATGCTATCGAGGCTGTAGCCAGGTCGGGCGACCATATCGTTTCCCAGAATACCATTTACGGCGGCACCTACAACCTGCTGAACACTACCCTGAAGGCCTTCGGCGTGGATACCACCTTCGTGAACATCCATGATCTGGACCAGGTGAAAAAGGCTGTCCGCCCGGAAACCAAGGCGATTTATTTGGAAACTCTGGGGAATCCTAACTCCGATATCCCGGACATCGAGGCGCTGGCTCAGCTCGCCCATAAGCATCAAATTCCCCTGATCATCGATAACACCTTCGGCACCCCCTATCTGATCCGGCCCATTGAGCATGGCGCGGATATTGTGGTTCACTCGGCTACCAAATTTATCGGCGGACACGGCACCTCCCTGGGCGGCGTCATCGTAGACGGCGGCACCTTCGACTGGGAGGCCTCCGGAAGGTTTCCGCAGTTCACCCAGCCGAATCCCAGCTATCATGGTGTTTCCTTTACCAATGCCGCGGGCAAGGCTGCCTTCGCCGCCTATATCCGGGCGATCCTCCTGCGGGATACCGGGGCGTCGATTTCCCCCTTTAACGCCTTTCTGCTGCTGCAAGGGCTCGAGACCCTTTCCCTTAGACTGGAGCGCCACGTCGAGAACACCTTGCGGGTGGTAGAGTTTCTCAGCCGCCATCCCCAGGTGGAGCGGGTAAACCATCCGTCATTAAGCGGCCACCCGGACCATAAGCTTTACGAGAAATATTTTCCCAAGGGCGCCGCTTCTATTTTCACCTTTGAGATCAAGGGGAAAGAAAAAGAAGCTCAGGCCTTTATCGATCATTTGGAGCTGTTTTCCCTGCTGGCCAACGTGGCGGATGTGAAATCCCTGGTGATTCATCCAGCGACCACCACCCATGCCCAGCTCAGCCGGGAGGCCCAGCTGAAAGCGGGCATCCGCCCCAACACCATCCGGCTTTCCATCGGCACTGAGCATATTGACGATATCCTGGCCGACCTGGAACACGGCTTCGCTTACGCCAAATAGAAAAGGATAAAAGCGGTAAGCCGCTTCAGGCTGTCCAAGGCGGACCAAATCCCCCCTTTCCGGCCCTTCTGGACGGTTAGCTTTTGGAACATCCGGTTTTCCCGATTTCCGGGCCGCTCATCAAAGGGCCGGCACGCCGCCGTTTCTCATTTTCAGGAGGCGCTGTTTCAAACCACGCGGTAAAAGCAGCCTTTCCCCTTCTCTTCTTTTCCAGCCTTTTTCCGGCCAGTTCAAGCGGGCGGCCGGAAAAACGCCGGAAGCGGGAAAATATTTCAAGAAAACCTAATTCAAAAAGAACACAAGGAGGAATCATCATGAAGATTTATCATACCGCCGCCGACCTGGTCGGCAGAACTCCCCTTTTAGAGCTGGGACGCATAGAAAAATCCTACGGACTGGAGGCTGTTCTGCTGGCAAAGCTGGAATACCTTAACCCGGCGGGGAGCGTCAAGGATCGAATCGCTAAGGCGATGATCGAGGACGCAGAGGAAAAAGGCCTTTTGCGGAAGGGCTCGGTCATCATCGAGCCTACCAGCGGCAATACCGGCATTGGCCTGGCTTCTGTGGCCGCGGCCAAGGGTTACCGGCTGATCATCACCATGCCGGAAACCATGTCTGTGGAACGGCGGAAGCTGATGCAGGCTTATGGAGCGGAGCTGGTGCTGACAGAGGGCGTCAAGGGGATGAAGGGCGCTATCGCCAAGGCGGAGGAGCTCTCCAGAGAAATCCCCGGAAGCTTTATTCCAGGACAGTTCGTGAACCCGGCCAATCCGAAGGTTCATAAGGCCACAACCGGTCCGGAGATCTGGGAGGATACCGACGGCAAAGTGGATATTTTTGTGGCGGGAGTGGGCACTGGCGGCACCATTACCGGCGTGGGAGAGTTTTTGAAGCAAAAGAACCCTCAGGTCAGGATAGTGGCGGTAGAGCCGTCGGATTCCCCGGTGCTTTCCAAGGGTACGGCCGGCTCACACAAGCTTCAGGGCATCGGCGCCGGGTTTATTCCGGAGGTGCTGGACACTAAAATTTATGACGAGATTATTCCGGTAACCAGCGGGGCCGCCTTTGAAACCGGCCGTCAGATCGCCAGGCAGGAAGGCGTGCTGGTCGGCATTTCCTCCGGCGCCGCGGCTTGGGCCGCCATTGAGCTGGCAAAACGTCCCGAAAATAAAGGAAAAACCATCGTGGCGCTTCTGCCCGACACTGGAGACCGTTATCTTTCCACTCCCATGTTTGACCAGCCATAAGACGACGGCAATGTCCTTTTATCCCCTCCTATCCGATTCAGCCAACGCTTTTGCAATTTGGATTTATTTTATAATTTTATACTTTATGTAAAACCGTGCTGTCAAAAAAGGCCCGGGAGTTTTTTGAAGAAAAGAAAACTCCCGGGCCTTTTTTTGATCATCCCACTGCCTTATCCGTAAAGCCAATGAGCTTCGCGTTCCCGCCCGCGCTTCTATAAGGACGTATCAACCGTAAGCAGATCCCTATATTAAAAACAAATAGGATTTATATATCTTTTTCTACATATTGTAGAACAGAATTTTTTCAATACTTTCGGTATACCCTCTCCTCATTTCCATCAAGATTCCGCCGATACATACGGAAGTGACCAGGATATCCTTGGGCCGCCATGGTTCCTCGCAGGAATAGCGGCAGCGCATCCCCAGCCGTTTCATCACGGCCCCGCTTCGTAGATTGTTTCGTTTCCATCATGGGCAGCCGCAGGATAGGGAATCCCCGCCTCCCTTAGCCGGCGAACCACAGCTCTCCCGGCTTCGGTAAATCCCCCGGCCCCAAAATTCTTTCCGCAGCCTGTAACCGAGGTCATGATCCTCGGTTACGTTCGCGTTGATACCGCCGATAGGGTTTTATCGCTCCGCAGACATACCGGTGTATCGGCAGCCCCAGGGCCGCCGATAAAACGCGCCTCAGCGTTAGGAAAGACGGGTTTTAAAATCCTCATAGCCGAATTTCCGCACAAGCTGAATAGAGCCGTCCTGCTTTTTGAGATAAATGGCCGGCAGGTTCATGCCGTTGAAGGTATTGTTTTTCACCATGGAATAGATAGCCATATCACAGAACACCACGCGGCTGCCGGGACTCAGGGGCTCGTCAAAGCTGTAATCCCCGATCACGTCTCCCGCCAGACAGGTAGGGCCGCCCAGGCGGTAATCATAGGCCTTTTCCCCCAGTCCGCCTCCCCCGGCGATTGGGGGCCGGTAGGGCATTTCCAGCACATCCGGCATATGGCAGGCGGCAGAGGTATCTAAAACCGCGATGTTGCCGCTGTTTTCCAGCACATCCAGCACCGTGGACACCAAAAAGCCGGCGTTCAGAGCGACGGCCTCTCCGGGCTCTAAATACACCTGGACCCCATACCGCTCCTGAACCCGGCTGACGCAGGAAACCAGCGCGTCAATGTCATAGCCGGGCCGGGTGATGTGATGGCCGCCCCCAAAATTCAGCCACTTCATCTGGGAAAGCCAGGGGCCGAATTTCTCCTCCACCACCGCCACCGTTTCTACCAAAGGGGCGGCGTCCTGCTCGCACAGGGTATGGAAATGAAGCCCCTCAATCCCGTCCAGCAGATCGGGGCGGAATTTTTTCAGGGTGATTCCCAGCCGGGAGCCGGGAGAACAGGGATCGTAAATAGCGTGATCCTGGGTGGAGTGTTCCGGGTTCAGCCGGAGGCCGGCGCTTTTACCGGAGGCCAGCACCTTGTCCCTATATTTTTCCCATTGGGAGAAGGAGTTAAATACTACATGGTCGCACAGGCTTAAAATCTCGTCGATTTCGTCCTCCCGGTAGGCGGGAGAAAAAATGTGGGTTTCCCCGCCCATTTCTTCCTTTCCCAGCCGGGCCTCGAACAAGCCGCTGGCCGTGGTGCCGTTTAAATAGCTTCCGATCAGGGGATAACAGGCGAACATGGAAAAGGCTTTCTGGGCCAGCAGGATTTTACATCCGGTGCGGTCTATAACCTGCTTTAAAATTACCAGGTTCCTTTCCAGCAAGGCCTCATCCACTACATAGCAGGGAGTCTGCAAAGAGGAAAAAGGAAGCTCCATCTCAGTCCACCAGCTCAGGGGAGAAGCTTTCCTTCCAGGGCAGGCCCCACTTATTGAGGGCGTCCATAAAGGGATCGGGATCAAATTCCTCAATATTGTGGACGCCGGGCTTGTTCCACACGCCGGTCATCAGCATCATGGCGCCGATCATGGCGGGCACGCCGGTAGTATAGGCCACCGCCTGGGAGCCTACCTCCTTGTAGCACTCCTGATGGTCACACACATTATACACGTAATAGGTTTTGTCCTTGCCGTCCTTTTTGCCCTGGAAGATACAGCCGATGTTGGTCTTTCCCTTGGTGCGGGGGCCTAAGGAGGACGGATCCGGCAGAACGGCCTTCAGGAACTGGAGGGGCACAATCTGCTGGCCCTGGAACTCGATGGGCTCGATGGAAGTCATACCCACGTCCTCCAGGCATTTCAGATGGGTGAGATAGCTCTGGCCGAAGGTCATGAAAAAGCGGATCCTCTTGATGCCCTTGATATTCAGCGCCAGTGATTCCAGCTCCTCGTGGTGAAGCAGGTACATATCCTTGTCCCCGATTTCCGGGAAATTGTATACCCGTTTGATCTCCATGGGCTCGGTCTCCACCCAATGGCCGTCCTCCCAGTAGCTTCCCTTGGCGGAAACCTCCCGGATATTGATCTCCGGGTTGAAGTTTGTGGCGAAGGGATAACCATGGTCGCCGGCGTTGCAGTCTAAAATATCTATATAATTGATCTCGTCAAAATAGTGCTTCTGGGCATAGGCGGAAAACACCCCGGTCACGCCCGGGTCAAAGCCGCTGCCCAGCAGGGCGGTAATCCCCGCGTCCTCAAATTTCTTCCGGTAGGCCCACTGCCAGCTGTATTCAAACTTGGCGGTGTCCTCCGGCTCGTAGTTGGCGGTGTCCACATAGTTCACCTTGGCGGCCAGGCAGGCCTCCATAATGGCCAGGTCCTGATAAGGCAAAGCCAGGTTCAAAACCACGTCCGGCTTTACCTGGTTGATCAGGGCAGTCAGCTCGTCCACGCTGTTGGCATCCACCTGGGCGGTGGTGATTTTGGTCTTGCCGCCGGAAAGCTTTTCCTTCAGCGCGTCGCATTTTGATTTTGTACGGCTGGCGATGCAGATCTCCTCAAAAACCCCGCTGTTCTGGCAGCACTTGTGAATGGCCACGCTGGCGACTCCGCCGCAGCCGATGATTAACGCTTTTCCCATCTTGACGATCTCCTTTTCTATTCAGTATTTCTCTCATGACCATGAGGTAATGATATCGTAAATAGGTCCTTCAGAAAGACGCGGCCTTCGCTCCATGGCAAGGCCGTCTTGTTAAAGGGGACAACGCCCTCTGACAAAGCTTCCAAAGGACATTGCCTCCGGCTATCTGGAAAGCAGAAGCAGCAGCTCCCGGAGCACCTTGCAGGCCACGGCGGTGGAAGCGCCGCTTTGGTCGTAGGCCGGGCACAGCTCGTTGACATCGCAGCCCACGATGTTCAGGCCGCTGACCTTGTGGACCGCTCCCAGCAGATCCAGGAAGCTGACGCCGCCGGCTTCCGGGGTTCCGGTGCCGGGAAAGACAGACGGGTCCAGCACGTCCAGATCCAGGGTAAAGTAAACGGGCTTTTTTTGCAGGGCCGCCACGGTTTCCTCCAGGCCCTTAAAGTCAAATCTGCGGGTGAACACGTGCTCCCTTCCCCACAAAAATTCTTCCCGGTCACCGGACCGGATGCCGAATTGAAAAATCCGGCCGTCGCCCACCAAATCCCAGACCCGGCGGAGCACTGTGGCGTGGGACAGCCTGGCGCCCAGGTAATCGTCCCGCAGATCGGCGTGGGCGTCGAAATGGACTACATGCAGGTCAGGATACCTCTTAACAGCGGCCCGCACAGCGCCCAGGGTCACTAAGTGCTCGCCGCCGATCATCACCGGCAGCTTGCCCGCTTCCAAAATTTCGGCGGCCCTGGACTCGATGTGGTTCAAGGCCAGATTGGCGTCCCCGAAGCAAAGCTCCAGGTCGCCGCTGTCAAATATTCTGCAGTCCGTCAGATCCTTATCCAAATACGGGCTGTAGGTTTCCAGGCCAAAGGATTCGGAACGCATGGCCTTGCTGGCGAACCGGGTCCCCGGCCGAAAAGAGGTAGTGGAGTCAAAGGGCGCCCCGAACAGGACGATCCCCGCGTCCTCGAAGGCCGCGTCGCAGCCTAAAAAGGTTTCTACGTTAGGGTTCAACATCTTTTAACAATCCTTCCACATAGCTGGGCAGAGCGAACGCCCCGGCGTGCAGCCTGGTGTTATAGTATTGGGTATGGATCCCCAGAAGATTCCACACCGCGGCGTTCAAATCCTTTACCGGGTGATATTTTTTGGAGGCGAAGCCGAACAGCCAATGGCCCGACGGATAGGTGGGAATATGGGCCTGGTAAACCTTGCTGATGGCGAAGCTCTCCACAATCCGCTTGTGGGCCCGCTGCATGGCGGCGGCGTCCTCGTCGTAGAAGGGGCTTTCGTGCTGGTTTACCATGATGCCGTCCTCTTTCAGCGCCTTATAGCAGTTGCCGTAAAACTCCTTGGTGAACAGGCCCTCTCCGGGGCCGAAGGGATCGGTGGAATCCACGATAATCAGGTCGTACTCGTTTTCCTTGGAGCGGATAAACTTCAATCCATCCTCATAGTAAATATGCACCCGCTCGTCATCCAGGCGGCAGGCGGTCTGAGGCAGATATTTTTTGCACACCTCCACCACCAGCTCGTCGATTTCCACCAGGTCGATGTGCTCGATCTGGTGGTACCGGGTCAGCTCCCGCACCACGCCGCCGTCGCCGGCGCCGATAATCAGCACCCGCCTGGCGTTGGGATGAACCGCCATGGGCACGTGGACCATCATTTCGTGGTAAATAAACTCGTCCTTTTCTGTCAGCATCATATAGCCGTCCAGAGTGAGAAACCGGCCGAACTCTTTGGAGTCGAACACGTCGATGCGCTGGAACTCGCTTTGAGCGGTGTAAAGCTGCCGGTCTACCTTAATGGAAAATTTCACGCTGGGGGTATGGCGTTCCGTGAACCAAAGCTCCATGGGTCACTCTCCTCGCAAAGTATCATTCAGTGGTTTGAAAGCGTCTTGGGAAATCCGCAAAACGCTTTTTTCTTTTCTTTTCAGTCCTCTTGATTTCAAGACAAAATTCCGTCAAGCAGAAAACATAGCTTCCGCCGCCAGGACCGGGCCGGCCATGACGCGGCGGGCGGTTTCCGTATGCGGCTAACGGGAGCTTCCGGGCCATAAAAAGAGAAATTCAGCACACGTCATTGCTGGCCTCACCGGCCTTTGCGGCCTTTTACCGCGGATTCTTCAGCACGTTCAGCCGGTTGATTTCCAAATCCTCCGGCCCGGTCAGGGAGCATCCCTTTTCCTTAGCGTAATCAATATATTCTAAAATACCAGGAGTAATTCTTTCTCCCGGAGCCAGAATGGGGATTCCCGGGGGATAGCACATGACAAATTCACTGCATACCCGGCCCGCGCTTTCTTTCAGCGGCAAAGATTCCTTTTCCGCATAAAAAGCCTCCTGGGGGGTGGCGGCCACCTGAGGGCTGATATATTCCTGGCTGAGCATCCCGCCCCGGCCCCGCTTGAAGCGGCGGCGGATCTCCTGCAAGGCGCTGACCAGCCGTTCCAGGTCCCGAACCCGGTCCCCGACGGAGACATAGGCTAAGATGTTGCCCAGATCTCCGAATTCCACCTGGATATCGTATTCGTCCCGCAGGATATCGTAAACCTCGATGCCCGCCAGGCCGATGTCCAGGGTATGGATCGAAAGCTTAGTCACATCAAAATCAAAAACACTGTCCCCGTTGACTATTTCCCGGGAATAAGCGTAGTAATCCCCGATGGCGTTAATTTCATCCCGGGCATACTGGGCCATATCCGTGACCTTTTTAAAGATCTCTTTTCCATTCAGCGCCAGGTTCCGCCGGGAGATATCCAGGCTGGAAAGCAGCAGGTAGGAGGCGCTGGTGGTCTGGGTCAGGTTGATGATCTGGCTCACATAGCCGGGATTGACGTTTCTGCCTGTCAGCAGCAGGGAGCTCTGGGTCAGGCTGCCGCCGGATTTGTGCATGGAGACGGAGGCCATATCCGCTCCCGCCCGCATGGCGGCAGGGGGCATATTTTCCCCAAAATAAAAATGGGTGCCGTGGGCCTCATCCGCCAGCACCAGCATATTGTGCCGGTGGGCAAGCTCCGTGATGGCCCTCAAGTTGGAGCACACCCCGTAATAGGTAGGATTATTCACCAGCACCGCCTTGGCGGATGGGTTTTCTAAAATTGCCTTTTCCACTTGGGCAACGGACATTCCCAAAGCGATGCCCAGCTTATGGTTCATCTCCGGGTTGACGTACACCGGCTCGGCGCCGCTGAGCACCAGCGCGTTGATGACGCTGCGGTGGACGTTCCGGGGCAGAATGATCTTTTCTCCCTTTTTGCAGGCGGCCAGCACCATGCTCTGCACTGCGGAGGTGGTTCCGTTCACCATGAAAAAGGCGTTTTCAGCGCCGAAGGCCTGAGCGGCCAGCTCCTCAGCCTCCTTGATGACGGAAACTGGGTGGCACAGGTTGTCCAGGGGCTTCATGGAATTTACATCCACGCTCATGCACTGTTCCCCCAAAAAGGCGGTAAGCTCCGGCGTTCCCTTGCCCCGCTTATGCCCGGGCACGTCGAAGGGGACGACGCGCATCCGCTGAAAGCGCTTTAAAGCCTCGAAAACAGGGGCCCTCTGCTGCGACAAGCGTTCCTCCATGTCCCCTCTCCTTTCTAAAACCAGATTTCTAAATTTAGATCTCTATCTTTCGGGTTCTTATCGGTTTTCTATTCTCTGCTTATTGTGTTTTTTTATGGAATTTCTGTTTTCTTGCTCCCGCGGCCTTCTACCCCAGCTTTTTGCCCGGACGGAAGCGTGATTTTGAATGAAAGCTACTCCATTCACGAAAACCTTCCATACGCTCAATAGATGTTGCTTCCGCTGAACACCTCGATCATTTCCTTCCGCAGGCTGTCGGTGATGGCCAGGCGGGTTTTGGGCGGCAGCTCGTAAACGTCGGTGTTAAACAGATAGTTTTGCAGGTCGATTTCCTTAATGAGCATTTTGGTGTGGAACAGGTTAGCCTGGTATACGTTAATATCCACCGCGTCGTACCGCTGGAGGGTCTCCGTGTCGATGTAGTCCTGAATGGAGGTGATCTTATGGTCCATGAACAGCTTTTTGCCGGCGACATCCCGGGTAAAGCCCCTGACACGGTAATCCATGGTGATGATATCCGAGTCAAAGCTGCCGATGAGATAGTCCAGTGTGGAAAGGGGCGTGATCTCCCCGCAGGTGGCCACGTCGATATCCACACGGAAGGTGGCAAGGCAGGTATCCGGGTGGTACTCGGGGTAGGTGTGAACCGTCACATGGCTTTTATCCAGGTGGGCCACTACCGTGTCTCCCTCCACCGGGATCATGGAGCCCTCCGCCACCAAAATGGTCACACTGGCCCCCTGCGGCTCATAATCCTGCTTGGAAATATTCAGAACCTTGGCCCCGATCATCTCCGTCACATGAGTGAGGATCTTTGTCAGGCGGTCAGAATTGTACTGCTCGTCGATATAGGAAATATAATCCTTCTGTTCCCGCTGGGTTTTCGCGTAGCATACGTCATATATATTGAAGCTCAGGGATTTGGTCAGGTTATTAAAGCCGTAAAGCTTCATTTTACCATCCATGATCACCAACCGCCTTTCTAACATGAAGATTCCTAATCCGGAAGACCCTTTCCGCTTTCGGTCCTGATTTGGGATAAGCCCAGGCGCTCCGGGCGCTCCAAGGCACGGAATCGCTTTTTCAAGATTTTCGGCCCGCTGAAAACAAAAAAACAGGCAAAACGAGCCGCTGCTCATCTTACCTGTGCGTTAAGTCTGCGTTATTCAGCTTTGGCGCCAATTGGGCGAAAAGGGGGGCGCCGCCGGTGCAAACTGTAAGCTGATCTCAGAGTCTATATAGCAAAAATTTTACTTTTACTACTCTTATTGATTGTTTCACAAGTATGATGTGCGCCTGGCACACTGGTTTTGAGTAACCAACTTATAAAATTTGAGCGTTCGCTCAATCAATAAGGCAACGAAAGTTGCCGCTTCGGCATTTGACCCGGCTGTCCGTATGGCCTTCGGTCCCTCAGAAAAGGGATGGTCAAAAATCTTTGCATGGAAAACTCTGTGATAAAATTACATTTGCTCTCCACCGTTTATTATAGGAAAGGCTGGAGAAAAAGTCAAGCTTTTCTTTCCCTGAAGAAAAAGGGAAGGGTATTTTGTCGGAAAAGAAGCTTCCGTCCTATTTTGCCCGCAGCGGCGGTACGCCTCATCCGGTTTTTGCACGGATCATCCCATCATCTCTTCAGCTATCGCTTTTACCGCCATGGAAACGCGGTCTGCGGCGCGGAAGCCCCGCCGGCCTCTGAAAAGCGCCGGCCGTAAATTTCATCCGCTGCCGGTCAAATCACATAATGGCCGCCGTTCTGCCCCTGGGACTCGCCGGCCAGCTGCTCCAGGGTGATCCCCTCGAAAAAGTCGTCGATCAACTGGTTCAGCCTTTTCCACATAGGATAGGTGGCGCACCTTTCCGCCCGGGGACAGGGGGCAGCGTTTTGCCCCAGGCACGCAACCGGCGCCAGGGAACCCTCCGTCACCTTTAAAATGCTGCCTACCGTATACTGCGCCGGCGGCTTGGAAAGGCGGTAGCCCCCTCCTTTCCCCCGCAGCCCAGTGACCAGCCCTTCTTTGACTAAGCTTTTCATAATGGCTTCTAAATATTTTTCAGAGATCTCCTGATGCTCCGCGATTTCTTTCAGGGGGACGAATTCCTCCAGGCCGCGGGCGGCAAGCTCTACCATCACCCGCAGGGCGTAGCGGCCCTTGGTGGATACCATCATTTCCTTCACCTCTCTAGATCAACCTATTATACCACAATGTTTATAGGTTTTCAACAGCTCCAAGCCGGTCTGTCCCGGCGGCGCCTGATCAGGCCAGGCTCTCGTGAGCGCTTGATGAAAGGCGTCCTTTTATCTTATTCTTTTAAAAGCTCCTTTTGGGGAACATCCGCCAGGCCTTAAGCGTTTTCGGCCGCTGTGGGCGACAGAGCCCCGCAGTTTAAGCGCGGCGCAGATTTCTTTCTTACCGGCAAATAAAAAGCCGGCGTCTCACAAACAACGCGCCAGCGAATCGCGGCAGCTTCCTGTCTCCATGCCTTCTATTTCCCGGCCCTTTTCTTTCTGGGCTTCGGCTCCGGCAGCTCCCGGCAGGTAGCCTCCAGCAGCCGGGACAGCAGCTCCCGGTCCTCCAGCTGGGTCACCAGCAGGTAAGGCGCGGCGCCCGGGTACGGCGGTTCCAGCTGACAGGAGCCCAGCGCCGAACCCAGCAACGTCCTGCCGCCTGGGGTTGCCTTGAAAAAAAGCTGATTATCGCACACACAGGCGAAATATTTCCCGTGGGCAAAAAGCCCGTATTCCCCGAACATCCGCCGGCAGGATACCTGTTCCCCCAGCTGGTCGCAGACAAACTGAACAAATTCCAAATTAGAAGCCATCGTATTGTCCTCCGTTTCCCGCCGGGCACACCGCTCCGGCGCCGCCCTCCCGGCAAACCGCAATCCGCGCTGAAGCCAGGGCATAAGAAGGCCGCCGTCCGTTCCCGGCCGGCTTGTGAGCGGCGGCACGAAGCAGAAAAACACGGCGGCCAAGGCTTTGGAAGGCCCGGAAAGCCGCGCCGGGAGGCATAACCTCCGCAGGGGCTTTTAAAGATTAAATAGTAATGAATCAGGCCGCTCGCTCTTTAGAAGGCATGACGGCCGGCCTAGTCTGCGGCGGCTTAGACCTCTCTGCCGATCGCCTGGGCCACCCTACGAACCTCCGCGAACAGCTCCGCATACTGAGCGGGAGTCAGCTGCTGCTTGGCGTCGGACATAGCGCACTTAGGGCAAGGGTGAACCTCGATGATGAGGCCGTCGGCGCCGCAGGCGGCGGCAGCCAGGGACAGGGACTGTATATAAGCGCTCTTTCCCGCCGCATGGGAGGGATCGACGATAATCGGCAGGCAGCTTCTCTCCTTGATTACGGGCACCGCGGAAATATCCAAGGTGTTCCGGGTAGCGGTTTCAAAGGTGCGGATGCCCCTCTCGCAGAGGACCACGTTATAATTGCCCTCGCTCATAATGTACTCGGCGGCGTCCAGCCATTCCTCGATGGTGGAGGCGATGCCACGCTTCAGCAGCACCGGCACCCCGCTTCTGCCCACCGCCTTCAGCAGCCGGAAATTCTGCATATTCCGGGCGCCGATCTGGAACATATCGCAGTATTTTGCCGCGGTGTCCATCTGATCCTCGGCGATTACCTCGCTGACGACCTTCAGGCCGGTAGCGTCGGCGGCCTGACGCAGCATTTTGAAGCCCTCGTCCTCCATGCCCTGAAAGGCGTAAGGGCTGGTTCTCGGCTTATAGGCCCCGCCCCGCAGAAACTGGGCCCCGGCTTTCTTTACGCCGGCGGCTGCCTCCATGATCTGTTCTTCACTTTCCACGGCGCAGGGGCCGGCCATCATCGCCAGCCTTTTGCCGCCGATCACCGCATCCCCCACGCTTACCGTGCGGCCCTCGGGACAAATCTCCCGGCTGGCCAGCTTATAGCTGTGCATAATGGGCACGCATTTATCCACGCCGTCCATCATTTCCAGGTTCACTCCGGCCAAGGCCGATTTATCCCCGATCACGCCGATAATGGTGGCTGCGGAGCCGTTGGAAATATGGACCCCCAGCTGGTGGTCCCGCAGCACCTTTTCAACGGCTTCGATCTCCCGCTGGCCGGCGCCGTGCTTCATTACGATAATCATAGGCGTATTCCCTCTTTCCGTTTCTCTTTTTCCGCCGCCGCCTTTCTGCGCCGGCGGCGCTGGGCCGATTCGTACGAGTTCCAGGTCCGGCTTGTCCTGGGCCGGATCCGCTCATGGCGGTAAATCCATTTTTTAGCCTTTTGCAGCACCCGGATATCATTGTCGTATTTAAAGAGCTCGCAGGCGTCCTCGTACCGGGCCCATTTGAACCGGTCAATCTCCGACCTTTGGATCACCACTTCCTCGCCGCCGCTTTTCGCGGCGAAAAACACCACCTGCTTTTGGATGCTTCCATAAGGACAGTATTCACAGGTTTCCCGGAACCCCGGCAGTATCTCCACTTTTAGGCCGGTTTCCTCCAGCACCTCCCGCAGGGCGGTCTGGCGCTCGCTTTCCCCATACTCCATGTGCCCCTTGGGAAACCCCCAATGCCTGCCGTTTTTATTCTTTACCACCAAAAAGCGGACCGTCCTGCCCTCCACCCGGTAGACCACCGCGCCGCAGGATTTTTCATACAGGCAGGAAACCCTTTCCGGGGGCCGGCCCTCGGCCTTTTCAATGACGGATCGGATCTCCGGCGCGTAATATACTGTGTTTTCCGGCGCCGCCACAAACTGCTCCTTCCCCTTTGACGACACCACCGCGATGACGGTGGCCGGCTGCTCCGGCTTAGGGTCTCCGTAGGAAATCAGGTAAACAGGCTTTGGGGAACTGTGGTCTCCGAGGGCGACGCTGCCCTTATACAACACCTTCCGCCCCTCCCCGGCCAGTTGGACCTCGGGCTGGGCCACGGTGACGGTTATTTTCTTTCCCAGCATTTCGAGCCTCCTTTCCAGGTTAACGTAATTATCCAATGGTTATTATAGTAAAAAATAAAGCCGCTGTAAAGAGGAGGCCTTTCTCCGCAGCCCATTTCAGCAGGCGGAAAAGGACGCGCCGGCGTGTGATTTCCAGCGCTCCCCGCGTACAGCGGCACATATTCTATTGCAGCCCGCGCCCAGCAGGCGCCGGCCCTTCTTTATTCTTCCTTTTGAGGCATCCCCTTGGCGTAGGCCAAAATAACCTCAGACGCGTTTTCAATCCCAACGGCCCCGCTGTCCAGGATCAAGTGGTAGTTCTCATAGTCTCCCCACTTATTGTCCGTGTAATACTGGTAATAGCTGGCCCGGCGGCGGTCCTTCTTGCGGATAAAGTTTTCCCCGGTATCCTTAGGCAGGCCGTAAACCTCGATAGCCCGCTTCAGCCGGATGTCGATATCCGCATGGACAAACACCCTGACGCACCTGGGATTTTCATTGAGCAGATAGTCCGCGCACCGGCCTACGATTACGCAGTCGCCCTCGCCGGCCACCTTGCGGATGATCTCCGTCTGCACCCGGTACACCTCGTCGTTAATAGAATAATTTGGAAGGTGGGCAAATCTTCCCGGGTTATAAATCCCCATAGAAAGGGAATAAATTAAACTGTTGTTAGCAATATCCTCCACATTTTCAAAAATGCGCTCGTCAATGCCGCTTTCCTTTGCGGCCTGGGTAATAATTCCCTTGTCATAAAATGGGATATCCAGTTTCTTTGCCACCAGCTGGCCGATTTCCCGCCCGCCGGAGCCGAACTCACGGGCGATGGCGATCACTAAATTATTTTTCATAGGGGGTTCTCCTTATCTATCTCAAGTTTTCTTTTTCTATAGATATAGATTTTATATTAATTTATTATACTACACTCTACTAATTTTGTCTATTTGTAATGAAAAAATTCGTCATTTTTTCATAAAGAAATCAAGCCTTTTCTGTTTGTTTTTTCGTCCTGTGTTTGTTTTCCACCGTTTATGCTATAATAAAAGCGTAACCCTGCGTTTTTGCCGCCGAAAAAACAATTTTCCGCGGCTCCGGGATAAAACCAAGCCTTATCACAAATCTGACCACGGAAGGAGCGATTCATGATGGATTGGATTACAAAAGCCGTATTTTATCATATTTATCCTCTCGGCTTCTGCGGAGCGCCCCGCTTCAACGCCGACGGGGAACGGGTCAACCGGATCGAAAAGCTGGTGGACTGGATTCCCCATCTCAAGGAGCTGGGGGTAAACGCTGTGTATCTGGGGCCGGTGTTTGAGTCCAGCGAGCACGGCTATGACACCAAGGACTATTATCAAATCGACAAGCGCCTGGGAGACAGCCACGCCTTCCGAACCGTATGCGGCCGTCTGCATGAAAGCGGCATCCGCGTGGTGCTGGATGGGGTGTTTAACCATGTGGGCCGGGAATTCTGGGCTTTTCGGGATGTACAGCAAAACGGCCGGGGCTCCCGCTACTGCGGCTGGTTCCACAACCTGAGCTTCGGCGGCGGCAGCCCTATGGGCGATCCCTTCTGGTACGACGCCTGGGAGGGCCATTTCAACCTAGTGAAGCTGAACCTGAAGAACCCGGAGGTGGTGGATCACCTGCTGGGAGCGGTAGGCTCGTGGATTCAGGATTTCGGCATCGACGGCCTGCGGCTTGACGCTGCGGACTGCGTGGATCCGGATTTCTTCCGGCGGCTCAGAAGCTTCTGCAAGGAGAAGAAGCCGGATTTTTGGCTGATGGGCGAGATTATTCACGGTGACTATAACCGCTGGGCCAATCCGGAGATGCTGGATTCCGTCACAAACTATGAATGCTACAAGGGAATCTATTCCTCCCACAACGATAAAAACTATTTTGAGATCGCCTATTCCCTGAACCGCCAGTTCGGCGACGGAGGAATCTATAAAAACATCTACACCTATAACTTTGTGGATAACCACGACGTCAACCGGCTGGCCAGCGTCCTGCGGAATCCTGAGCATTTGGAAAATGTATACACCCTGCTGTTTACCATGCCCGGAGCGCCCTCCGTTTATTACGGCAGCGAATGGGGGCTTCCCGGCATTAAGGAAAATGGTTCCGACTGGCCTCTGCGGCCCTGCCTGGACCTGCACAGCCTGCCCCCCGTCAACGGGAAGCTGAGCCGTCATATCGCTAAGCTGAGCCGCCTGAAGGAAATGTGCGTCCCCCTGCAAACCGGGGATTACCGCCAGATCGTCGTAAAAAACGAGCAGCTGGTGTACCGCCGGGAGGCCGGGGGCCAGGCGCTGTATACCGCCCTGAACCTAGCGGATGGGCCGGCCTCTCTGGGCTTCGGCGTCACGCCGGGCAAGGTGCTGGTGGATGTGCTGAACCACCACCAGGTGTTCTCTCCCGTCAACGGCTCCGTCGAGCTTCCGGTAGAGCCTTACAGCGCCAGGGTTCTTCTGGAGCGGGACGCTTCTGAGATCCATCTGCCGGAAGCGGTGGATTTCGCGGCGCCGCCGATCCGTCCTCAAGAGGTGGAGCCCGGACTTTACCGCCACTTTAAAGGCCATGAGTACGAGGTGCTGGGCGTAGCCAGGCACACGGAAACGATGGAGCCCTTGGTGGTCTACCGGGATCCCCAGGATCATCAAAAGCTATGGGCCCGGCCTCTGAGCATGTTCCTGGAAACCGTGAACGCCGGCGGCCGGTGCCAGCCCCGGTTCCAAAAGCTGTAGGCTAAAAAGCCAAAGGCTCCCGGCAATACCGGGGCCGCCCCTTTGCTAAAGCTAACAAGCAAAAAGCCCTCCCCCTTGGAAAGCTTCCCGGGGGAGGGCTTCTTTTTCTCTGCTTAGGCTTGTTCCACCTTTAAGGCCCCCTCAATTTCATCGGCGGCCTGATCCAGCCAGTCTCCGTCGAACAGCTCGATGACGCCCTTGTCGCAGGCGGCGGCCAGCTTGGGATCCACCGGCAGGCGGCCCAGGATCTTCAGGCCGTTTGCGTTGGCCACATCCTCCAGATGGCTGTCTCCGAAAATTTTATACTTCTCGCCGCAGCCCGGGCACTGGAAGTAGCTCATGTTCTCCACCAGGCCCAGAATCGGCACGTCCATCATTTTCGCCATGTTCACCGCCTTGGTGACGATCATGGACACCAGCTCCTGGGGAGAGGTGACGATGATGATGCCGTCCACCGGCAGGGACTGAAACACGGTCAGAGGCACGTCGCCGGTTCCCGGAGGCATATCCACAAACATATAATCCACATCGTTCCACAGCACGTCGGTCCAGAACTGCTTCACCGCGCCGGCGATCACCGGGCCTCTCCACACCACCGGATCAGTCTCATTTCCCAGCAGCAGGTTGACGGACATAATATCGGTGCCCAGCTTGCTTTTTACCGGCAGGATTCCCATTTCCGTGCCCTGGGCTCTGCCGTGAAGGCCGAACGCCTTGGGAATCGACGGACCGGTAACGTCCGCGTCCAAAATGGCGGTATGGTAGCCTCTGCGGTTCAAAATCACCGACAGAAGGGACGTAACCATGGACTTGCCCACGCCGCCCTTTCCGCTGACGATGCCGATGACCTTTTTCACCGAGCAGCCCTCTTTCAGCTGCTCCTTGGGAAAGCCCCCCTCTCTGGAGGGACAGCTCTCACCGCAGGTTTCGCAGTTATGGGTACAGTTTTCGCTCATAGCAATACTCTCCTTACGCATACGTAATCTCGTTGTCTCTGCTTTGTATTATAACACACTGTGTCAAAAATTAAACCCTTGCGCCGTTTTTTCTCCATTCTTTGCCTTTTGTCAGGGTCCGGGCTTTTAAAACCGACTAGTTTTTGATTCCGCCTTCGGGAAAGATTGTGAAAAAGTTGTTAATCCTGCTGTTTTACCAAGATTTCTCTTGCGAAATTGGACAAGTTTGCTTATAATAAATGTGTATGCGAATATACACGGGCAGTCCCCCGATACCGAAACCGAAAGGAGTACCAATATGAACTATTCCCATGAAGTGGAAAACATGTGTACTGTAGCAAAAGGACCTCACCACGGTCCCGCCCCGATCCCGGAAGAGGGAAAATGGGTAAAATCCTATGAGATCAAAGACATTTCCGGCCTGTCTCACGGCATTGGCTGGTGCGCTCCCCAGCAGGGTGCCTGCAAGCTTACCCTGAACGTCAAGGAAGGCATCGTCCAGGAAGCCCTGGTGGAAACCATCGGCTGCTCCGGCATGACCCACTCCGCCGCTATGGCCGCCGAGATCCTGCCCGGCAAGACCCTGCTCGAGTGCCTGAATACCGACCTGGTGTGCGACGCCATCAACGTGGCTATGCGCGAGATCTTCAAGCAGCTGGCCTACGGCCGCAGCCAGACCGCCTTCTCTGAAAACGGCCTGCCCATCGGCGCCGGCCTGGAGGACCTGGGCAAGGGCCTGCGCTCTCAGGTAGGCACCATGTTCAGCACCTCCGTCAAGGGCGTGCGTTACATGGAAATGGCCGAAGGCTATGTAATTTCCATGGCTCTGGACGAGAACAACGAGGTCATCGGCTACAAGTTCGTGAAGGTTGGCAAGATGCTGGAGGATATCCGCCACGGCGTAAGTCCGGACGAGGCCTACAAGAAGAATATCGGTCAGTATGGCCGTTACGACGGGGCCGCCAAGTATATCGACCCCAGAGAAGAATAAGCCGGACCATACCGAAATAAGGAGGACAAGCTACATGGCTAATGATGTAAAGTTTGAAGGCAAAGAAAGAAGAATGGCCAAAATCGAGAAGTGTCTTGCCGAGTATGGCATCGCCAGCCTGGAGGACGCCCGTGAACTGTGCCTTTCCAAAAATGTAGATCCCGACGCGATCGTAAAGGGCGTACAGCCCATCGCTTTTGAAAACGCTTCCTGGGCTTATACCCTGGGCTGCGCCGTCGCCATTAAGAAAAATGTGCAGACCGCTTCCGACGCCGCCGCCGCCATCGGCATCGGCCTGGAGGCCTTTACCGTGCCCGGCTCCGTCGCCGAGCAGAGAAACGTGGGCTTAGGCCACGGCAACCTGGGCGCTATGCTGCTGAGAGACGAAACCAAGTGCTTCGCTTTCCTGGCAGGCCATGAGTCCTTTGCCGCCGCGGAAGGCGCCATCGGCATCGCCCGCACCGCCAACCGTGCCAGAAAAGAGCCCCTGCGGGTTATCCTGAACGGCCTGGGCAAGGACGCCGCTTATATCATCTCCAGAATCAACGGCTTCACCTATGTAAAGACCGACTTTGATTTCTACACCGGCGAGCTGAAAATCGTCGAGGAGAGGCCCTTCTCCGACGGAGAGAGAGCCGCCGTAAAGTGCTACGGCGCCAACGATGTGCTGGAAGGCGTAGCCATCTGCAAGCATGAGGGCGTAGACGTTTCCATCACCGGCAACTCCACCAACCCCACCCGGTTCCAGCATCTGGTAGCCGGCACCTATAAGAAATGGGCTCTGGAAAACGGCAAAAAGTACTTCTCCGTCGCTTCCGGCGGCGGCACCGGCCGCACCCTGCATCCCGACAATATGGCCGCCGGCCCCGCCTCTTACGGCTTGACCGACTCCATGGGCCGTATGCATGGCGACGCCCAGTTTGCCGGCTCCTCCTCCGTACCCGCCCACGTGGAAATGATGGGCCTGATGGGTATGGGCAACAACCCCATGGTCGGCGCTACCGTGGCCTGCGCCGTGGCGGTTTACGAGGGCTTGAAGAAATAAGAAACCGCCGGGCATTCCTGGCTGTTGATCCCGTCCTATCCAGCAAGGCGTCCGTGAAAGCACGGACGCCTTGCTTTTTTGAGCTCTTCGGCGGCTTAGCCGGGCCTCCGCATACGAAAGAAATATCCCCGGATGAGCGGGGCGGATTAGAACATGAAAGCGGCGCTGTTGATGACGCAGCGGAAATGTTTCAGCGGCCCGTCCAACAGACAAAAAGCCGTTTCCTGGCTTGAGGCAGCCGGAGCGTTTTTCCGCCTGTTCCTGAGGAATCGAAAATTCTGTCTCCCACAAGCCGCCAAAAGGCTCCCTTTTGCGGAAAGCGCAGGCATCTCTTTCTTTCCCGCTCTTTCCCGGGAAATGCCTTGACAGTCAAATTGTTACGGATTAGAATAAAGGAAAAGCGGGAACCTGTCCAGCGCTTCAGCCTGGACAGCCTGCGGCCGCCGCAGGCCGGGGGCAAAACGTCGATGGGTTAGGCGCGGACCGGATTCCGCGCCTGTTTTGTTACTTCAATTCCGGCGGTCCGCCCGCTCCGCGTCAAAATAAAGCCTTACACTTTCCCCAAAACCGGAAAAAGGCTTCCGTCTTGAAAAAAAGCGCGGCCTGGAGGCTGAAGCGCTTGGTTTTCAAGACCACTTCTTTCAACCGCCCGGCCAGCAGCGTTCAATGTTCTGTTTTTTTCGGCATCTGCTATTCTTGCCGAGGCTGGTGTAAAACTGACGCTGCATCCGGCTAAATCCGTCTCGGAAGCACACCCTTATGGGGGCTGGTGGAGTTTTAAGCGTTTTTATGTTCAAGGCCATTGCCCCCGCTTTTCTCCGCGTTCCATCCCCGCGGCGTCAGCTTCAGGGGATATCCGAAGCGGCGCAGGCGCTCCCCGGCCTTCCGGCAGGAACTATGAAAGCAATGCCTTAGGCCCAAACGGCCGCTTTTCCATTTCTAAAATCCGCCGCTTTGGAAAGGAGTAGTTTTCCCGTGTATTACCAGCACGATTGGTTTATGCTTCAAATCCAGATGATGGTTCAGTTTATCGCCAAGGTAACCTTCCAAAAAGACCCCTTTGAGATAGACGCGCTTTTCGACACGGAGTGGGGCCATACGGAAACCGACCCTCTGGAAAAGGAAATCGCCGCCTTGTTTGCCCAATCCCGTTTTCAGGAGGCTGAAAGCCTAGTGCTGAAGCGCCTGTCTTCTAAACAGCCGGCGGCGCTGAAAACCGCTTTGAGCTTTTATAACGCTTTGAACCAGCTGCCTGACGAGCGGCTGAACGCCCACGGCTTTCCCCGGGAACGCGTCCGCCGGGGGCTGGAAGAATTAACCCGGCTTTACCAGATCACGGTGCCTGACTGGAACGAGCTGGCCGTTCTAAATGAATAGAGAATATTTGCCAATGCCGGGTATTTCTGCTGCGAAACCGGGCGTTGGGTAAACGGCTTAGGGCTTTCGCCGGCCGTCTGTTTGCTGCGAGTGTGTTAGCCTTCTCAGTCCCACGCTGTCAAGGCGAAAATCCGACAGTTTTTGGCAGTCTGTCTGCCTGAGGCCATAAATCGATCATCATTGGAGGGATTTTATGTCAGACATTGTCGTATTCGGAAGCTTCGTTGTAGACCTCATGGCCCGTTCCGCCCATATTCCGGTTCCCGGGGAAACCATCAAAAGCTCGCTGTTCCGAATGGGGGCGGGCGGCAAGGGAAGCAACCAGGCGGTGGCCTGCAAGCTTTCCGGGGGGGACGTCTCCGTGGTGACCAAGGTGGGCAGAGATGCTTTTGCCCAGGTGCTTTACGACCAGTATGAAAAAATCGGGCTTTCTGCGGAGCATGTTTTCGTTTCCTCTCAGGCCCAAACCGGAAACGCGTTGATTCTCGTGGATGAAGGAACCAGCCAAAACGCTATTACCGTCACGCCGGGCGCCTGCGAAACCTTTACCCGGGACGACGTGGAGCAGATTAAGCCCTTGCTTGCCAGCGCGAAAATTCTGCTGGCCCAGCTGGAGGTCAATCAGGACGCCAACGAGCTGGTCGTCGATTATGCCAAAGGGCAGGGCGCGAGGGTCGTGCTGAATCCCGCGCCGATTCATGCTGTCAGCAGCGAATTTCTCTGCAAGGCGGATGTGATCACCCCCAACGAGGTGGAAGCCTCCGCCCTCAGCGGCATTCCCATTAAAACGCCGGACGACGCCTTGCGGGCGGCAGGGATATTGATGGACAAGGGGGTAAAATCGGTGGTCATCACCTTGGGAAAGCAAGGTGTTTTGGCGGTCACAGAAAACCAAAGCCGCTTATTCCGAAATTATGACGTAAAGGTAGTGGACTCTACCGGCGCCGGAGACGCCTTCAACGGCGGCTTGGTCACGGCCCTCTCTGAAGGGAAAAACCTGCTGGAAGCCTGCGCCTTTGCCAATGTAGTATCCAATTTGGCGGTCACCCGGATGGGCACCGCGCCCTCTATGCCCACCCGCCGGGAAATCGACGCTTTTCTGGAAGCCCATCCCAGCGCTGCGGATTAGCCAGCGTTTTCATATTTACGAGACCGCGTCTCAAGGAGGAGTCATTATGAAACTAAACCAATACATCGACCATACGATTTTAAAGCCTGCGGCAACCGCCGCAGATGTGGAAGCCATCTGCCGTGAAGCTGTGGAATACGAGTTTGCTTCTGTCTGCGTCAACACCTGCCACGTGAGGCTGGTTTCCAGGCTGTTGTCTGGATCTCCGGTAAAAACCTGTGTGGTGGTAGGCTTTCCCCTGGGAGCTATGGCTACCGAAGCCAAGGCCTTTGAGGCAAAGCACGCGGTTAGCAACGGCGCCCAGGAGGTGGATATGGTCCTCAATGTAGGCGCCTTAAAGGAGCGAAACGACAGTCTGGTGGAACAGGACATCCGGGCGGTAAAAGAGGCTTGCGGCAGCGCCTTGCTAAAGGTGATTTTGGAAACCTGTCTGCTCAGCGATGAAGAAAAGGAACGGGCCTGCCGCCTGGCGGTCAAGGCCGGAGCCGATTTTGTCAAGACCTCTACTGGCTTCTCCACTGGCGGCGCGACTGCCCATGACGTCGCGCTGATGCGGAAAACCGTAGGGCCTAATGTGGGCGTAAAGGCCTCCGGCGGAATCCGCACCCGGGAGGACGCCTTAAGCATGATCGAAGCCGGCGCTTCCCGTATTGGAGCCAGCGCTTCTGTTCAAATTGTCTCTGAATAATCCCGTCTGCTCCCCCTGTTATTCTTTTTTAGATCCCCAGCTTTTTGGCGCGGCGTAGTTTCTAATCTATGCCGCGCTTTTTCCATGATAAGAACAGCAAATGTACAAGAGCCGTATTCGCCGGCCGCCTTTCCCAGCCTTCAGGCTCTTTACTCTCCGGGGCCCCTGGGGCCTTTCGCGGTTTCCACCCTGCCGCCGGCTTTCCTGCTGTTTTACCACAGCGGATTCGAAAACGGAAGCCCCCGCCCTATATTCCGCTTCGGAAATCTGTTCCGCCTCAGAGAACTGCCCCAACGGCGGCAATCCCCCGAGGGACGGCGCCGGATACCGCTTCGGCGCCGAGTATTCTCCCTCCGGAAAAGGCCAAGGCGCCGCCGGAACCCAGGGAGAATGTCAAAGCGCCTGCGAACAGAACGGCGCGGGCGGTTCCAGGCAGGGGAACGGTGCCGGCAGCCCTGGACAAGGAAGCCGCACGGGCGCCGGGCAGGGAAGAGGAACCGGACAGGGCTGGGCAGTCGGATAACACCGCTCAGGCAAAAAACGGCTTGGTCCCTGCCGGGGACCAAGCGGTCCCGGGGGGAATCCAGCAAAAAATGCTTGTCTTTCTCTAAAGCGGCGTAAAAGAACATGGCGGCAGTACACGCTATTCCGATTGTACTAAGAAAATATATTTGATAACGCTTTTATCAGCTTCCTATTATCATCGTGAGCGCGGATCGCTATACGGCAGTATTCTGAATTTAAACCATAAAACCGAGAGCAGTCTCTTACTTTTATGCCCTGATCAAAAAGCATTTGCCGTATATTTTTATCAACCGCTCTTAACAGCAGAAAATTCCCCTGGGAGGGATAAACCTCCAGCGGAAGTTTTCCCAGTTCAGCAGCCAGCCATTCCCGTTCCTCCGAGAGGATATGATAAGTGTTTTTCATATAGGAATCATCCATAAGCGCGCAGATACCAGCAAGCTGCGCTGGGGTAGATACCGCGAAATTTTGTCCGTATAACCGCATACTGGAAAGCAGGCCCGTGTTGCCGGAAGCACAAAAGCCAAGCCGGAACCCCGCTAGAGAATAGGTTTTGGTAAACGCGTCTATTACAATCAAATTTGTGGTTCGGGTTACCAGGCTTTTTGCGGTGTATTCCTTCCAAAGAGGCAGAAATTCCATAAAGCATTCATCTACGGCAAGCAGAATATTATTATCACAGCAGCGTTCCACAATTTCTTTTAAAAGCGGCGGATTTAAGACCTGCCCCGTCGGATTGTTCGGATTGCATAGGAACATCATGTCATAGCCCTTTTGGATCGCGGATAATATCCCGTCGTCTAACAGGAAATCATTTTCCGCCTTTAATACATAGTGATCTACTTCGCAGCCTGCCAGCTTTAACGCGCGGCCATATTCTTCAAAGGTAGGCTCTATCACAATAGCGCGTTTTGGCTTGACCGCAAGTACTAAACGGTATAATAAATCGTCCGCTCCATTGCCGCATAAGATCTGTTCCATACCCACCTGATATTTCTCCGCCAGACAAGAACGCAGATATCTGCAATCCGGGTCTGGATACCCCCCTGTGATATCAGCCAAGCCCGCAATATGCTTTTTCACTGTGCCGGGGATTCCCAGCGGATTTACATTAACAGAAAAATCAAGAAGCTTTTCCTCCGTATTTTCCGTGATAAGCCGCCAGGAAAAGCCGTTTGCTTGAGCCATGCTTTTCACTCCTTCGTTCTTCCTCAGCATGATATTTATCCATCAAAATTTTAATATTTTTATACGCGCGGGTTCTTCCGGTATGCCGGGCGCAAGCCGCGCGCAGACAGAAGCAAAAAGCCCCCGGCAGGGCCGGGGGCTTTCAACGTACTAAGGGAAACAGCCCGGCCATGGCTGGGCGATGACTTTTGACTTTACCGGGAAAAAGCCCCTGGAAAAGCAGCGGCGCTGTCCCCGAGGCGGCCAACGCCAGCCGCTGCGGTAAGGTAAAATCCACGGCTTTCCTCCGGAGCCCGCAAGCAGATTCTCATGGGAGGATCCTCCGGGCCAGCTGGGCTGTTACCAGGCCGCTCCCGCCCCCTGCCGCCCATTTCCTTTTAGGCCTTCAGCTCAATATCTCCGATGGTCTCCTTGCACAGGAAATAAACCAGGGCGCTGACGCCCGTGTTCCACAGGAATACGGGAAGCCCCATCAAGAACGGCGGAGCCTGGAAAGCTACTCCCAGCACGACGCCGGCAGCCACGCCGGGGGCAGTGGAAACCATCAGCACCAGGGCGTACAGCATTAAAATCATGCCCTTATTGGCCATCTGGCCAAACAGACGCTCGGAAAGGATGTTGAAGGCGGTGAACAAAAAGCCGAAGCTGATAAACATCAAAAAGCAAATAATCACCGTCAGAGGATTGGCCCTGACCAAAGCTCCTATCAGGGGGAACGCCACAAGGCCGTCGGCGATAGGAGTCAGCAGACTGGTAAGGCTGGCGAAAAACAGCTTTTTAAAGGGACTTTGCGGAACCATATACAAATACGGCTTCATCATTTCCTTGCTCCAGGGGCCGGCCGCGTTGAGGAAAAACAGCACGTAAATAGACGTGATGGTAGCGACCATCATAATCAGGCTGGAGGACATAGGTTCTCCGTCGTCCCCGGAGTTCATCATCACAATGGAAATAAAGGCGCCCACCGCAGCCAGCATAATGGTGGAGCCCCCCCAGAATACCAGGGGAGAATGGCGGTGCATTTCCTTTACCTGCTTGAAGAAAAAGGCGCTGGCGCCCCATCCGCGGCCGATGCCTACGGTCTTTACCTTCCGGATCTTTTGTCCCGGCAGGTTCATATTGATATTGCCTTCCTTGGCCGCCTTTTTCACCTCGTAGGTGGTCTCCGTGTTTTGCAGCACATCCTCGTAATAATCGGAATCACTTTTCAGAAACGCCAATAAAGCAATTAAGGCAGCCGCAGCCAGAAGAGCGAAATAAACGGCTCCCAGCATGTCAAAGCCCCGAATGGCGCTGAAAATCCCGCCGGTCATCCAGCCGATAATGGGCACCCACTGGAGATAAGGGTCGGTGACGGCGGCGCACACGGTTTCCATGGAAAAGCCCTTTTCATAAACCGTCATGGCTACATAGGCCAGCACCAGGAGAACCACCGCGTATAAAAGGCGCTTGACGGCGGCGCTTCTTTTTCGGCTGCCGTTGCAGAAGCTGTAAATCAGGATGGTGAAAATCTGGGAGACCAGCAGCGACACGATGAACCCGGCGAACAGCAGCACCGCGTCCAGCGCGGTGATGCCGAAGAACTGGACCGCCATACCGCCGTAGGCCACCATACAGCAGGCGACCAGCACGGTCATGCCCATCTGCTTCATCAGGCCGTAAACCAAAATCTTCTTAGGCGAGATGGGAGAGATAAACAGCATATTCACATCTCCCATGCTGAAAAAGGTGGATCCGGAATCCACGCCCTTGATCAGGTTGATCATGACAATAAACATCAGCAGGGCGAAATAGATCCCCTGAAGGATCCGGAGATCCAGAAATTCCGGCAGCTCCTCCTGGGGAGAAAGGGCCATAGACAGGGCGGAAAACAGCAAACAGGCCGCCACGAAAAGATAAGCCACCAGCTTGCCCGGATGGCGCAGAAGCTCCAGGATATTGTTTTTCAGGGATTTTCTCAGAATGAACGCGATCGAACTCATATCAGCCACGCTCCTCCTGAACACGGGGGGCCTCCCCCTCGGTAATGGAGAAGAACAGCTCCTCCAGATTCTCGCCGTACTCTTCAATTTCCCGTCTGGTGCGGGAGGCCACAATCTGGCCCTTCATCATGATCAGGGTCTTGTCCCAGAGCTCCTCCACGCTGTCCAGCATATGGGTGCTGATCACCACGGCGCAGCCTTGGCGCTTCATCTCCAGCATCATCTGCTTCAATTCCTTGATGGCGTGAGGATCCAGCCCCACAAAGGGCTCGTCGAACAGGACTACCTGGGGCCGGGGCAGAAGCGCACAGCAGATGCTCACCTTTTGCTGCATACCCTTGGAAAGCTCCTTCCCCAGCTTTTTCACCTTGTCGCTTAATTCCATCCGCTCCAAAAGCTGGTCCGCCCGCTGTTTCCAGTCCTTGACCCCATAGGCTCTTCCGATAAATTCCAAATGCTCGTAAACCGTCAGGGAATCGTACATCACCGGAAGCTCCGGTATGTAGCCGAAAATCCGCTTGGCCTCCAGGGTTTTGTTCCGGTAAGGCCCGATCAGGACCTCACCCTGGAACCGGAGCAGCCCCGCGATGCATTTGATCGCCGTGGACTTTCCCGCGCCGTTGGGCCCCACCATCAGGGTGATCTGTCCATCCTCCGCGGTAAAGGTAACCTTGCTGTTTGCCAAAACATCTCCGTAACGCTTAGTCAGGTTATTTACTGTCAGCATAACTGTTCTCCTTGCATCATAATTTCCAGGTGAATGAATTCAGGCATCCGCCGGCGGCTGAGAAATGTCCTGGACACAACAGCTCCGGCAGCCCGGACGGGGCACCTGTGCCGGCTGCTTTCCCGCTGTTTTCCTTTTTTCTTCCATTTGACCGCCGCCTGGCTCCCGTTTGGGCTCCGCCTGATCCGCCCTTGAGAAGCCTTGATTAATAATAAATATTTCCCTCGGCAATCGCGGGAATCATAGTAAACATCACGATAAAAATGCTGATAAAGGCCAAAATCATCACAACCCACATGACGATCCCCCAAATCAGCAGGGTCTTAGCCTTTTTCTGCCGCTGAAGGGTCTCCTCTGTGGGATAATAAAGTCCCGCGCCGCAGTGGCCGCACTGCTGGGCGCTCAAAGGATTGCCCCAGCCGCAGTTATGGCATACGTAAATTCTTTTGAGCGGCTCGTTTCTGACGCACAGGTAAATGATTCCCGGGATCAGCCCCAGGATTCCCACCAGCACGCCCCACATGGTGGCGTTGTCGTTCCATTTGGATTTTGCGTCGTTGTAGACCGCGCATCCAAACAGCACTGAACCCGCGACCGCCGCCAGAAACACCAGTATGTACAGCGCGATCAGCCCTGATATCATCGTCCAAACATTCATAAAAACCATCCTTCCTATCATCAGGGCGCCGCCCGGCGCCCACGGAATCCGTTTTGCCTTACAAACGGGAAAGTCAGGTGAATAACGCCCAGGTCACCAATGGAGGCCCTCCAGTATGGGAGCCATTACGGTCTGGATCATATGGGCTATCATGAAGATTTCCCCGATAGCCGCCAGCCCCCACAGAACCAGGCCTATGATTAAAAAGGCCTTTGCTTTCTTTTGCAGCCTGGCTGTCTCCTCCGTGGGGTAGTAAAGCCCGGCGCCGCAGCGGCGGCACTGCCGGGCGCTCAAAGGATTGCCCCAGCCGCAGCTGTAGCACGCATAAATCCGTTCCAGCGGCTTATTCCTGACGCAAAGATACACGATCCCGGGAATCCATCCGAGAATCCCTACCAGCATCGCCCACATGACGGCATTCAGGCTCATTTTGGATTTCGCATCGTTGTAAACCGCCAGCCCTACCATTACCGAACCGGTAATGCTCACCGCCAGAGTCAAAAGGTATCCAATGATAAAAGCCGGAGTCCACATCGCAAGAGCGTTCATCCGTCCCACCCTTTCTTTTTGTACCATTGACTTAATACAATACTACAATACTTTCCTGTAAAAATCAAGTGTTTTCTAAAATTTCATATTCACGCACCCGGCCATAAAGAACCGGGTCCAGCAGAGCGGAAACAAAAATTCCGTCGGGCCGGTATTCCTCCTGATACAGCACATGATCCTTTCTGATCTGCGCCACCAGCCCCGCCTGGTCAAAGGGCAGCAGCAGGCATACTCTCCGCAGCGATACCGGCAGGTTTTCCTCCACCGCCGCCAGCAGATCCCCGATCCCTTCCCCGGTCTTGGCGGAAATCCGCACCGCGTTTCCAATCATGGGAATATCCAGCAGGGAGGGCACCAAATCACACTTGTTCATCACCGGGATCACCGGCCGGCCTGTGCATCCCAGGTCCGCCAGCAGCTTTCGGGTGACCTCCAGATGAACCTGTGCCTCCGGGCTGGAGGCGTCGCACACGTTTAAGATCATATCCGCCAGGGCCGCTTCCTCCAGCGTGGAGTGAAACGCCTCCACCAGATGATGGGGCAGCCGCCGCACCAGGCCCACCGTATCGATCAGCATAACCGACACCCCGTTGGGCAGCTTCAGCGCACGGGAGGTCGGGTCCAGGGTAGCAAACAGCTTGTCCTCTGCCAGCACTCCGGCGTCGGTGAGGGTATTCATCAAGGTAGATTTTCCCGCGTTGGTGTAGCCCACAATGGCGGCGGTAATGATTCCTTCCTTTTCCCGCCGTCTCCGAAGCTGGTTCCGGTGCTGCTCCACCTGGGCAAGCTGCTCCCTGAGGCTTTCAAGCCTGCGGCGGATATGCCGCCGGTCGGTCTCCAGCTTGCTTTCCCCCGGGCCCCTGGTGCCGATGCCGCCGCCCAACCGGGACATAGCCGCGCCCTTGCCCGTGAGCCTCGGCAGCAAATATTTCAGCTGAGCAAGCTCCACCTGCAGCTTGCCCTCCCGGGATCTGGCCCGGGAAGCAAAAATATCCAAAATCAGCATGGTCCGGTCGATGATCCGGACCTCCGTCTCAAATTCCAGATTGCGGATCTGTGTGGGCGACAGCTCGCAGTCGAAGATAATCAAATCGATCTCCTGGCTTTGACAGACCTCTTTCAGCTCCTCCAGCCTTCCGCTGCCGATGCACGTGGCTCCGTCGGGCTTCTCCCTCTTTTGGATCATCGCCCCCACCGGCTGGGCGCCGGCGCTCTCCGTTAGTTCGTATAGCTCGCTCATCGAGGCCTCGGCGTCAAATTCCCCGGTGTCCACCGACACCAGAAACGCCCGCTCCGGACGGACTTCATTCTCATAAAATTCCATTTATTGATTTCCCGCCTTTTTTCGGTTGTTTTTATCCGCTTGTTTCTTTCATTATATAATATGGCCCTCTGTAATACAACCAAATCAAAAAAGCTCTGGAAAATACCGGCCAGCTTTGAGCCGCAAGGGTAAAACGCCGGGCCAAAACCAAAATCAGCTCTTTCAGAAAAGCTCTGAAGCTGGCGCTGGTTTTATTTTATGCAAAAAATGCATAAAAGTCAATATGCAATTATTGCATTGGATATGATAAACACGGTGAGGAAAATGTATCAAAGGATTCGAGATTTGCGGGAGGACCGGGATCTGAGCCAAGCCGCCCTGGCAAAGCTATTGAACGTGAGCCAGTCCACCTATTCCCGGTATGAAAGCGGGTATTTGGATATTCCAAGCAATATTCTAATCGCTCTCGCAAGGTTTTACCAGGTATCTGTAGACTATATTCTGGGCTTGACGGATTGACGCGCAGGAGGCAAGCCTCCGCGCGCTTACTTCCACGCCAAGCGACCAGGCGGGCCTGCCGTCAGATGTTTCCGGCAGGCCCGCCTGGTTTTTTTATTTCTTTTGCCAGAGAAAGCCTCAGGCGGCTGGAAGCCTTCGGGCGGAGACCTCCCTGCTTTTCACGCCGGCATAAAGGTAAAGGGGGAGCGGTCCCCGGAAAACGCTCCGCGGAACCGTAGAACGCCGCGCGGCACCGCTGGTATCAGGAAAACCACCGCAGCACCGCCAGGACCACCAGAAGGCCGCCGGAAAGATAGACGAAAACGCCGGGATTTTTCAGCTGGATCAGCTTCAGCCTTTTCCCTAAAAAGCCGCCGCCCCAAAGGAACAGCATCTGCATGAGCCCCGCCAGGATCGGCACCAAAATTGAATTCATGCCGGAAACGGCGCTGGAAACTCCTGCGCCGAAGGAGTCCACAGAAAGCGCCGCCCCCAGATAAAGGGCCTCGGCGGTTTCAATGGCCTTAGAACGGTCAAAATCGCAGGAGAAGGAGTTTTCCTCCTTTCGTTTCCGAAATCCCTGCACGATAATGACGAGGCCCAGAATCAGCAGCATACCGCAGCCGAGCAGCTTAGCCGCCGGCAGGGGGATGACCTCCAGCAGCACGCTGCCAAGGCCCACCGCCGCGCCGGTGACCATCATAGACATGGCGCAGATTACCACCCGCGCCTTCCAGGATACCCGGATTCCCCGGAGCCCATAGGAAATGCCGATGCCCAAGGCGTCCATGCTGAGGGAAACCGCCAAAATTAAGACCGCAGCAAAGCTCATGTTACCAACTCCATTCCCCCCATTCTATGGGGAACGGACAAAAATGGTGTATGTTCCAGAGCCCGCCCTCATATATATAAGTCAGGACGGCAGGCTCCGAACCCAAAGGATAAAAACAGCCGTCTCATACTGCGGTTCCCGCTGTGTGAAGGCATAATCGGGCGGAGCCTTTTTAGGCTCTGGGGCCGCTTTCTCTCTTTCTGCCTGAAAAGGCCCGTGGGAACCGGAAAACCAGCCGCGGCTGTGGAATCTAAACAAAAAGAAAAATCAAAGCGTCAGCGGACAGCGTAATCCGCTGACTGGAACGGGGGTATGGTATGAACTGGCACAGCATCTCCGCCGCCGAGGCCCTGGCCCAGCTGAATGTGAATCAAAAGCAGGGGCTGACCGGGCAGTCGGCGGCTCAGCGGCAGAAAAAATACGGAAAAAACAAACTGGCGGAAAAGAAACCGAAAAGCCTTTTCCTCCGGTTTTTAGAGCAGTTTTCCGACTTTATGGTTATCGTGCTGCTGATCGCGGCGGCCATCTCCTTTTTTACCGCCAGAATCAGCGGCGACGGCGATTACATCGACTCCATTATCATTTTATTGATCGTTATCATCAACGCCATCACCGGTGTAGTCCAGGAGAGCAAGGCGGAAAAGGCCATCGCCGCCCTGAAAAAGCTGTCCGCCCCCCATGCCAGAGTCATCCGCAATTCCAAGCCGGCGGAAATCGCCTCTGAGGATCTGGTGCCCGGAGACATTCTTCTGCTGGAGGCCGGGGATTTCGTTCCGGCCGACGCCCGGCTTCTGGAAGCGGTCAACCTGAAAGCGGAGGAATCCGCCCTCACAGGGGAATCCCTGTCCGTGGAGAAAAACGCCTCTGCCCGCTGTCCGGAGGCAGCGCCCCTGGGCGACCGGAAAAACATGGTGTTTTCCTCCAGCACCATCACCGCTGGTCACGGCACCTGCGTGGTGACCAGCACTGGAATGGAAACCCAGGTGGGCAGAATCGCCCATATGATCAACCAGGAGGATTCGCCCCAGACGCCCTTACAGCAGAAGCTGGCCCAAACTGGGAAATACCTGGGGATCGGGGCGCTGATTATCTGCCTGGTGATCTTTCTCCTGGGCCTGATGGAAAGCGTGCCGCCCCTGGAGATGTTTATGATCTCCATCAGCCTGGCGGTAGCGGCGATTCCCGAGGGCCTGCCCGCCGTGGTGACCATCGTGCTGGCCATCGGCGTCCGGCGTTTGGCCGCTAACCGGGCAATCATCCGCAAGCTGCCTGCGGTGGAAACCCTGGGCAGCGCCAACGTGATCTGCTCGGATAAAACCGGGACCCTGACTCAAAACCGCATGACCGTTACGGAGCTTTGCTCTCCCTCCGGCCCCGCCGCCTTTTCCTCCGCCGAGGGCCAGACCATGCTAAGCTTTGCCGCCCTGTGCAACAATTCCACCCTGTCCGGCGGCCTGGACCGCCCCTCCGCCGCCGGAGAGCCCACCGAGGTGGCCCTGGTGCTGGCGGCGGCCAACAGCGGCAAGCGGAAAAATCTGTTAGAGCTCTCCTTTCCCAGAGTGCGGGAGATCCCCTTTGATTCCGGGAGAAAATTGATGACCACCGTCCACTCTTTGGGCGGCGGCCGGTACCGGATCATCACCAAGGGCGCCCCCGACGTGCTGCTGCGCCGGTGCGAGGCCTATGCCGTGGGGCTGGGCGCTTCCCCGCTGACCGCGGCCAAGCGGGCCCAGATTGAGGGATACAACGAGGACATGGCCGGCCGGGCCCTGCGGGTGCTTGGGGTGGCCTACCGGGATGTGGAGCGCCTGCCGAAAAATGCTGATGAAATCGAAACCCGCCTGGTGTTCTGCGGCCTGCTGGGAATGATCGATCCCCCCAGGCCACAGGCCAAGGCTGCGGTGCGGGAATGCCAGCAGGCGGGAATCCTCCCGGTGATGATCACCGGGGATCACATTGTCACCGCCCGGGCCATCGCCAAGGAGCTGGGAATCCTTAGGAGCAAGGACCGCTCTCTCACCGGCGCCCAGCTGGACGCCATGAGCCAGAAGGAGCTGAGCCGGCATATTTTTGAATACACCGTATTCGCCCGGGTTTCCCCGGAGCACAAGGTGCGGATCGTCAAGGCGTTCCAGTCCCGGGGAGCCGTGGTGGCCATGACCGGAGACGGCATCAACGACGCGCCCGCCCTCAAGGCCGCTGACATCGGCTGCGCTATGGGGGTTTCCGGCACCGATGTAGCCAAGGGCGCCGCCGATATGATTCTGACCGACGACAACTTTTCCACCATTGTGGCCGCGGTGCGGCAGGGACGGGGAATCTTTGAAAACATCAAAAAAACCGTCCATTTTCTTCTGTCCTGCAATATCGGAGAAATCATCACCGTGCTGGCCGCTTTCCTCATGCGGCTGCCCACCCCTCTGCTGGCAATCCAGCTGCTTTGGGTGAACCTGGTCACCGACAGTCTGCCCGCTCTCGCCCTGGGCGTGGAGCCGGTGGATGAGGATATTATGAAAAAGCCGCCGACCGACGCCAAAAAAAGCCTGTTCGCCGGGGGTATGACCTACAGCATCGCCATCGAGGGCTGCTTCATCGGCATGATCTCTCTGCTGGCTTTCACCATCGGCCGGGTGTTCTTCGACGGCGCCGGAGCCCCAGCGGCGGGCCGGACCATGGCCTTCGCCGTGCTGAGCTGCTCCCAGCTGATCCACGCCTTTAACGTCCGCAGTGAGAAATCTCTCTTTGAGATCGGTATTTTCGGCAACCTGAAAATGCTGTATTCCTTCCTGGTCTGCCTGGCCCTCCAGGTCTCCGTCATTTCCATTCCCGCTCTGTCTGCGGTCTTTAAGACGGTTCCGCTGAACATGGTTCAGTGGCTGGTGGTGGCGGGCCTGGCCCTGAGCCCCCTGTTTATCGTGGAAATCGAAAAGGCGTGGAACCACTGGAAGGCCAAAAAAGGCCTTTGAATGCTCCCCGGACAGATTTTCCGCGCTCTGGCCGCGAAGCCGGTCCCATTCGCTAGGCTTTTAAATTTACTCATCGTATTATTTTGTTATTTTATACATTTTATCGCCATAGGCGGCAAGCGCGGTTCCCGCGGCCCTTTACGGCAGTATGCGAAATAAAGCAGGCTTCTTTATCGCTTCGCCGGCCTCACAAGCGGGAACAGCGCGCGGGCAGCGGCCGGGAGCCTTTTACTTCCCGGTTCCTTCCATTTATCAGTTTTTTTATTTTCTTCTCCTTCTGGGAAGAGGCCTGTTTTCCGGCCTCTTCCCTCTTTTTATTTTAAACGGTTTATGCTACAATAAGGAGGAATGAAAAATCCCATATCCTTTCAAATTTAAGTTTCCATCGAGTAAACGGAGGAATGTTACTTGTCAATTCCACGGGAGCAAATTCGAAACTTCAGCATTATCGCCCACATCGACCACGGCAAATCCACCCTGGCGGACCGGATTCTGGAACAGACCCAGTCGGTTTCCCTGCGGGATATGTCCGACCAGCTTTTGGACAACATGGATCTGGAGCGTGAGCGGGGCATTACCATCAAGGCCCATGCGGTAACGCTGGTTTACCACGCCGACGACGGCGAGGACTATATTTTCAATCTCATCGACACCCCCGGCCATGTGGACTTCAACTATGAGGTTTCCCGCTCTCTGGCCGCCTGCGAGGGAGCCATTTTGGTGGTGGACGCCTCTCAGGGCATTGAGGCCCAGACCCTGGCCAACACCTATCTGGCGGTGGACGCGGGACTGGAGATCGTTCCGGTCATTAATAAAATCGACCTGCCCAGCGCCGATCCGGACCGGGTGCGCCAGGAAATCGAGGATGTGATCGGCATCGAGGCGGAAAGCGCCCCGGCGATCTCCGCGAAAATGGGCACCAACATCAAGGCGGTCATGGAGGAGATCGTTCATAAAATTCCCTCTCCGGAGGGCGACGAAACGGCCCCATTGCAGGCCCTGATCTTCGACTCTTATTACGATGCGTATAAAGGCGTTATTATATACGTAAGAGTAAAAGAAGGAACCCTCCATCCCGGGGATAACATCAAGCTGATGGCTACCGGCTCCGAATACAACGTAGTGGAGTGCGGCTTTCTGCGGGCCACCTCTTTGGAGCCTGCCAGCGAGCTTTCCGCCGGCGAGGTGGGCTACATCGCCGCCTCCATTAAAACGGTATCCGACGCCCGGGTCGGCGACACGGTCACCCTGGCGGCCCGGCCCGCCCCAGAGCCTCTGCCCGGCTACCGGGCGGTAAACCCGATGGTGTTCTGCGGCATTTATCCCGCAGACGGCGCCCACTACACCGACCTGCGGGACGCCTTGGAAAAGCTTCAGCTCAATGACGCCTCTCTGACCTTTGAGCCGGAAACCTCGGTCGCTCTGGGCTTTGGCTTTCGCTGCGGCTTTTTGGGCCTGCTTCACATGGAGATCATTCAGGAGCGCCTGGAGAGGGAATACAACCTGGACCTGGTGACCACCGCGCCCAGCGTTATTTATAAGATCACTAAGACCGACGGTTCTGTGGTGATGATCGACAACCCTACCAACTACCCTGACCCGTCCGTCATCGCTCAGGCGGAGGAGCCGATCACCAACGCCCATATTTACGCGCCCTCGGAATATGTTGGCAATATCATGGAGCTTTGCCAGGAGCGCCGGGGCGTTTTCAAGGATATGCACTATATTGAGGAAACCCGTGTGGACATCCATTACGAGCTGCCTCTGAACGAGATTATCTATGACTTTTTCGACGCACTGAAGTCCCGCACAAGAGGCTACGCCTCCTTTGACTATGAGCTGATGGGCTATCAGAAATCCGACCTGGTAAAGCTGGACATCATGCTTAACGGCGAAGTGGTGGACGCTCTGTCCTTTATTATTCACGCGGAAAAAGCCTATCCCCGCGCCAGAAAAATGGCGGAAAAGCTGAAGGAAAAAATTCCGAGACAGCTTTTTGAGGTGCCGATCCAGGCCTGCATCGGCGGCAAAATCATTGCCCGGGAAACGGTCAAGGCCCTGCGGAAGGATGTTCTGGCCAAGTGCTACGGCGGCGACATCACCCGGAAAAAGAAGCTGCTGGAAAAGCAAAAAGAGGGCAAAAAGAAGATGCGCCAGCTGGGTTCTGTGGAGGTTCCCCAGGAGGCCTTTATGGCGGTGCTCAAGCTGGATGAGTAGAGCTTTACGGGCTTCTTTTATCAAGCCCCTCTTTCGCTCCCATCAGCCGGGCTGAAGGTGCTTCCCTGGTTTTGCGGCCTTAAATATAATATTCCATATTTGGAAAACCACGGCGTAAGAAAACCCTAAGCGGCCCATAAAGAAGGCAAAAAGTCAGCGCCTATTAGCGCTGGCTTTTTTATATTCAAAAAACACGGCGGCCAGACCAGCAGCCATTCCCAAAACACTTATAAAATAAAAAGGCACCAAGGGATCTCACCTATGATGCCTTTTCTCGTATTCTTTTTATCTTCTCATGTTGGTCAATAGGAGTTTTTCTCTTTGAGTCCGCTTTCCCCGCAGAGTCTCCTATCCAGAGGAAAACAGCGCCGCAGCAGGGCAGCTTCATCCGCCGCGCTTCCTGAACAATGCCAGGCCTTGGTTCCCTATCCTCCGCTTATTATTTTTCCTCCTGCTTGTCATTTTCCTTTTGAATTTCCTTTTCAATTTCCCGCATCAAATCGCTGGCTGCCATTCCCAAAGCCTCGCTGAGGCGAAAAAAGGTCTCCAGGGTAGGTTTGCGCTGCCCTCGTTCAATGGCGCTTAGGTGGGTTCTTCCGATTCCAGCGAAACTGCTGACCACCTCCTGGGAAATCCCCTTTTTCTCCCGCACCTGACGAATCGCCGCTCCTACTGTTTCCGCGTTCAACATAATCTATCCGCTCCTCTCTGTTTCTTTTATTGTATCGGAAAATAAGCTGCGTTTTGAATACATATATACTCAAAGAATACAAATGTGGCAGAAATTAGGCTTCAGAAAATATTTTCAAAAGTTGAATCTAAACAGGTGTCACTACCAAACTCATGCTCCTACGTAATTTCCTATTTAAAACAGCTCGCGTTATAATTACATCCACGCTCCACATCTAACGATTTCAAGATTTTCCTGTCCCTGAAGCTTCCTGAAATGTTCAGCACATTACCGGAGCAGACCGCCGATAGCTCAATGGCCTTTTATCAATCTGAATACAAAGTAAAAAAGAGACTGCATTTGCAGTCTCTTTGAAATTCATTCTGCTACATCCGGGACACCCTGATTAAGAGTCAGGTGCTCTACCAACTGAGCTAATGGTGCGAAAGGAAGGGACTGAAACAGCGCCCTAAAAACTGAATAAAGAAAGGAAGGGAAGATAAGAGGGAAGCAAACCTTCAAGGCCTTACCAAAATTACTCTTAAGGTCAAGCCCTCGACCTATTAGTACTGCCAAGCTGAACGCCTCGCGGCGCTTACACACGCAGCCTATCAACCTTGTAGTCTTCAAGGGGTCTTACTTCCTTACGGAATGGGATATCTTATCTTGGAGCCGGCTTCACGCTTAGATGCTTTCAGCGTTTATCCGATCCGCACTTAGCTGCCCAGCTGTGCCACTGGCGTGACAACTGGTGCACCAGCGGTGCGTCCATCCCGGTCCTCTCGTACTAAGGACAGAGCTCCTCAAATATCCTGCGCCCACGACAGATAGGGACCGAACTGTCTCACGACGTTCTGAACCCAGCTCGCGTACCACTTTAATCGGCGAACAGCCGAACCCTTGGGACCGAATACAGCCCCAGGATGTGATGAGCCGACATCGAGGTGCCAAACCTCCCCGTCGATGTGGACTCTTGGGGGAGATCAGCCTGTTATCCCCAGGGTAGCTTTTATCCGTTGAGCGACGGCATTTCCATTCACATACCGCCGGATCACTAACTCCAACTTTCGTTACTGCTCGAACCGTCATTCTCGCAGTTAGGCTCGTTTATGCGTTTACACTCAGTGCACGATTTCCATCCGTGCTGAACGAACCTTTGAGCGCCTCCGTTACTCTTTTGGAGGCGACCGCCCCAGTCAAACTGCCCACCTGACAGTGTCCCCCGACCAGATTCATGGTCGCAGGTTAGAATCCCAATATCCCAAGAGTGGTATCCCAAGGTTGACTCCATAAACGCTGGCGCGCTTACTTCCAAGTCTCCCACCTATCCTGTACATGGAATACCGAGATCCAATATCAAGCTACAGTGAAGCTCCATGGGGTCTTTCCGTCTAGTTGCGGGAAACCGGCATCTTCACCGGTACTACAATTTCGCCGGGCGGGCTGTTGAGACAGTGCCCAAATCGTTACGCCATTCGTGCGGGTCAGAACTTACCTGACAAGGAATTTCGCTACCTTAGGACCGTTATAGTTACGGCCGCCGTTTACTGGGGCTTAAGTTCGCACCTTCGCTTGCGCTAAGCACTCCCCTTAACCTTCCAGCACCGGGCAGGCGTCACCCCCTATACGTCATCTTTCGATTTAGCAGAGAGCTGTGTTTTTGCTAAACAGTCGCTTGGGCCTTTTCACTGCGGCCTGCTCTCGCAGGCGCCCCTTATCCCGAAGTTACGGGGCCAATTTGCCGAGTTCCTTAACAACCCTTCTCCCGTTGGCCTTAGAATACTCATCCCATCTACCTGTGTCGGTTTGCGGTACGGGCACCTTAGTATACACTAGAGCTTTTCTCGTCTCTCTCGCCATCTACTTCCCTACTATATTTCGGTCCCTTACGCCCGGGGCAACCATCGCCCGGGATAGACTTAAAGAAAGCGTCCCTCTAGCTTAAATGTTCGGTGGTTACGGAATTTCTACCGTATGTGCATCGCCTACGCCTTTCGGCCTGAGCTTAGCTCCCGACTAACCTTGGGCGGACGAACCTTCCCCAAGAAACCTTAGATTTTCGGCCATTATGATTCTCACATAATTCTCGCTACTTATTCCGGCATTCTCACTCGTATGCAGTCCACCAGTGCTTCCGCTCTGACTTCACCCCGCATACGACGCTCCCCTACCCAATGCATTACTGCAATGCCTAAGCTTCGGTTGAACACTTAGCCCCGTTACATTTTCTGCGCAAAACCACTCGACCAGTGAGCTATTACGCACTCTTTGAATGAGTGGCTGCTTCTAAGCCAACATCCTGGTTGTCTTCGCAGTTTCACATCATTTTCCACTTAGTGTTCATTTGGGACCTTAGCTGTAGATCTGGGCTGTTTCCCTTTTGACTATGAGACTTATCTCACACAGTCTGACTGCTATTCATCAATTATCCGGCATTCAGAGTTTGATAGGCTTTGGTAACCTCGCGGCCCCTAGACCATTCAGTGCTTTACCTCCGGTAATCTAAAATAACGCTAGCCCTAAAGCTATTTCGGGGAGAACCAGCTATCTCCGAGTTCGATTGGAATTTCTCCGCTATCCACAAGTCATCCCCGGCTTTTTCAACAGACGTGGGTGCGGCCCTCCACGGTGTCTTACCACCGCTTCAGCCTGCTCATGGATAGGTCACCCGGTTTCGGGTCTAATACCTGCAACTTCATACGCCCTATTCAGACTCGCTCTCGCTGCGGCTCCGGAACTCCAGTTCCTTAACCTCGCTGCAAATATTAACTCGCCGGACCGTTCTACAAAAAGTACCCGATCACACTTTAACGTGCTCTCGGTGCTTGTAGGCACAAGGTTTCAGGTTCTTTTTCACTCCCCTCCCGGGGTACTTTTCACCTTTCCCTCACGGTACTGCTCCACTATCGGTCACTGAGTAGTATTTAGGCTTGGAGGATGGTCCCCCCATCTTCCCAGCGGGTTTCACG
>OJKQ01000144.1_pt1 | contig 62967 bp, 51 predicted proteins | sample 1596641 | NCBI WGS metagenome assembly OJKQ01 (sample SAMEA4350167, study PRJEB24818) | metagenome | biome: human; feature: gut; material: faeces | place: Denmark | collected 2013-09 | reverse complement strand
CGCTTATACAGCTTACCAAAGAAGAACGGGATTTCATTTGTGCCCTGTTCTTTGACGAGAAAACAGAAAGCGAAGTGGCAAAAGGCCTGGGCGTTTCCCAGCAGGCCGTCCACAAGCGGAAAAACCGGATACTCAAAAAGCTGAAAAACTTTTTTGAGTAAATAGGGTTGTTAGACCTCTCACTCAACGGCAAATAGAGTGAGAGGTCTTTTTTATCTCTCCCGGAACTTTGAAAACTGCATACCCATTCATCAGGCACATTCCCGCTGCTTTGGCGAAAGCCAAAGCCCAGGCGGCTGCTGCGCGGCGATCTGCCGGAAGAAAACAACGAGACACCACCGAAAAAGAAAATGCAGGTCTTTGGTTTGTTCTTCCAGGCAAGGAGCGAGAAACAGCAGGCTGTCAGTACCGGATGGCTCCCGGTACGGCCATGACCGGCAGCGGGGACAATGATACTCCCGTCCAGCCTAACGTCCGAGCGTTGAAGCGGCCCGCCGCCGTGATCCGTCGCAGGCAATGGGGGCGGTTGCGTGAGAACCACGCGAGGGGTGAGATTCCCCGTGGAGCTGGCAAGCCGCCAGCCGTTTGATGACTTCCCACCCGGTGCTTCGGGGCGTCGAGGACAAATAGGAGCACCTTTGAAATACGGGCCGTACAGCAGGACGGGCCAATGAAAACAGGAGAATGGTTTTATTTCTCCCCGGCCTTCATTCTGTTCTGCTGCGCGGCCTTTACATAGGCGGCCCATGCCGCCTAATTTTTCAAAGGGAGGTCATAAGACATGAACAGGACATATCTGCGCGGCGATATGTACTATGCCGATCTGGGCCGGGGAATCGGCTCCGAGCAGGAAGGCTATCGCCCCGTCCTTATTCTTCAGAACAACACGGGGAACAAATACAGCCCCACCGTCATTGTGGCGGCCATTTCCAGCAAAGTGGACGCCAAGGCCAAGCTGCCCACCCACTATCTTCTCCAGGCGGAAAACGGGCTGGAACTGCCTTCTCTCGTTCTTTTGGAACAGCTCCGCACGATTGACAAGAAACGGCTGGGCGCGTACATTGGACGTCTGGAGGAAAAGCATATCCGCAAAATCAACCACGCCCTGGCGGTCAGCGTGGGGCTGATTGAGGAAGTTCCCGAAAACTTAATCATGTGCCTTTGCCCGGCCTGTGCCAATAACTTCTACGGCACAGGCTCTTATTATTTGCGCAGGGTTCACCCTAGCCGGGTGGAAAAGGACATTTGCACCTACTGCGGCCAGCGGCCCGGTTTTGACTATGAGGTTGTAAAGCGCCGTCAATGACCGGGGTACAGCACATGGAGATCGTATTTCACACTGGGAAAGACAGCGAGCAATCCCTGCGCCAGTTCGCTGAAAAACGCGCCGAGTTTTTAACCCGTGAATTGCGGGATTTGAACGCGGAAGAATTAAAAGCGTTGCTTTCCACATTGAAAGAGGATCATCGCACCTTTGAGCAAAAATGAGGATGTTCCTATAATAATGGAGAAAGGGTGGTTTACTCATCGCCCTGGAAAGGAGGATATTTGAATATGAAACGCAAGGCAAGAATCCAGACGGGAATCGATGATAGATTGGTGGCCATATATGCGAGAAAGTCCCGTATTACGAATAAGGGGGACAGCATTGGAGTTCAGTTTAAGCAAAGCGCCGACTATGCGATCAATCAGCTTTCCCTACCGGAAGATTACGAATTTGCCCGGTATGAGGACAAAGGTTTGAGCGGCTACTATTCCGACCGCCCGGATTTTCAAAGGCTGCTCCGGGACATTGAAATGGGGAAAATCAAGGCTGTGGCCTGCTACAAATTAGACCGAATCAGCCGGAAAACTTCCGATCTCATGCGGCTGCTGGAATATTTCGAGCGCCATGATGTGACACTTTTGGTCTGCTCCAACAATATCAATACGCGGATCAGCACATCCAAAATCATCATTCAGGTGCTGGCCATTATCGCAGAATTTGAACGCGATATTCTCACGGAACGTATCCAGGATAACTTGATGGAGCTGGCGAAAGATGGGCGCTGGCTGGGTGGCAAAACACCGACCGGCTTTTCTTCCCAACGTGTGACAACGGGAAGTGGAAAAAACAAAAGTGCCATTAGTTTTCTTGTCCCTGTGCAGGAAGAAAAGGAGATTGTGCTGGAAATCTACGGCACCTTCTGGGAGACACGTTCTCTCTTGCAGACGGCAAATATCATCAATGAGAAATATGAAACGAAGCATGGCGCGAAGTTTACCACATCCACCATCCGGCTGATACTGCGGAATCCAATCTACTGCGTGGCAGATGAATATTCCTACAACTATTTTCTGGAGCATGACGGAAACCTGTTTGGCGAACCGTCCGACTTTGATGGTCAGCATGGGCTTACAGCTTATAACAAGACCGACCAGATGAAAGTTGAGGATGAGGATTCCACCTTTTTCAATCCCAAGTTCTCACAACTTCTTACCAGGAAACCCATTAGTGAATGGATTGTTTCCGTGGGCCGCCATGAGGGATTTATCAGTTCCCGGAAATGGGTGGAAACACAAAATATGCTGGATGAGATTGCCGAAAAGTATAACCGGCCTCATAGAAAAACCAATGCTTTGTTGTCCGGCTTAATGTATTGTCCGATTTGCGGAAAACGGCTGCGGGTGCTGCCGGAATCTAATCGCTGGACGAATGGCAAGCCTCGATTCAAGTACGCCTGCCCTGGTGTGCGGGCAAAGGAATGTACCTTCAAAGGGGTTGAGGGTGTAACGCTGGATGAATTTGTTATCCACTCACTCTCCAGCCTGCAAGAAGAACATTCCGACTATTACCGGCAGCTTTTGGAAAACAGGGTTGCCAGTATGATCCGCACCGATCAAAGCGAGAAAGAGTACCAGGAAACCAAAAAGGCTATTGAACGCTTAAATGCGGATATTGCCGCACAGGTACGAAATCTGCGTGAAGCAGACGACGCCCTTAAACGCTTTATCCAGGATGATATAAAGGAATTGACGGACGAGCTGGCAAAGCGCGAAGCTGCCCTGCGCCGAATGGAAGATACACAATCTGAAAATCAGTATCTCATCCATGAACTGAATGGCATGAAAAAAAGGCTGCTGTCCTTTGAGGAGTTTGCAAAGGGCGCACAGCCTGAAGCTCTGTTTACTTTGGTTCATTCGATTGTTGACCGAATTTATATTACTACTGATGGCACCAAACAGAAATGCCAGGTGTATATCAAAGGCTGCGCCACGGAGGATTATTCCGACGTACTCGGCGCAGCCGGGTACATAGAGGAAGAACCCCTGTTACCGGTGGCGTCGTATGTGCCGCCGATGTGTGATTTAGATTACTATAGCATTTTCTATGTGATATTTTGAAGTAATAAAATTTTGACTATCTTTTATATTTACTTTGTTCATTATAACCTCTCCTTAAAGGTAAGCGCCTAATATAAGGGTATCTGTTCGCTTGGTCATATATTTGCCATAATAGTAGTAATCACATATGCCAGCATTTTACTCTATGATCCGGCGCTAGGATCTAGCAGTAAGCAAGCATTTTACTACAATTATGGAGGTTACATTTATGCAGACAGAAAGACGAACTGCCGATGAGCAATACCGGCTCATCATGGAATGTCGCAGCAGCGGACTAAGCGATTTTCAGTGGTGCAACGAGCACGGGATCAAACCCGGTACATTCTACAACTGGGTCAAGCGGCTTCGCAAAAAATCCTGCTATGATATTCCGCCGGCAACAGGCCGGGGAGGCTATAAGCCTTCGGAACAACAGGATGTTGTCAAACTTGAAATCGTTGACCAGCCTGTTCTGCACGAAGAGACACCACAGCTTTTAAGCGTGCTTCCGGATCATACGGATACAAACTGTATGGAAGCAACTGCTGAGATCAAACTCGGCTCCGCCCTGATCAGGATTTCAAATGATATAGATCCGGCACTTTTAGCACAGATCATCCGGTCTGTGGGAGGTGCATCATGCTAGGCGACATTACAGCTGCAACAGATATTTATATCATTTGTGGCTACACCGATATAAGAAAATCAATCGATGGTCTGTGCGCCATCATCAGAGACCAGCTTCACTTTGAACCGGAGCATACCACCGCGCTCTACCTTTTCTGCGGCAGACGCAATGACAGGATAAAGGCACTCCTTCATGAGAATGACGGTTTTGTGCTTTTATATAAACGCCTCGATCATAACACCGGAAAATACCGGTGGCCACGTAACCGTGACGAGGTGAAAACCATTACATGGAGGCAGTTTGACTGGCTCATGTCCGGTCTTGAGATCGAGCAGCCAAAGGCAATAAAAAGTGCCTGAAACGCTTGATTTTTCTAGGCTTTTGCACCTGTTTATGGTACAATAGAAGTATCAAAAAACGGAGCAGAAGACCATGCCTTCAGGAGTAAAAGATATCCAGCTCTTAGAGCTTAAGGATACAATCTCACAACTGAATAAAACAATCAGCACTCAGAACGAACTCATAAGTTCATTGCAGAAGATGCTGGAAGAACGCAATGCGAAGGACAGTGAAAAAGACCTTCTGATCGCGAATCTCCAGTCTCAGCTTGCGTATCTTAAGAACAAGGTCTTTGGCTCAACCAGTGAAATACGCCATGACCAGCTGGACGGACAGCTGAATCTGTTCGGTACACCCGTCGGTGATGAAAAGCCTGCGGAAGTGATCGAACCGGAAGTGATCAGCGTCAAGGGGTATACCAAAGAGCGGAAACCCAAGGCAACCTATGATGACAAGTATAACTCTGTGCGCTCCATTTGTAAACATTTTTTTACGGATATAGTAGGACTGTCTATCAAATTTTTCTGTGTTTCTTTACGACACATGAGCATTTGCCGCAGGGTTATCCGACCCGTAACCTTCCAGAAGGTTGATGACGCCCCATACCGCCAGACCAGCGCCAAGAGCCATGACCAGAATTTTAAGAATGTCGATTGCCTGATTGAAAAATTCCATATACGTTCCTCCATTTTGTTTGTTTGATGGTTTTGGGTACAAAAAAAGCCGCCCACATCGGCGGCGCTTCGGGTCATCATGGCCCGAAGTTACACAAACTCGTCGCTGTCCAGATCATCGAAATTCAACAGGTCAGCTTCTTCGTCCGTGTCGGAGCCGTCCACTTCGTACACCGTGTATTCGTCCTCCGGCTTTAGTCTCAATGGCCGGTGGCGGAACAGGCTTTCCAAGCGGAAGGCGTTTTTCTTTTTATCAAATTCGGCTGTGTACTTGTAATTCGGGTGCTTTTTCAAGTCATACTTCGGAGACAGGAAAGGCGGGAGCCCCCTAAGCTGCAAGATACATTTATCTCCGGGCATGGTGGTGATCTCGCTGGTGGTCATCAGTTCCCGGCCAAGCCGCTGCATATTCTGGCTGTAACTTTCAGACTGTCCACGGCTTCGGCCCTCGGTCTGCATAGAGATGGTGGCCTTGCCCAGCCAGTTTTCCGAAATATCCTTTAGGGTGGAAGCCTCCCGGCCTCCGAGGAATACGATACTGTCCATGTTGCCCATGATGGTTTCGGAATGGTCTTTGTACAGCGCCTTGCACTGGCTCATAGCCTGATAAAAGAGCGTCAGGCTGATCTCCCGGGAGCGGATGACGGCCACAATCTTTTCCAGCCCCGGCACCTGTCCGGTGTTGGCAGCCTCGTCCCACAGCACCCGCACATGGTAGGGCAGACGCCCGCCATAGGTGTTGTCAGCCCGTTCACACAGAAGGTTGAACATCTGCGAAAAAGCGAGGGCAACCAAAAAGTTGTAGGTGGTGTCCGTGTCGCTGATAAGAAAGAACAGCGCTGATTTTTCATCCCCCAGCTTATCCAGCTCCAGTTCGTCATAAGACATGATCTCCCGAAGTTGAGGAATATCAAAGGGAGCCAGTCTTGCACCGCAGGAAATCAAAATGCTTTTGGCTGTCTTGCCGCTGGCGAGCTTGTATTTCTTATACTGCCTCACGGCGAAGTGCTGGGGGCTGCGGCGTTCCAGCCCGTCAAACATATAGTCCACCGCGTTTTTGAAGGTTTCGTCATCCTCCCGGACTTCCATGCTGTTTATCATTTCCACCAGCGTATTCATGTTGCGTTCTTCCTCCGGCCCCTCAAAGACGATGTAGGACACAAGGGCGCAGTACAAGAGGGTTTCTGCTTATAGTGATAGGTAATCCTTTGAAGTTATCGCCGGATTTTCCCCCACTCCACACCGGACGTGCGACTTTCACCGCATCCGGCGTTCCATCGGTTGTTTTCACAAGCATTTAATCAATCACCAAATGAAATGTTAGTTTTCTATTGCGGACAAACCAGCCTGCTGGCGCAGACTGTTCACTTTTAACATCAGTTCCTTTGTTGCCTTGAGCGTGTCGGCTATCTCTTTTAGCTCATTCTTAGGACACTCTTGCAGGAGTGGAAGAAATCTATTATGGAACAAAATCATATTTCGATAGCGTTCCTTGCCGCCCAATTCTGCCGGTGTTTTCAGCCAGCATACTATGTCAGCCGCATTTTCAAAGAGTTCCCCACTTAGCGCACATTTTCCACGTTGAGCCGAGAATAGTGAAATCCTGCTGTCAGTAAGTTCTGTGCTTCGCCCCATAGACGGTTGATTCCTCAAACCTGATAGAACAGATGAGTTCATACTTAGGTTCGTGTGTATCAATGCCCGTCCCTCTACCGTGTAACTGCAAACCGCCGCTTTCTTTGCCATCGGTATCTTGTTCTTGATGTATGCGATAGGGTAGATAGGTTGGTCGATTCCAGATACATACCGTATCATTGCCGACTTTCCAAACCGTTCTTTTTCGCTCTCGGTCATTGCGCCGCCCTCTCGAACAAGTCTGCACCCGGTTTCTGTATTGAGCCGATTTGTTAAAACTGTCATGACCTGTCTGTGGATTTTCCTGCAATCAATGCTGATGCAGGTGGCAAGTTGAAAATAATTCTGTATTCCCAGAACCATTGAATTGTACAGCCGTATTTCGTCCAAAGGTCTTTTTCCCTCTGAAGGTCGGGCAATTCGTTTCGCCTGTTCCACCAGTTTTTGCCTTTCCAGTTCCAACTTTTTGTCACAGATATGAGATTGCACGATGTACTTCCTGCTTTTCGGTCTGACTCGTATCTTAAACCCAAGAAACTCTGAATAGCGTTTTCTAACATTGACTATCCTTGTTTTCTCTGGCGATACCTCCAACCTCAGCCTCTCGGTTATCCATGCCGTTACAGCCTCTTTCGTTCTCAAAGCGTCCTCTTTATTCCGGCAGAAAATTCTGAAATCATCTGCATATCTCACGATATACATTTCTTTCAACCCTGTTTTCCTCATTTTGAGGAATGCCTTGCTCCGGTCAAAAGTAATCGAGTTTCTGATTTTCCTCTCATACCCGTATTCCTTTACAAGAGGGTGGTTCTGCCATTGGCTCTCAACCCATTTGTCCAGTTCATTCAGCACGATATTGGCAAGCAACGGTGAAATGATACCGCCTTGCGGAGTGCCTTTGTCTGGAATGAGTGTAGTGCCGTCTGGCATTCTAATCGGTGCTTTCAGAATCCGCTTGATAATAAAAATCAACTGTTTGTCGTGTATTCCCATTGCCCATATTTGCCGCATTAGCTTGCTGTGATTTACGTTGTCGAAAAATCCTTTTATATCAAACTCAATCACATAATGCAGGTTCATGCGTTGAAGCATGGTGTAAGTTTTCTGCACGGCGTGTTCCACGGAACGGTTCGGGCGAAAGCCGTAACTGTTGTCGCTGAATTTCGCTTCGCAGATTGGCTCTATGACCTGTTTGATACATTGCTGTACCAGCCTGTCCCAGATACAGGGAATACCTAACGGTCTGGTTTTTCCGTTTGGTTTCGGAATGTCTTTGCGTCTTACCGGCTTTGGGCGGTATCCGTGCTGACTTCCTGTGACAATAAACCTCACTTTCTCTGCAACTGTTTCGGGCGGTAAACACCCGATGTCACTGATGTTTTTGTTGTCTGTTCCTGCTGTGTAGCTTCCTCCGTTTGCTTTGATGTTCCGATATGCCAGAAGAATGTTGTCCCGGCTCAGAATTAAATCCATAAGGTCGGTAAAATTTTCTCCCTCCAAACTTCGATGATAGAGTTCATCAAAAACTGGCTGCATACCGTAATACTCGGCATGACGTAAGTCATCTACACATAGAGTTTTGTTTTTCTTTGGCATAAGGCATCACCTCCTTTTTGCGAAAGTGACCCTTTTGGTCTTACTCGAATCCTTATGTTGGATTGAATAATGCCTGCTTATCTCAACCGACTTGTGGCCATTCCTCCGTAGCTCACATAACGCAAGCACATCATAGGTTCGACCACTACTTTTCAGCAGCAGTTCGTCTGCTTATTGTTTTTCGTCAGACTATTCCTTGCGGAATCTGCTGCCTTTCCTCGTTCCGATAGTTCTATCTGTTCATACATACCCATAGGTTCCTGCTATAGACCTGTCGGCTTGCCTGTGCCTGTAACACAGCATGGTCGTTCGTAGGATCAATTTCTACTAAACCACACCGACTGCGCATTAACGCACCCACACATTTCTGCGTGGTCTTCTTTTAGACCTGTACATTCGCAGGTTCGTCAGTCCGCCCGCCAAAGCGAACATTCTAACCATAGGTATCTTATAGACTCTCGGCTTATAGGTAACACAGTCTGCCTCCAGACCGCTTTCGACCACTTTAGGCAGTGGTTACGGTTACTCTCAGCCTTTGTCATGGGGCTTCGTACACCAGCCATTACAGCTAATGCACGCCCATCAAGGGTAGGCGTTTCAGGGCGTTACCCCGTCATTCCACCTATCAAACTACCAGTTCTCCGAACAACGGAAAACCGTTGCTCGTGCGCAGACTTTTTACCGTCTGCGAACGAGTCGCACTGGTCCAGAACTCGTCGCCCTCCTTGCCGTCGCCTTTGGTGTTGGCAATCAGGGCGGTAACAAATTTCAAAACATCGCTTTCTGTCTTGATATAGGCCAGCGGATTGTAGTGCATGGATTTTGAAAAGTCGATACTGTTGAACACCCGCACCCTGTATTTCTCCCGTTGCAGAAACCGCCCGCACTGGTCGAGGGTGCCGCCCTTCGGGTCTACCACCACATACGAGGAATGGGCTTGAAGGAGCTGCGGGGTCAGCCAGAACCTTGTCTTTCCCGAGCCGGACGAGCCGATGACACAGGCGTTTAGGTTCCGGGCATTGGCGGGAATCTTCGGGCGGGTGTTCATGGTAAGGAACTCCGTCCCGGTCAGAATGACATTGTTCTGAAATTTAGGGTCAACAAACGGCTTTATATCCTCCTTTGTTCCAAAGCGGGCGGTGCCGTACTCCGCATCCCGCCGGAATTTTTTCGCCTGCCTGATCTTTGACTGTATCAGCAGATACATCCCAGCCGCACCGGCAAGGCCCACCAGCAGGTCAATACCTCCCAGCCCCGGCCAGTAGGTTTCAAAGGCTTTGGGGAAGGTATCAAGCATCCCCATGAGCTTTGTCCCGAAGTCTGTGCCGGGGGCGATCCGGTAGGCCGTCCCGATTTTGGAGAAGAACCAGAACACAAAGAGGTACGGCAGGTTTGGGAGCACATATTTTCTGATCTTGTCACTCAACGTCCGTCCTTCACCGCCTCTCTGGTCCGCTGCTTTTCCTTTGCCTGTGTCCTGATCTGCTCCGTGAATTTCCGAAGCTGGCCGAGGATGGAAGCCTTGTCCTGCTCTTTGTTCAGCACCTTTGCGCTGTACTTCTGGAAGGCCGCCGTGATAGCGTCCGCCTGATTGGCTTTGAAAAACAGCAGGTAATGGCCGGGGCTCACTTTATGGAAAGCGTAGTCCACATGGAACTCCTTCGCAATCCGGTCAAAATCCTTTGGGGCTCCCACATAGGGCATGGTGCTTTTGCCGCCATAGTGGTTCATCAGCTTTTTCACGCTCTGGCGTCCCTGCGGGGTCAGCGCCTTCCGGTGGTGCTTTTGCAGTGCCCGCGCTACCTTCCCAAGAGCGGCAGCCAGCACTTTTCCCGTGAGCTTCGTTGTCCTGATCGAAAGGGCAACCGTTTTTTTGTTTACTTCTTCCTGCATAAAACCTCCTTTCTGTTCTCACGGGGTATTAGGGGCTGACCCCTAACAAGCGAATTTGGCTAACCAAATTCAGTGCTTGGTAAGACATCTCATTCTTCGCAGTCCTCCTCATACATACACTCACCGCACACGGGGCAGAAGTACGGACAGTCCGAACAATCCGTATTTTCCTGTAGTGTATTCTCGCCCGCACCGTCAAGACCGTCCTCGCTCTGCTCGGTAATATCGGCTTCGCCGCAGACAAAACCATCATCGGTAAAGTTGATAAGGTCGGTATCGAACAGGATAATTTTTGTCTTTTCCTTTGCCTGTTCGGGGCTTTCCGCATAGACGGAAACGGTCTTTCGGTAATGGGCAGTAAGGGTTACATCATACTTTTTCAATAGTTCATTCCTCGCTTTCAGCATTAAATTTTGATTTGGTTTCGGTGTCTTTCTGGGCAAAAACTGCTACACAATCAACGGACATCACTCCTTTCACGCTTAAGCTTTGGTCTTGCAATTTTCAGATAGGACAACAAAAAATCGTTGAAGTCCTTGCCGACAGGCGGAGGATCATCAACGATTTTGTAGTCTTTCTGCAACAGTTCCTTCAAAGTAGCGGTACAAAGCCTGCCTACCTTATCATTATCCAGATGCAGAACTATGGTCTTAATTTGTGGATTGGCACTCAAAAAAGTTGTGAGAGCTATGGGGATTTTGCTGTCCTTCATCTCTTTCTTTGGCTGATACACGCCCGATAAAGAAAGCAGATTTTCCGATTTATAGTCCTTTCCCTCACACTTTAGATAGGTGGCGTAGGACAGTAAATCAATGGCGGCTTCAAATAAATGCACGGTATCCGCAGGCTTCTTTGCCAGAAGTCGGAACGAATACTGCTTGTCGCTGCCCGATGCGTCCTGCTTGAAAGTGCTGCCGAGAGTGCCTCGCAGGGCAGCATATTTCGGTGTTCCGCTTTCATCTTTGCCGATAAAAACAGCATTGTGATAATCGGCACTCTCATAAAGCGTGCCGTCTGAGATACACTCCTGTATGAGCTGATAGTCAATACCACGCCCGAAAAGATACTGTATCACTCGGTTACAATCCTTATTTTTTGGCGGCAGGAGCAGGACTTTCGGTTTATCTTTCTTGGGAGCAGGGGGTGGCTTCCAGTCCGCCATCGTCTGTCCCGTGAGAATTTCCACGGCTTCTACGAAGTCATATTCCTTGACCTTGATGAGATAGTCGAGGGCAGAATAGCCGCCGAAACCTCTCGACCACCAATACCATTTGCCGTTGGAAATCTTTAAGCTGTCGTGTTCTGCTGTACAGTACACATTGCTTGTGCCTTTGACCTTAACGAGATTGCTCGGCTCAAACTCACGCAGATAGGATAACAGGTCAATCTGGCGTACCCGTTCAAGCACATCTGGGTCAATCTGCACGTAGGGTCGGTTAGTTCTCAATGGATAAAATCACCTCCAGAAATAGAAAAAGCCGAGGGGATTTCGTTAAATGAAAACCTCTCGGCTATGTAAAATATAGTTCTTTTAGAATGAAAAAAGCATCCCTTTTTCTGTTGCGATATTATAAATCCATTTGTTACCCGTAGGGCTTACCAAATTACTAATATTCGCAATTTCCTTAATTGTTTTTTCTACAAACTCTGAATTATGCAACTTATAATTTTTTGCAAAGCAATCGCAGCACTCCTGCATTTTTGCATCGGCAGGTGGAAAAAGAGCCATTGGAACATCTTTTGCATCTAAACGACCCTTGATATTACCTCCCGATATTAGGCTTGCATTACCGTCACGCCCTTTACCTGCTATGAGAAAATAGAACGGCAAGGCTAATATAGCATCACAATTTGTATCGGCTACTCGCTTATAAAATGCTTTTATAATATCAAGTAAATCATCGGTAGTTAGGCAATCTTTATTTGTCGCCTTGTTCAAATCTATTGAAATAGCCTTTTCAATAGCTGCGTTACCTGCACTTGAAAAAGCTAAATGGTCATTTATCATAAGGACTTTGTCTAAATCATCTGACAAAGTTTTCCCGTCAATACTTGACCCTCGCTTATCGCCTGCAATAATTATACGGTTATTTTCTTTTATTCCAAAGATAACACTCACAAACTGTCACCTCCTTACTGATTTAAAAATCATACCACATTTTTATGAATTTTTCCACCTCTGCGGCTATGTAAAAGCGGCATCAGCTCCACGCCAATGCCGCCGTTCTCGGTTATAAAATTCCTGCCTTTTTGAGATACCCAACGCTGTCATAGCACCCTCTGAAATAGATTGCTTCCTGCTGCATATCGCTGAGCCTGTTCCGAAGCTCCAAAACTTCTATCAAAGCCTTACACTCCTGCTCGGATAAATCACTCGGCTTTTCCGTATCCAAAACTGCCATCACTTTGGGATACTCCTTGTAGAGTTCCTCTATCCTTTCCTCTGTGGAACGGTATTCTGGATTTTCTTTGGGCAGCTTTGCGATAACGGAGCTTAGATATTCAGCAAAGATGTTGCTATGCACATCAACAAAGGTTTCAAATCTGAAATTATCAAGCACACCTTTCACCTCCGATATTCTATAAATCTACACCTATTATACTTCCCAGAAATCAGCAATACAAATATGCAAACCGCATTATCTCTCCCGACTTGCACATTTTCTTTCGGGCTGTTCTTCTGCCTGCTCTGGCTCGGTATCCATAACGGAAGTATCTTTTTCATTCAGATTCAGCTCAATGTTAAGAGCGTTCAGCCGTTCTGTTTTTTCTTTCAGCTCATCTTCAAAGGCAAAGGGCTTCTTGATTTCCTCCTTTGCGGTTTCAAGCTGTGCGATAGTTTCCGCCTTTTTGGTCTTGGCAGCTTCCAGTCTGGCGGGGAGCTTTGACAGCTCGTTTTCAATTCGGGTCAGATTTCCGAGGGCATCAGCACCTAAATCTACCTTATGCTTTGCCTTTCCACAAAGGTTCATACAATAATGGGCGTTGACGGTATCATAATAAATCTCTATTCGGAAACCTCGATAGCTGCCGATTTCGGTAGCTGCGGACATCGGATAATCCTTGCAGATTGCAAGGAGCATCTCGCCTGCGTCTGCCTTTTCGGTGTAGGTCATACCTTTTAGGGTCATCGGGCAGAACTTATCCTCGCCCTGCGGCTTGTGCTGCTCGACAAGAGCCGCATCGTTTTCATAGCCTGCAATGCGTTCCTCATACTCTTTAATGGTCTGGGGATAGTATTTCAGCACTCTGTCCTCAAGGTCGTAATGCTCGGAAAGATAACTCTGCTTTAACACTCGGAGCTTGGAAACCTGTATATCCAAATCCATCTTTTCCTTAAAACGGGCATCACCTGTGGCAAGCATTTTAACCTCCGCAAAGGACAGGGCAACCTCGTCCACATCTTCGGCAGAGCGTACAGGGCTTTTGCTCGTCATTATCTGGCTGATAAATTTCTGCTTGCTCTCCACCAACTGATAGAGATAAGCATCAAAAGTCTGCTCGGTCACATATCGGTAAACCTCCACCTCTGGAAACATATTGCCCTGCCGTTCAATACGCCCCTGCCTTTGTTCAAGGTCGGAAGGACGCCACGGACAATCAAGGTTATGGATTGCTATGAGCCTGTCCTGCACATTCGTACCTGCTCCCATCTTAGGAGTAGAGCCGAACAGCACACGGACTTCGCCGCTTCTTACCTTGCCGAACAACTCTTTTTTCTGTGCATCGGTGGTCGCTTCGTGGATAAAGCGTATCTGCTCCGCAGGGATACCACGGGCTATCAGCTTCTCCCTCATATCGTCATAGACATTGAAAGTACCGTCATTTTTCGGGGTGGACAGGTCGCAGAACACAAGCTGTGTCGCTTTGGTATCGGCGTGTTCCTCCCAGATACGGTACACATTATCCACGCAGGCATTGACTTTACTTTCTGGGTCATCTGGCAGCATCGGGTCAATCATTCTCTGGTCAAGAGCCAGTTTTCTTCCATCATTGGTTATCTTGAGCATATTGTCAATGTTCGGCTCGACAAGCCTTGCCCTGACTTTCTCAGCCCGCTTCGCAAGGGAAGCTACCATTTCGGTCTGTATCTCACTCGGCTTAGTCTTAATATTGTGGTAATTGACCGTTGGCACAGGGAGCTTTAGCATATCGGCGGTCTGTATATCCGCCACCCCACGGAACATCTGCATCAGCTCTGGCAGGTTATAGAACTTGGCAAACCTTGTCTTGGCTCGGTAATTCGTGCCTTCGGGAACGAGTTTGTCAAGATGATTTTTGCAAGTTTTCTAAATTCAAATATTTATCCGCTGAAAAATCTCCCAACATCTCGTGTCTGCATATTTCTTGAAACACCGTATTCAAAGGCTTCTTCGCACTTTCCGATTGCTTCACATTGACAATAAAAGTTGTTTTGCCTATTCGTGTTGTATAAGATAAAGTGTTTTCTTTCATATAGTCCGTTTCTCCTTTTCATAAATTGACTGGTGGGGCATTCCGTTTGGAACACCCCACAAATACAGCCTGTTTCATCGGAACATATCAAGAAGTCATTAAGTCGTGAGTATAATGGAAATGGTTATCTCTCCATATCCCGCTTGTTTCTTCGTGCCTTGGTACGCTCTTGTCTTTCTTTTTCCCTTGCTTCTTTTTCGGCTCGTTCCTGTGCTTCCTTAAAAGAAAAAAGTTGCTTCACTTTTTCGGTAAAAAGTTTAGCAACTTCGGGGAAATGCTCCAACGCTTCAAGAAAAGGTCTGCACTTTTCTTTCAGTTCGTTGTATTTGGTTTTCATTCTTTCCAGTGCGTTTGCACTGTCCATATATTTCTGTCGGTAATAACTTGCACTCTGCTCCAAGTTCTTAATTTTCCCACGACTGGTAATACCCTCTTTTGCAAGGGCAGTCAGTTGAGAATAATCCTCTTTGGAGATTGCCATTTTACCTGTGATTGTTTTCTGCCCCATACTGTCAATCTCGTTTAAGGTTTTGGAGATATGACGGGCAGGCTCATACTTGACCTGTTCCTTTTGAATACGCTTCTGCAACTTCTCCAATCGCTCTTTGTCCTGCTTGATTTGATATTGCAGTGAAGTCAAATGCTCGGCTGTACTTCCGTATTCGCCACGCTGAAAGCCTTTGAACCCTTGCTCCGTCATATAGTTAAACAATTCATCTTGCAGTATGCTGTACGAAGCACGAAACATCGGCTTGCCGTTCTTTCTTAGCAACGGATTTCCTTTTTCATCGGTCAGCGGAATATCTGATTTCCATTTCTTTGAATGGCTAATCTGATTAACCACTTCCTTGACTGTTCCTCGCAATTCGGGGTCTTTACAGCGCTTACTCCATAGAATTTCTTTCTCCACTACTGGCAGAACCATAGCGTGAAGATGATAATGGTAAACCTCTTTTCCCAGTTCTTCGCTTGCTGCCACATTGATTTCATCGGCGTGCATTACTGCCGATATAACATTGTCAGCACCGAATTTTTCCACGATGAAACGATAGGCTTCTTCATAAAACTGCTTTGCGTATTCATAGCCACCGTTACGCTCGAAGTACATCGTGTTCACATCAATCACAATCTCATTAAACAGCGTTGCGTCTTTCCTTAACCCACGAAGAGACACCTGACCGTCTGTTTCCATCTGCTTTAACTGTTCCATATAGGTCGGGGCGGTCGGCTTTTTGAAATGCACATTATAGGGTATTCGTTCCTCAATCACATTCATATTTTCGTAGGTTTCATTCTTGCGTTCGTTGTGCCTTTCTGCCTTGCTCACATCAGAAGCGGTGTACTGTTTTACCCTTGCACAACTCATATCCGCCTTGTCGGTTTTTGCCATTTTTCTCTCCTTTCTCGGCAGGGGCGAAGCCATTACACAACATTCTTTGAATGTGTGTAACCCACTATGACACTTTCAGACTTCGTCTGCAAAGATGTCGTGGGCAAGGGCTTTCCTCCCTTGACCTCCCTTTAATGCCTCAAACAAAAAACAGGCTGTCTATTCATCAGACAACCTGTTTTTATGCTCTCGGCATATCACCCATCGGCAAAGACCAGTACCACAGAAAGCCTTGTTTTCGGGAGATAACTCCTGCTTTCTTCTTTGCCTTTTTGATGGTCGATTTCTTGAACCCTGCGGCTTCCAGTTTTTCTTCGCAATCCGAAGAAAGCATTTCTCCGTCTTTCAGCATTTCTAAAAGAAATTCTTTCGCCTTGAGTTCCTTTTCGTTCGGTCTGCCCATTTTGGGTGCGAGGGATTGGAACGCTTCTTCTGCGGTCATTTCCATTTCAGAAATAAAGTCCACTCCCTTTTCTGCCACCTCAAAAAGAATTGCCGAGCCTGTCGGGGCAAGGTTAGATTTCACTTGCACCATATATCTTTCTGCTGGTGCTTCTTTGTTCGGTGAGCGTGTGATTGCAAGAATACTTCTTGCAGCACCCGCAATATCAATAGAACCGTTGGTACGATAAAGAGGGTTGGTATCTCTCATCTTGTTCATATGAGCGATAATCACGATTGCACAGCCAGTATTCTTTGCAACCGCTATCAGATGATTAAACTCTGCTCTTGTTTCGTTGGCATTGTTCATTGAACAGTTCTCTCCGATATAGGAGCTCATCGGGTCAAGAATTAAAAGTTTTGCGTGATACTTTTCGATTGCTTCAGCAATGCGGTTATCCCCAAAGGATAAAGACTTTTCATCTTCCTTGATAAAGATAAGATTTTCCCCATTACCGCCAGCCGAATTAAATCGGGGTACTACCGTATCATCTGCGTCATCTTCCGTTGTCTGATAGATGATAGTCATAGGCTCTGTTTCTTCATCGGTAAAGGGGAGAGGCTCTCCCTTAGAGAGCAGGGCGGCAATGGAAAGCATTAACTTGCTTTTTCCATCGCCGGGATCGCCCTGCAACAGCGTAACCTTGCCGAATGGAATATACGGATACCACAGCCATTTCACTTCTCTCGGTTCGATTTCACTTGCCTTGACAACTTCAAGAGGTACACTTACAATCATTTCATTTTCCATCTGCTTCATTTTTCTTCGTTCTCCTTTTTGATAAATATTTGGGGCAATACACCACGATACAACGGAAACTCTGCTTGCAGTCATTACTGCATTTTCTGCAAAGTCCGTTGTAGGTAATGCGATTTCTTACGTTCAGAAACAATGCCCACTCTTGTTTCCGTTTCTTGCTCATTCTCGGCATATCAATCCTCCTTTCCGTCTGAAAATAAAAAAACCACAGGAAAGATACTCAGAGCCTTGTTTCTGTCATTTTTCGGGGCGAAAATCGGGCAAAATTGCCTTTCTAAGCCTTTCAAAAAAATCACGCAAGGTATTTGTACTAACCTGTGGTTATGTATGAAATTGTAGGGTTTGGGGCAACAAAAAACACCGTATTTCTACGATGTTTTCTGTCATTCAAGTAGCAAAAAACGTGACCACTAAAATTATAATCATAAGAACAGGCAAAAAGCGAAGATACCGTTCTAATAGAGCTTTTTAGACTTGTTTTTTGGGGCTTTATATTACTTTCCCTATTTTTTAAGGGTATAGGGTGTTACATCAAGTTCTTAGTATATGAAATTTGCAGATTATTCTTGGATTTGGCTCAAATCAAATGCACCGTTCTCAATCAACTTCAAAATTGTGTCTGCCAAGTTGTTTTTTACAGTTTCACTTTCATTTTCAACGCCAGAATACTCTACATAAATAGTGTTCTCTCCCATATCAAAGGTTGCATAATATATTACGGTTTTGACACCTTGACTATTTGACTTTGTTACGAAATATCCTGCGTTGATATCAACGCCGTCTACACTTGAAGTGATTGTATTTCCATCAATGATAGTATCTAATAGATTTACACCCTGTTTAGAAACTACCATTCTTGTATCATCAATTTTTCCCTCAAAACCCAGAATATTATGATTGTCAGCATCAAAATAAGCATCTGCGGTAACAGGCAAGTCTGCAAAAAGCATTTCAATTTCAGCATCGCTCAAAGGTCTTGTTGTTACATTTAAGTTAATTGAAGATTGTGATAAGTCATTTTTAACAAAAGTAATTGTTTCTCCATCATTCAGCGTGGCAATATCGTTTTTTGTACCAAACAGATTGCTTTGAAAAACTCCCACTCCAATCACAGCAACGAGTACGAAGCAAGCTGCAACAGACACCCATTTTTGCCGATTAGTTATTTTACTTGTTTTTTTCATAGGTTCAGCCTCCTTAATATACTGATTATCGACATTTCCCAATGCCCTTAAAAGTTTCTTTTCTTTCATACAGAGATACCTTCTTTCTCTAACAATTTTTTGAGTTCGTTCCTTGAACGAAATAATGACATCTTGATTTTGCTCTCGCTCATACCATATTCCGTTGCAATTTCTTTAATGGGCGATAAATACCAATATCTTCTCATAAAGATTTTTCGCTGTTCTAATGACAGGGAAGAAAGAAAGCGGTTGAGAATATCCGTTAGAGCGATTTCTTCAACAATGTTTTCTGTACTATCCAACGATGGTATGCACTCTTGTATTTCATCAAAAACCAATGGCATTTGCCCACCATTACGTTTCTTTGCATTAAGCAGTTCGTACCTGTCCAAAGATAGGTTGCGAGTAATCTTCCCTAAAAAAGTTTTTAGGACAGATGGACGGTTAGGCGGTATGCTGTTCCAAGCTCTTAAATAAGTATCATTTACACATTCCTCGCTATCTTCGTCATTGTGAAGAATATTAAAGGCTATGTATCTGCAATACTTTCCGTATTTTTTTGAAGTTTCGGATATAGCAACTTCGGAGCGCTCCCAATATAAATCTAATATCTGCTTATCATCCATAGGCTTCTCCTCCTTTCCCTTGTATTAAGGCCTTTCACCCTAATAAACGGGAAAAATGTGTCAAGCGTCAATTAAATTCAAAAAATATTTATTCAAAGATTAGCTTTCATTTTTTGAAAGAATATAATAAAACAGCAAAAGGCTTACACCTACAAATCTCTTAATATTCAATGCGGAAAATTACAATTCATCACTCTCATTTTAACACATCATACCATCTTTATCAACTTTCAATTTAACCACTTCCATTACACTCACGACTTAATGACTTCTTGAATACTTCCCGAAAAAGAAAACTGCCATCAATTAAGACAGCAGTTCCTTTTCGGCTGGTATGCTATTAGGAATACACAATATCGTTCAATACAATCTCATCTGCACAGGCTCGGATATTATTCATCAATCCGACCCATCTCATCATATCCTCCGCTTTCAGTTGTTCCGTCACACCTTGTTTTCTTGCCATTTCCTTTATCAGATACTCCGCCATATTACACGCCGAAGTATCAATTTCAGCAAGGTGTTCATATAACTTTCCGCTTGTAAGCAGATTGCAATATAAGACTTTCCTATGCTCCCTCAAATATCTTTCCCTCATTCTTCCGTATTTTGTGAGCGTAGGCGGTTCTTCGTTTTCTATCGTCAAGCAGGGATAGTAATAATCTCCGATGAGTTCGTACTGGATACCAGTTCTTTCGTCTGTAATAAATCTTTGCATTCTGATTTCTCCTTTCGCTTCTTGTGATAAAATTCCAAAGATTTCTCGTTGTGATTTTGCTTTTGACATTCTTCGGAACAGAATTTCTGCTGACTGTGTGCAGGCCAGTAGGTACTGCCACACACAGCACAGACACGCTGACGATAATAATGATTTCCTTTTTCTGCTTCTCTGTCGGCTTTTGTCTTATCCTGCCTTGCCTGATAGCAACAATCCTTTGAACAGAATATCTGTCGGTTACTTGTAGGCACAAACTCTTTTTGACAGTGAGGACATATCTTTGTCTTGACGATTTCTCCACCGTTTTCAGCGAGTTTTTTCGCCTTTCGCTTCTCTCGGTAGGCTTTTTCACGCTCACGCTGTTTTGCCAAGCGTTCCATCTCAATCTGTTCTTCCTGTGCCTTTATTTCAGCAAGTTCTTCTTCTGTATAGGCAATATCGACCTGCCCGACATAGTTGAAGTAAATATCAACCTTTTGTGTCCTTGCTTTTCCCACACCCTCTGCTTCATAAACCACAATCTTGTCAATGAGTTCAGCAAACATCAAATCGGAAATTTCTGTCGGCTCTTTGCACTTGCGAATTAAAGAAATGAAATGCTTAATATCAACAGCATTTACTTTTTCTTCGGTAAGTTCCTTTTCCATTTCCTCAATCTTCGTTTCCAGCTCAGCCTGTTCGTCATCGTACTGCTTCATCAGTTGCTTATACTGTCTTTCGGGCAGTAATCCCGAAACAAGATTTTCATACAAGCCACGAATAAGTTTAGACAATTCATCGTATCGCTTCTGAAAACGGTGCAATTCCGATTTATTGTGCTTTGGCTTTTCTGTCTGCTTTTCATTCCAAAGTGCTTGAAGTTCCTTTGCAAAGGCTTCTTCGTCATTCAGAACAAATCTTGATAATCGTTTGACAGCCGATAATATCAAGGCTTCAACATTATCAGCACTAATTGAATGGGCAGAGCAGGAGTTTACTTTGCTTGCATATCCGCCGCAACGGTAAGAATACTGCACCGAACGGTCTTTTTTACTGTAATGCGTTTGCAGGGTCATTCTTCTGCCACAATCCGCACAGTACAGATAACCGCTTAAACGGTTGCTATGCGTACCTTTGGCTGCTGTCCTGTTCGCTCGTTTCTTTCGCTTCTGAACGCTGTCCCAAAGTTCCTGCGTGATGAAAGGCTCGTGTGTATTATAAAATACATACTGCTCATCTTCATCGGTATTCTTCCTTTTGTGCAGTTTGAAATTGGTGCTGACCGACTTACGCAAAACGGTATGACCAAGATATTCCTGTCTGCTCAAAATTGCTCTTATGGTTGACATTCCCCAAAGATACGGGTCTGTAAACTTTATTCCATTATACTGTTCGGGGTGATATTCCTTTGCGTGTGCAGCCGGAATTAAAACCTTTTCTTCGGTAAGCAATTCAGCGATTGCTCTCGGACTTTTGCCCTCGTTGGCAAGCAAAAAGATACGCTTTACCACCTCAGAAGCCACAGGGTCAACGACAAGCGTTTGTTTGTCGGTTGCTAATCGGTTATACCCATAGGGAATAGAATCGCTGCAACGCTTTCCGTCTTTCATACGGGCATCAAACACAGCCTTGATTTTATTACTTGTGTCTTTGGCGTACCACTCGTTCATTATATTCAAAAACGGGGCAAAGTCATTATCAGAAGCATTATCGCTGTCAATACTGTTGTTTATTGCAAGAAAGCGGACATCTTTCTGTGGAAACAGAACTTCCGTATAAAAGCCGACTTGCAGATAATTTCGCCCCAATCGGCTCATATCCTTAACAATAATCGTTGCGACATTTCCTGCTTCTACTTCTTTAATCAACTCTTGAAAACTCGGACGATTGAAATTCACACCCGAAAAACCATCGTCAGTAAAATGGCGGATATTCGTAAAGCCATTTCTTCGGGCGTAATCTTCCAAGTATTGCTTTTGGTTGGTGATTGAATTTGACTCACCATTGAGGTCATCATCTCTTGATAAACGCTCATAAAGTGCTGTAATCTTTGAAGTCCTTGACATTCTCTTATCCTCCTTTCTTTATGTAATCTGATTTAGCATTACAGGGATTACTCCCTCTGCTAATAGGAGAAAATAGGGGTGCAAAGCGGAACTGTTTTTCAAGAAAATTAAAAGATTTTTTTGAAGTTCCAAAACCGATTTTGATAGCCTATTTTCAATTTAGGAACGCATTATTTATCGTCCTACTAAATTATATCCTTCGGGTGCTAATTCCAGAGCTGTAACCGTTTCTCCAAAGGTAGAAGCCCAACTGTCAAAATGCTGCAAACCGTTCTGTGCAAGAATGTCATACTGCAAGTACCTCTGAACGGAGTACAGCTCAACCATTGAATTGCTGACAGGCGTACCCGTTGCGAAAACCGTGCCACGGTTGCCCGTGATTTCGTCCAGATAGCGGCATTTCATAAAGAGGTCGCTTGATTTCTGGGCTTCGGTCTGGGCGATACCGCCTACATTCCGCATCTTGGTGTAGAGGTACAAATTCTTATAAAAATGGCTCTCATCAATGAAAAGCCTGTCAACGCCGAGCTGTTCAAAGTCGATAACCGTATCCTTACGCTTGGTGTCGTTGAGTTTTTCGAGCTTCGTCTTGATTGCCTTTCGGGTTTTCATTAGCTGTTTGACCGTGAACTGCTCGCCTTTGGAAGCCTGCACATCGTCAATGCCATGCTCAATATCATCAAGCTGCTTTTCCAACTGCTCCCTCTGGCGTCCTATGCTCATCGGGATTTTTTCAAACTGCGAATGCCCGATAATGACTGCGTCATAGTCGCCTGTGGCAATCCTGCCGCAGAACTTCTTGCGGTTTCCCGTTTCAAAATCCCGCTTTGTTGTCACAAGTATATTTGCACTCGGATAGAGCCGCAGATACTCGGAAGCCCACTGACCGACAAGATGATTTGGCACAACAAACATGGATTTCTGGCATAAGCCGAGCCGTTTGTTTTCCTGTGCGGCGGCTACCATTTCAAAGGTTTTTCCTGCTCCCACCTTATGGGCAAGAAGCGTATTGCCGCCATAAAGGATATGGGCGATGGCGTTGACTTGATGTGGTCTTAGTGTGATTTCTGGACTGATACCTCCGAAAGTGATATGGCTTCCGTCATATTCACGGGGTCGCACAGAGTTAAAAGTGTCGTTGTAATAACGGACAAGGCGGTTTCGCCGTTCTGGGTCTTTCCATATCCAATCCTGAAACGCCTGCTTGATGACTTCCTGCTTCGCCTGTGCCGCCGTGGTTTCCTTTGCATTGAACACCGCTTTTTTATTGCCGTGTTCGTCATACACATAATCAAAGATACGGGTGTCACGCAGGTTTAAGGTGTCCTCAATAATACGATAGGCGGAAGCTCTTTTCGTACCATAGGTGCTGTCCGCCTTTACATTCCCCATATCGGAGCTTTTATTCTCTATGAACCAGTCTCCGTTTATCGGGGTGTATCGTACCTTTAATCTGCCTGCGGCATAACTTGACGGAGTTAAAAGCTCCATCACAAACCGCTGTATATCTTCCTGCGGTATCCAAGTTGCACCCAGACGGACAGAGATTTCCGCCGCCGAGAGGTCTTTGGGAATGACCTTTTCCAAGGCTTCCACATTAACTGCAAGCTCTGGGTCATTCTTCGCAGCAAGATCCGCAACCGTCAGCTTGTTTCGGACATTTCCTGACAGATACTCGTCTGCGGCTACATAGGAAACATGCTCACAGTTCGGTACTTTGAAGATAACACCTTGTAAATCCTGCACAAGCTCAGCCTGCGTTTTGCCTGTGAGCTGCTCCATATAAGGCAAATCAACACGGGCTTTCTCCCCGATAGAGAGGGCGAGGGCTTCGCTTGCAGTTTCAACCGAAGTTACTTCTCGGTGGGGTTTGATAGTCCGCTTTGTGAACATATCTGCCTTCCGTTTGAAGTTGCCCTCATCATCAAGCACCTCCAGAGAACATAGAAGGAAGTAGCTCTCATCTGAAGCAAAAGCAAGATAGTTTCCTCGGCTGTTGATTAGACCGTATTTTGCGGTATAAACATCATACAGACGGTTGAGGTTTTCCTGCTCGGTGCGTATCATTTCCTCTGGGTAATCATCGGTCTGATACTCTATGAGCTTACGCACACAGTCACGAATTTGGATAAGTCCCTTAATACGGTTTTCTGCGGTCATCGACACAGAAGCAGGTTGCATACGGTCATTCTCTCGGAAGTAAACCCTGCCGTCCACCAGAGTAAAAGAGAAGTTACGCACATTCGGGTCAGCAGGAACGGAAAGCTCCTGCTCATCGGAGATTTCATCAACCCTATTATCAAGCTCTGGGATTTCGCCGTTTATCCTCTGAACTGCATTGGACAGAAGCTCGGAAAGTGGTATATCCTTACGGGCTTTACAGACAGGCTCGAAAGTACCAAAGCGTGTGTTTTCCATCTTTATCTCGCCCAACACCATTTCGGGGTGTTCGACAAAATATCTGTTCATCGTAACACCGTTTTCGTCCGTATCAAGGTGTACCCAGTCTGGCTCTATATCCATCACTCGGTCACGCTTTTGCAGGATAAGAATATCGCTCGTGACCTCCGTGCCTGCGTTTGCCTTAAAGGTGTTGTCTGGCAGACGGATAGCACCTAAAAGCTCGGCTCTCTGGGCAATATACTTGCGTACCTCTGGACTTGCTTTATCCATCGTACCCTTTGAGGTAATGAACATCACAACGCCGCCGGCACGGATTTTATCCAGAGCCTTTGCGAAAAAGTAGTCGTGTATGAGAAATTTCTGGGCGTTGTATCGGCTGTCATTGACCCTTATCTCCCCAAAAGGCACATTACCGAGGACTACATCAAAATGGTCGTCTGGGAGATTTGTTTTCTCAAAGCCCTCAATGGCAATGTTCGCTTTTTGGTAGAGCTGCTTTGCAATCCTGCCTGTGAGAGAGTCGATTTCCACGCCGTGGAGCTTGCTGTTTTGCATACTTTCGGGAAGCAGACCAAAGAAATTGCCTGTGCCGCAGGACGGCTCCAAGATATTGCCCTGTGAAAAGCCCAGGCGGTCAAGTACGTCATACATCGCCTTGATAACAACAGGCGGCGTATAAAAAGCGGTCAGCGTTGACTCCATAGCGGCACGGTATTCCTCTGGGGAAAGGCTGGCATATAGCTCCTTAAACTCCTCCGCCCACGCCGCATTGTGTTCATCAAATGCCATAGAAAGACCGCCCCAACCGACATACCGAGACAGGACTTCCTGTTCTTCGGGTGTGGCAAGGCGGTTTTCAATTTCAAGCTCGTGCAGCAGGTTGATTGCCGCCATATTGTTACGGAATTTTTCTTTTGCTCCGCCGATACCGATGGCATCATCGGTAATACGGAAATTATGACGGTCTGTGGCAAGAGTTTCCGTTTTTTCTTCGGGTGGTAATTCGGTTTTTTCCTGTTCCAATAGCTTTTGGATATAGCCGATTTTCTCCACTCGGTTTATCGGAAAGCCCACATTGTTCTGGAATGTGATGTCACGCAGGGACACATCACCGCTGATTTTCCCGATGCTCTCAATGAGATATTTACGGTTATCTATGATGATTTCCCTGCCTATGAGGTCATCTGTGGATTGCTCCATTTCAATGACAGGAGCTTCTGAGCCATTCACTTTATCGGCATTCGCCTGTGGTTTTTCTTCGGCTTCCTCGGCTGTCCTGTACCAATCACTTTCGGTAGCCATAATCTCATCAAGCAGTTTTTCGTCCTCTGGTTTCAGCTCGGTGTGCTGTTCCAAGAATGGGATAAACTCATCTCTGCCACGGAGCAGGCTTTCTCGGTCATCTCCATATAGCTGTTCGCCCTTTGGCGATAAGGCATAATCGTAAAAATTCTTAATATGGGCAATTAAATCGCCCTCACCATCGCCAATATCAAACCGCCCTTCATAGTTAAATTCCTCGCCGCCGATAACAGCCTTGATAACAAAATCTGTCTTGTGATACCACCCGATATTTTTATCGCCCTCACGCTCACGGTGCTGTTTCTCGTCCAAAATACCAAGCAGCTTATTCCCCAGAGCAAAGCTCAAATCCGTATAGCGGTCATTAAGCTGTCTGTCATAAAAGGCAGGGTGTTCGGAAAAACCGATAGAAAACTGTATTCCGTCCTGCTTTTTCTCGGACGGTGCTTCTGTCCTCTGTTTCTCGGTTACGACCACTTTCAGATGGTCATTTGCAGGATTTTCCGTTAGCTTTTCTTCAAAGTCGGCTCGGCTGTATTCCTGCCCCAAGATAGGGAACTCGGCATTTTGCAGATAGACCTTTTCCTCGGTAAGTGTTGCAATCTCATATTTATCCGCACCGATATACACCACATCGCCCTCATTGTAGAGGTAGCAAAGTGGGTGCAGCTCCCTTAATTCCTCGGTAAACTTCCACCCATTACTGCGGCTGAAAACCGAGGTCGTTTTCCATTGTACCTGTGCAAGAAAGTCTATGAGCTGTTGAACGGTTGAGGGGTCGGATAAGTGCTGTTCCATTTGCTCGGCGGTAACATCTGCAAGGTCGCTTCGTTCCACAACAGATAACAGGTCTTTTTCGTACCTGTCCAAGTCACGGATAAAGTCAGATAGCCGCAAAGCAAGGGTATCCCGTTTGTCGGCAGGCGGCAGGTCACGATGGGCGTCGATAAAACGCTGCCTTGCTATTTTCCTCTGGGTGTCAATCTCATATTGAGGGGCTGACACGCTCTCCAGATAATCGGCATAATGGTCTTTTTCTTTCGGATTGAGATAGCGGTTATCCTTAATCAGCTCACGCAGACGCTTTTCAACCTGTGACCATTTTAACACAAGGTCGTGATTGGTATAAGTGCCGTTTCGGTCAATGGCAAGACCTTTGCTGTCATACCAAGAATGACCGCTGAAACCATCGGGGAAGATGTGCGTACCGCCGCCCGTTCCATACTCATTTTTAAGGAACTCAATATTTTTCTGTCTGTCCACGCCCTTTTGGAATTGGCGGTAGATGCGGTATTTTCCGTCCGCAACACCGCTGCCTTTCTGAAGTACGGAGTCAATATCTTCTTTGGAAATAGCAAAAGCAGAGGCTTTTTCGTCCTCTGCTTTTGCTATCATTTCGATTTGTTCATCTACGGTTGGAAGATTGACCCTAACCTCATCCTCTTTGGCAACGCTTACTTGTAAATCAGTTCGGTCAGTATCACTTCCTCCGCTTGGCTGCGGATGTTGTTCATCAGTCCGACCCACTGCATCGGTGCTTTCTCTTTCAGTTCCTCTGTCACGCCCTGCTCGGCTGAGAGCTGCTTCGTCAGAAGCTCCAACCTCTGGAGTGCTGTCTGCTCTACCTCGTGCAGATGCCCGTTCAGCCTGCCCGATGTCAGCAGATTGAGATAGGTCACTCGCTTGTGCTTCTCCAGATAATCCCTGTGCATCAAAGCGTACCTGCCAAGCGGAAGCTCTGGCTCTGTCGGTAATGTTAGGTCGGGAATAAGATAATCCCCCTGTCTGCTGTAAGTGATTTCGCTCATTGTATTCGCTCCTTTCGGGTTGTTGTCTGCCTTTATCATACTGAGCCTGCGTTTTTTGTGCAAAGGTGCGATTCTGGTCTTTTTCCGCTATTTGCACATTTCGGATAGACTGTGAGATTTCCCGTAACGCCATTTCCGCAATATCGCTCGTGGCAACGCCGATGGCGTTTATCGTTGCAGGGGTATTGAAATTTACAATATCCGCAAAATCCTCTCGGTCAAAAAACTCATTCGTATCCAGACCGCAGCGGCTGATCAGCATAAAAGCAACGCTGTTTGTTGCCAGCCGCCTGTAAATGACTTCTATATTAAAGTCGTCCAGTTCTTCCAAAAAGCTGTCTTTCGTGCAGTCCTTTAACTGAGAAAAATAGTCTTGCAGATTGTCCTCCACGGCGTTCTTTGCCGTTTCCATTAAGTCAGAAGCAAGGTCAGTGCTTTCCACATCTCCAAACCTGTCCGAGAGCCTTTCCATAACAGCCTGCTCGTATCGCTCATCCATCTGCCATATCGGAACAGGGCGGCTGCCATAATAGCCCTCGTGGGTGTCGGACACATCAAAATAGTATTTCAGCGTATTCCTGCGACCTTTCGGGTCAAATACGGCAATACCCTTGCTGTCCTTATTGACCCAACGCTTGAACTGCCTGTTCCAAGTTTCGAGCTTCGCAACAGCGACAGCATCGGGGCGTTGGGCGTATATTAAAAGCTGTTCGTCAAAACGGCATTTATAGTTGCGGCAGGCAGAGGACAGAAAGCCCTGCCACGCCTGCGGATTTTTTGCAACCGCAATGCCTGTACGCCGATACAGCTCTGTGATTAGCTGATACTTCGCAGCCATTCAACCTACACCTCCTTATCGTTTCTGTTTCAAATATTTCTGTTTACTCACTCAGCACCACCGCCAAGAAAAGAAATGACCTTGTTCGATTTAATGCTCTTTTGCAGGTCATTGATGAGAGTAATATCCCCAACCGTGATGCCCTGCATAGAAAGAATATCGTCCATAGTCATAGCGGCAATCGCTTTTTCATCGGTAAAGCCTGCTTCCAAGACCTTATTCAAGACCTTGACGGCTTTCTGATTAACAGCCATATTCTAAATCCTCCTTATCGTTCTAAATCCTTGTGCTTCGGTGTTTTCTGCGGCGTTTGTTCCGCAGGTTTCGGCTCATAGGTCGCCCCGTTTTTCTGCATACGCTCGGCAAACTCGCAGATGTGGTACAGATTGCTGCCGACTTCGGTATGGTATTCATCAATGAAGCGGCAGGGATACTCCCGTTTCTCTTCCCAAGAAGTCGTGACAATGACCTTTCCGCCGTCGGGGATACGGAACAGTTCTTTATATTGAGGGTCAATAAATCGGATACCTTGTTCTGCTTTCTGGATATGCTTATTAAGCCATTCCTTCACATAGCAATAGCAGTAAAAATTATAGTCGCCTTTGGTGGGATTGCACCGAAGCAGAAAAGCGTGTTTCTCCGTATCCACACGGAAACCGTACTCCGTACAATAGTTACCCTTGATAGCACTTTCGGGAAAATGCCTTGCAAACGCACTCATATCATAGCGGTTATGCAAAAGCCCTTTATCCTCCCGTAAAGCATTGATGACCGTATCAAGGTCTGCCTTAAATTCGTCAGATTTCCATTGTGGTCTGGTATCAAACCAAGTGGTGTAAAAGCCATAGCCCGTCGTGGCAAAGTCACCACGCAGATGCCCGATAGTGCCTGTCTGCCCCTCAAGCTGCATACTTTGGGCATAGGTGTATTTCTGTTCTGTCGGGGTTAAAGGTCTTGTCTTTATTTCATTACTCATTCGGCTGCTCCTTTCTTTCCTTTTTCTCTTTCTGCTCGTCTAAAATCTTGCGAATACAGACATCGCAGAAAATAACTGACCCATCCTTATATCGGGGATAAGGACAGGTCGTGCAGTCATATTTTATTTTATCGCTCACGGTCATCACCGTTTTTCTGCTTCTGGGCAGGCTGATTATAGGGCATACGGCACTCTGACTGGTATCGTTCATTCAGCTTTTGCCGTGCATCATCAAGCTCATTCGTGTAATAACCCCAGAAATAATTTGAGCCTCCCTTGCAGTACCAACACACATAAGGGTTGGGTGAGTTGGGATTGTGACCGATGACAAGCTCTGTACTCCCGATAGTACAGCTCTCAATGATTTCATAGTTCTGATTGGAGCGTTTTTCTTCGTCCATAAGCACCTCTCTATTCTTTGGCATAACGCCGATAGGCTTTCTCGCCCGTGGCTCTCATTTTTTGAACAGGGCGGCTCCCTACAAGCTCTGGATACCGTGCCTGCAGCTTGCGGCGTGTCCTGCTGACGCTCTCAAAGCTCGGCAGACCGAGATATTTGTGCTGCGTCATTATCTCCGCAAGCGGCATTGCTCCTGCATCCTTCAAACAAGCATTACAAAGTGCAAGATACAGTACCATATCGTCATTTCTGGCATCTTCATTCTTTTCCAGAACAGCCCTGACTTTCTTTTCAATGGTTTTTAGGTTTCTCATCTTTACCTCCATAAAGGAAAGGGCGGCATCTTTCAGCCGCCCAAACAACTTACTTATTCTTTCTGTTACGGATATTCAGCCATACCGCCGCACCCACAATGAACACGACAAGCACGATTGCGATAATGGTTTTAGCGTCCATCAATTAGTCCTCCTTTTTCTTCTTTCTGTTCTTATAACCGACAAATCCGAGAACGCCCGCACCGACAACAGACAACGCCGCAAGGCTTACCCATAAGCCCAGATTGAAGTCATCGCCTGTTTTCGGGGTATCCCTGAACTCATTGTGCATCTGCACGATAGCCGTAGCGTTCACCTTTACCGTTGCCTGTTTATCGGCAGGAAGGATATATCCTGCGGAAGCCTTGTCGCTTACTTCGGATACGGTATAGTCGCCAATCCGCAAGCCCTCAATCACGATTTCCCCGTTCTTATCTGTCTTAAAGGTCTGGTCATAGTCCACGCCTGTCACACGGAAAGAGAAGCCCTCCACCTTGCCGTCAGAGGAAGTCTTTACGATTTTAAGAGAGCCTTTCTGTGCTGCATTGATAAAGCCAACACCCGCCTTGTTTTCCACTGTGTAGGTCTTTCCGTTCTCCTCGATGGATACGGCATAAACATCTTCATCAAGCACAAAGCCTGTCGGAGCTTTGGTTTCCTTTACCAGATATTTGCCGTAGCGGAGTTCACTCATCTGGTAAACGCCGCCGTCAAGTTCCTTCATTTCGCCAAGCAGCGTATCGTCTTTATCCAGTTTCCCATCGCCATTGGTATCGGAGTAAACCTCAAATACCGCACCAGACAGCTTGTTGTCGGGATAATCCTCATCAACCTTTGTCAAAGCGATATTGCCCTTAATGAAGTAGTTGACAAGTTCGATTTCCACAACTTCGTCCACCTTGCCAATAGTCACGGCGATTTCTTCCTCGGAGAGTACATATCCCTTCGGGCTTTCGATTTCACGGATTATCCAAGTTCCATACGGCACTTTGGCAAAAGAAAAACTACCATCATCTTTTGATGTGGTAGCGGCAATCGCATTTTCCTTTGTAAACTCGGTAGTTCCTGTCTTGAAGATACCGATAACTGCACCGCCCAGAGTTTTTCCGTCCTCATCAGATTTCTTACCGCTTACAGAGCCGTAAATAATGTCATTTGTGATAGCTTCGCCCTCGTTGGCTGTAATGCGGACAGTTTCGGTATCCTGTCCTGCGTATTCAAAAGTAACAGGGTATTTTGCATCGCTAACAATATATGCGGAGTTGGTCGAGATTTCCTGCACATAATAGCTGCCCATCGGCAGGTCGCTGATTGCTTTCCCGTGACCGCTTTCATCAAGGGAAATGACCTCAATCAGACCGTCCGCAGGAATGGTCTTTCCATCTGCGGCTGTGAGTTCCTCCGCCGCATACAAGCCAAAGGTCACATCAAAGATTTCCCCGTTCTTGCCAATGCCGTAGGCTTCATCAATGGCAAGGCTCTTGATGAGGTCGATTTCAACACGCTGTCTTTCATTATAGAAAGAAGTAGCCGTTTCCGTTACATCAACATTCTGTCCTGCATACACAAGCTCAACAGAATGGACTTTCTCGTTCAGCACCATTCCATACGGAGCTGTGATTTCCTTAACCTCATATTTTCCGAGATACAGTTCTTTGGATTTTACTGTACCGTCTTTTCCTGTCGTAACGGTATCCACAACCTCGCCCTTGTTTGCTCTGACCGTCCCGTCCAGAGTGACAATATCCTCGGCTGCGGTAATCTCATAGACTGCACCCTCAAGACCGCTGACAGAGAAAATCGGCTGATACAATCCCTTATCGCCTGCCACGGAGCTGAATACCTCGCCAGACTTTTCTACTGTAATTGTACCTTTCTGTGCCATATTGGAGCGTACTACCTCAATAACGGTAATGCCGCTTTCTTCCTCGGAATTTTCCTGCACCACATCAAAATAAACAGGCTCGGAATTTAAGACATACCCATAGGGGGCTTGTACTTCCACAAGGGAATAGCCTTTGCCGTATTCCAATGTCTGCGGTGTGATTAGGTCGCCGTCTGCCGTAGTATAGAAGGTGTCAATGGTCGTCACTTCGGGATAAGTGAAAGTCATAGTCACAAGATTTCCATTCGGGTCGTAAATCTGGAAGCCTGCACCTGCATATGGGATTGTATTGCCTGTTTCTGCATCTTTCTTTACGATTTTGATATAGCTCTCAAAGTTAGCGTTGTTGATAAGGTAGCGGTAGGTCTGACCGTCCTTGCTGATAAACACATCAAAGTCTTTCATCAGTTCACGCCCCTCCCAACCAAAGGTCTGGCGGACGGTATAAATGCCATACGGCATATCCTTTGTCTGGGCAAAACCGTTCTCGTCACAGGTCAGCACATCACGCTCGGTTTCCTTTGCATTTTCATAGCTGCCTGCGGATTTGAGGAACACTTCAAATACCGCACCTTCTTCGGGTGTTTCAATCTGGGTTTCCCCGTTATCCGTATGCTTGATGAGTGCGATATTGCCTTTGATGACCTGTTCATTCACATCGTTTGCGGTACTGTTCAGCTCTACCGTGTATAGCTCTGGTTCTGCACCTACCTTGTGGATTGCGGTATCCAGAAGATACCCCTCGGACGGGCTGATTTCACGGACAGTCCAATCATTATCACAGATATAATACTTGGTCGTAAACTGACCGTTTTCATCAGTCGTGTAGGTGTCAATCAGTTCCTCACCTTTATAGATGCCGTAAACCGCACCTGCAAGGGAAGCGTCGCCCTGCGGAGAACCTGTTTCTGCATCGGTCTTTGTCACAGTCACTTGGAATTTCTTCAACACATTGTCGAAGCTGCGTTTTGTGACCTTGTTCCATTCAATCGGAGCTGTCTGGGAAGCAGGAACGACATAGCGGACTGCGGTATCCACTTCCTCAACCACATACGGGGTATCGCCACTGATAAGGACATTTTCAAACTTAGCCAGTCCGTTTTTATCAGTCACGGCATACTCGTCAACAGGCAAGCCGCTTAAAGATGTGCCATAAAGGTGGAATTTCATTCCCTCCACCAGATTGTCCTCGGAAGTCTTGACGATTTCCAGACTGCCACGCTTCAAAGTATTGCTGAAGGTCACAGTAGAGGTTTTTCCTCCGATAAGTGTGACGGTCTGGGTTTTCTGCGGCTCATAACGGTCAATAGACTGTTCTGTGACCGTATAAGTGCCAGGGAATAATCCCTCCACGGAGACAGAGCCGTCCTTTCCTGTCTTAACTGTTTTATTGAAGTTATCACCTTTGATTGTAAAAGAGATGCCCTCCACAACTCCGTCCTCAGAAGTCTTTTTGAGGGCAATCGTGCCTGTCGGCGTTTCGATATTGATATATGCAGACACGGTATCAGCATTCTCCACACCTGTTACCAAATCCTGCAAGTTCGGGTCGCCATAGGCAATGAGCTTTGCACTGCTGCTGACAGTCGGCACATTGTTCCTCTTTGCCGTAATGCGGACAGAACCGCTGATAGCTACGGTGGAGCTGATTGTCAGCTTATTTCCAGACTTCGATACACTCACATTGCTGTCAGAGCTTGAAAAGCTGTAATCGGAAAGGACGCCGTTGCTGTCCGTCAATGTGATGCTGTACTTTCCGTCCTTGTAGGCAAGCTCCTTTGTGATGTCATTCTTACCGCCCGACATAAAGCTCGGAATGGTGTTATGCTCACGCAGCATTGCAACAATCTGGTCATACACTGCCCTTGCTCCGCTGTTGGCATAATTTGAACCGAAGTGCAGGCTGTAAACGGTGGTGCTTGTCTGGTTATATGAGCCTGTGGCTTCACGGCAGCCTGTGACAAACTCCCATACGAGGGTCTGCGTGGCAAGCCATTTTTCATCATCACTTCCCGACAGATTATTTCGGTTGCCCTGATACCCATAGAGCAGGGCAAGCCCAACCGCCTTTTTCTGATTGGCTGAAAGGGCGTTCCAAGTATCAGAGGAAGCCTTTTTCAAGGTGTTTCCTGTTTTCAGCGGTACTCCCGGCTGAATACAAAACGCATTCTCACCGTCCACAAACATACGGTACTTATAATTTCCCGTTCCGCCTGCGGTATAGCCGCCGATATTCGCACTGGAATTGTACCTCATCGCATTGCCGTTGCTGTCATAGGTGTGGGAAAAGAAAATCGTCCCGATGTCACCCGCAGCAAACGCCGTAGCAGGCATTATGGATAATGCCGTGACCGCAGCCATTACAAAAGCCGCAGCCTTTTTGAATAATTTAGGGATTTTCATAGTTACCTCCTGTAATTTGGATTGAATATTTTGCCTTACTGACCGAAAAAAGCTGCCCGTTATGGACAGCCTAAAGTATTTCTTTTCTCGGATAGTTACTGGCAGTAGTTAGGGGGTGAGGTGTGGAGAGGGGGAAGCCGAAATAATGGCTATCCACTCAAATGGGCAGACCTCGCCCTCGATGTGTGGCTATCTCTCGTGAGCCTTGTTCCGCTGCAAGTGTCGGTTATAAAACTCTAACGCCTTGACAACAAAATCCGTTTCCTGCCCTCTGGGAACAGTCTTGGGAATGAGCTTGGTTATCCTCTCGTCACGGAAAGCAGGTTTTTCCTTCTGGTTGGGCTTTTCTTCCTCCATAATGGACTGGATAACCTCGGAAGTGAGCTTGCCGTCTTGGTTATACTTCTTCATTTTGATAGCCTGTGCCAATGACGGGGTAGCATCGTTGTACTCCATTGCTTCAAGCAGGGTGTATTGCTGTTCCTCGGTCAGATAGGAAATTTCAACCGCAGGACGAAAAGCAATCTGCCTTTCATCTACCATTTGCAGGATTTCGGGAACAAGCTCCGTTAGACGGATATAGCGGCGTATCTGGTCTTTGCTTTCTCCAACAAGTTCTCCTAATTCCTCATCAGAACGCCCTTTTGATAAATTAGTCGCCAATGGCGACGCATTTTCTTTTGGGGGTCTGCCTGCCTGTCGTTTCATAGCTTCCAACCGCATTTTATACGCAAACGCTTTCTCACTCGGCAAAATAACAGAGCGTTGGAGATTACTTTCCACCATGACAATAATGGCTTCATCACGGGTAAGCTCTTTGACCTCGCATTTCAGCGTTTCAAGTCCTGCAAGTTCACAAGCCTTTTTTCGCCTGTGACCACTGATAAGCTCATACCGTCCGTCCTCTTTTAAGCGAACTGTCGCAGGGGTCATTACACCGTTTCGCTTGATACTCTCAACAAGTTGTTCCATATCTTCGTCCATCAAAACCTTGAACGGGTGGTCTGGAAACTCGTCAATCTCCGATATGGGAATATCCCGTATCTTGCTTAGCTTTGCTTCCTCACGGCTTTCGTCCGTCTGAAAAAGGTCATCGTATGCGGTCAGCTCGATTTTGGTTTCTCTGCTTCTCGCCAATCTCTGCCACCTCCTTTCCTAACTGCTCATAGGCTGCGGCAACCTTGCCGCTTTTGTCGTAAGCAAAAATACTTTTGCCTTCTGCGGTAGCTTCCACCGCACGGATAGAATGAGGTATCTCGGTATCAAATACCTTGATTTTCTTACCGTATGCACTTTTGACCGTTGCCGTAATTTCCTTAGAAATGTTGGTACGGGGCATTACCATAGTCATTAAGATACCGTCTATCCGCAGCTTTGGGTTGATTTGCCGCTTGACCATTGATACGGAGCGAAGCAAAAGCTCCAGACCTTTAGCCGAGAGATAGTGGGGCTGTGTCGGGATAATCACGCTGTCAGCCGCCGCCAGAGCATTGATGGTTATCATGCCTAAGCTCGGCATACAATCAATAAGCACATAGTCGTAATTCTTTTTAACCTCATTGACATAGGTTTTCAGCACACGCTCACGGCTCATTGCATTGATTAGCCTTACTTCAAAGCCCGACATCTCAATGTTTGACGGAAGCAGGTCGACGCCCTCGCTATGGTGGATAATACCCTGTGAAACATCAAGCGTTTTATCGTCTATGATGTTCTGCATCACAGTAGAAAGCGTTATGGGAATATCGTCTGGTCTGTTATAACCCAGAGCCATCGTGAGATTTGCCTGTGCATCGGCATCAATCAGCAGGACTTTTTTACCCTGCTGCACCAGACTTACACCCAGATTGACCGCTGTGGTTGTTTTTCCGACACCGCCTTTCTGGTTAGTCAGAGCAATCACTTTGCAATTTGACATAGATGCGTCCTCCTTTCGCATAGATTTAGCCACTTTGTCAAGGTGGCTATGTAAACAGTACCAGAGAACGCAAAAAAGCCGCCTACTCTTAAAATCAATAAGAATAAGCGGCTTTGTAATTTGCCTTAGACATATTCAATTTTCATTCTCTTGGTCGGTGCATTTATGACCTTAAAAATAAGCTCGTCAACACAATCCGTATATCTGCCTTGCTGAATGAGCTGATTTTTTAACTCTACAAGGCTATGTATCAAAAGTTTTCTTTCGTGGCTATCCAAATACAGATGATTAAATTTCTCTCTCATAAGCACACCTCCACTTCTTTAGCTTCATTATATTGGAAAGTAGGGGAAAGGACAAATCTGCAAAAAGGGACAAAAAATAAGCGTACCACTATTTCTAATGATACGCTTATCGTATTTAACTGTTAATCAAGGTCTATGAATACCCTTACAGTGGTATCTCTCCACTGATTTTTCCTTACATACTGTCCGTTAGCCTTTCGATAGGCTGCTGCCTGCTCGAAACTAAGCGGCAATTCAAAGGAAAGAGAACTCCTACCTATTTGCAATAGCAGCCTGCGCGGCGGCGAGGCGGGCGATGGGCACGCGGAACGGCGAACAGGACACGTAGTCCAGGCCGACCTTGTGGCAGAACGCGATGGACGACGGGTCACCGCCGTGCTCGCCGCAGATGCCGAGCTCGAGCCCCGGATTCGTCTGGCGGCCGAGCTTGCAGGCCATCTCGACGAGCTTGCCGACGCCGTTGACGTCCAGGTGCTGGAACGGGTCGTTCTCGTAAATCTTCGTATCGTAGTACGCACCGAGGAACTTCGCAGCGTCGTCACGGCTGAAGCCGAAGGTCATCTGCGTCAGGTCGTTCGTGCCGAAGCTGAAGAAGTCCGCCTCCTTGGCGATCTCGTCGGCCGTGAGCGCGGCGCGCGGGATCTCGATCATCGTGCCGACGTGGTACTTCATGTCCACGCCAGCATCTTTAATCAGCGCATCCGCCGTGCGGACAACGATGTCCTTGATGAACTTGAGCTCCTTGCGCTCACCGACCAGCGGGATCATGATGTACGGCGTGATCATCGTGCCGGTCTCGGCGCTGACCTTGAGCGCCGCTTTGATGACGGCGTTGGTCTGCATCTCGGCGATCTCCGGATAGGTGACGCACAGGCGGCAGCCGCGGTGGCCCATCATGGGGTTGAACTCGTGCAGGGACACGACGACGTCCTGCAGCTCGTCAAACGTCATGCCCATCTCCTGCGCCAGCTCCTCAATGTCCGCCTTCTGGGTGGGCAGGAACTCGTGCAGTGGGGGATCGAGATAGCGGATGGTCATCGGGCGCGTGCCCATGATGCGGTACATGGCCTCAAAGTCGCCCTGCTGGAACGGCTCGACCTTCGCCAGCGCGACCTTGCGCGCCTCGACGGTGCGGGCACAGATCATCTCGCGGACGGCCTTGATGCGGTCCTCGGCGAAGAACATATGCTCGGTGCGGCACAGACCGATGCCCTCGGCGCCGAGATCGACCGCCTGCTGCGCATCGCGCGGGTTGTCGGCGTTGGCCTCAACGTTCAGGCGGCGGGCCGCGTCGGCCCAGCCCATGAGGCGGTTGAAGTTCTTGTTGCCGGTGGCGGCGACGGTCGGGATCTGGCCGGCGTAGATGTTGCCGGTGCTGCCGTCGAGGGAGATCCAGTCGCCCTCCGTGAAGCGGTGGCCGTTGATCTCAAAGACTTTATCCGCATAGCTGATGTGGACGGTGTTGTCGTTGCCGCAGCCGGAGACGCAGCACGTGCCCATGCCGCGGGCGACGACGGCCGCGTGGCTGGTCATGCCGCCGCGCACGGTCAGGATGCCCTGCGAGACCTGCATACCCACGATGTCCTCGGGGCTGGTCTCGAGGCGGACGAGCACGACCTTCGGCATGGTCTTGTTCTTGACGGCTTCCTCGGCCTCCTCGGCGGAGAACACGATCTGCCCGCAGGCGGAGCCGGGGGACGCGGCAAGGCCCTTGCCGATGGCGTCGGCTTTCTTGAGCGCCTCGGCGTCAAACTGCGGGTGCAGGAGCGTATCGAGCTGCTTGGGCTCGACGCGCAGCACGGCCTCGCGCTCGGTGATCATGCCCTCGTCGACGAGGTCGCACGCAATCTGCAGCGCCGCCTGCGCGGTGCGCTTGCCGTTGCGGGTCTGGAGCATGTAGAGCTTGCCGTCCTCGATGGTGAACTCCATGTCCTGCATATCTTTAAAGTAGTGCTCGAGCCGGTTGGCGATGGCGACGAACTCGTCATACACCTCCGGCATCTGATCCTGCAGGTGGCTGATCGGGCTCGGCGTGCGCACGCCGGCGACGACGTCCTCGCCCTGCGCGTTGATGAGGTACTCGCCCATGAGCCGCTTCGCGCCCGTGGCCGGGTCGCGCGTGAAGGCCACGCCCGTGCCGGAGCGGTCGCCGGAGTTGCCGAACGCCATCTGCTGGACGTTGACGGCGGTGCCCCACTCATAGGGGATCTCGTTCATCTTGCGGTAGACGTTCGCGCGCGGGTTATCCCAGCTGCGGAACACGGCCTTGACCGCCTCGATGAGCTGCTCGTTCGGGTCCTGCGGGAAGGGCTTGTGCTCGTTGTCCTCATAGATCTTCTTGAAGATGACGACGAGCTGCTTGAGATCATCGGCGTCCAGATCGACGTCGTTCGTGACGCCCTTGGCGGCCTTCATCTTGTCGATCTCTTCCTCAAACAGGCTCTTGGACACGCCCATGACGACGTCCGCAAACATCTGTACGAAGCGGCGGTAGCTGTCGTAAGCGAAGCGGGGGTTGCCGGTCTTTTTGGCCAGGCCCTCGACGGATGCGTCGTTCAGGCCGAGGTTGAGGATGGTGTCCATCATGCCGGGCATGGACTGGCGCGCGCCGGAGCGCACGGACACCAGCAGCGGGTTTTCCACGTCGCCGAGCTTTTTGCCGGTCAGCTCCTCCAGGCCCTTAACGTGCGCGAAAATGTCTGCCTGGATCTCCGCATTGATCTGGCGGCCGTCCGCGTAGTACTGCGTGCAGGCCTCGGTCGTGATCGTGAAGCCCTGCGGCACCGGCATACCGGCCGCGGTCATCTCCGCAAGGCCGGAGCCCTTGCCGCCGAGCGTATTGCGCATCGCAGTCTTGTCACCGCCGAACGCCTGACTGCCCTCGCTGAAATAATACAGATACTTTTTGCTCATTCCATTACCTCCATCTGTTCGATTTTCGCTGGGATACGTTTCCGTTCTATTTCGTTTATATTATATCAAACGCCCCCGTGCGATGCTATAACGAATGTGTGCAAAACTGTCCAAATCTTCACAATGCGCGGAAGCGGTTTTTATACAGTTTGCAAGAGAATGCCCAAATTCGTAGAATTTTCCGAAACCAAATACAGAATTTATGAATTTTTGTGAATGATGACGGACAAAAATGCAAAAATATCCTTCCCGGCTTTTTCTCACACACGCCTGTCGAGTGACACAGTTTGAAAATTTTCGCAGTCCCGATGCATTATAACTGCGTTGTAAAACATTAGAGTAATATGCAGAAACTATGCGCGAAGCACAAAAACAGGCTTTCATTTCACGAGGTTATGTGCTATAATATACACAACGACAATTTTCGAATTTCCGTCTGTTTTGCGTCATTCGTCGGAGCTTGTGATGATAAGAAAGCATGAAAACTGATATACTTTGGAGGGAAAACATGATGAAACACAGCAAACGTTTTCTGTGCCTGCTGCTGACGCTCATGCTGGCGGCGAGCCTGTGCGTCTTTCCGGCGGCGGCCGCAGACCAGACCTGCCCGAGCAGCAAGGACGACCCGGTCGTGTTCGTGCACGGCCTGATGGGCTGGGGTCAGCGCGCCGGCATCAATGCCGTGCTGCCCTACTGGGGCATGACCACCGGCAGCCTGACAAGCTACCTCAACTCGCTCGGCTATGAGACGTACTCGGCCACCGTCGGCCCGATCTCCAGCGCATGGGACCGCGCGTGCGAGCTCTATGCCCAACTGACCGGCACGACGGTCGATTACGGCGCGGCGCACGCTGCGGCGCACGACCACGCGCGCTACGGCATCACCTATGATCGGCCGCTCTTTGCCGGCTGGGGCACGAAGCGCGCCGTCAACCTCGTCGGCCACAGCTTCGGCGGCGCGACCACGCGCCAGTTCCTCGAGCTGATGGCCAACGGCAGCGCCGAGGAAGTTGCTGCGGCCAAGGCCGCCGGCACTGCGCCGAGCCCGCTGTTCACCGGCGGCAAGCGCAGCTGGGTGCACTCCATGACCGAGATCGCCGCGCCCCACAACGGCACGACCTTCATCGAGTCCAACGGCACGATCATGGACGCGGCAACAAATCTGGCCGAGACGCTCGCCAAGGGCTTCGGCATCACGGAGATCAAGAATCTCTATGACTTCCAGCTCGAGCAGTTCGGCATCTACAAGGATCCGAACGAGACCGTGCTCGAGACGCTGCAGCGCGTGTTCAGCACCGACTTCATGTCGCACAACGACAACGCTTTTCTCGACCTGACGATCGACCGATCGCTCGAGATCAACGACGGCATCGGCATCGAGCCGAACGTCTACTACTTCTCCTACGCCGGCAACCAGACCGTGCAGGACCCGGTCTCCGGCAACTACATCCCGTCGGCCAGGATGTGGACGCTGTTCTACCCCGGCGCGATCAACATGGGCAAATACTATGACAAGTACACCGCCGGCGGCTTCTACATCGACCAGAGCTGGCGGCCGAACGACGGCATGGTCAACACCGTGTCCGCCTTCTACCCCATCCACAGCGACGGCACCTGCCTGACGCGCGACGGCAGGCAGGGCTGGACGAATTACGACGGCTACTCCAACATCCATTTCAAGCCCGGCATCTGGTATGTCATGCCCGTGCAGTCATTTGACCACATCCAGTTCGTCGGCGGCATGCTCAACGGCAGCCTCGTCAAGACGCACGCGCTCTACCGCGGCGTCATGGAGGATATCTACAACACCTATACCACCGCACCAAGCGGCGGCAGCTTCCCGTTCACGGACGTGGCCGAGAGCCGCTGGAGCTATCCGTACATCCGGGAGATGTATGAAGCCGGCGTGATCGACGGTATGACGCCGACGACCTTCGAGCCGGCCGGCAATGTCACGCGCGCGCAGTTTGTGAAGATGCTTGCCCTGCTGCAGAGCGCGGACGTGTCCGCCTATGCGTCCGGCCCATTCACCGACGTGCCGGGCAACGCCTGGTATGCGCGCTACGTCAACTGGGCGGCCGCGAACGCGATCGTCAACGGCACGAGCGAGACGACGTTTGATCCGAATACGACGATCTCGCGGCAGGATATGGCCGTCATGCTCTACCGTTATGCGCAGCAGTACGGCATCGCGCTTCCGGAGCAGACCACAGCCCCGTTCACGGACGAGGGCAGCGTCGCCGCCTACGCCCTGCCCGCCGTGCAGGCGCTGCACCGCGCCGGCGTAATCAACGGTATGCCGGACGGCAGCTTCCGCCCCTACGACACCGCGACCCGCGAGCAGGCCTGCGCCGTGCTGTGCGCGCTCTGAGCACCAGAACGCAAACGTCTCCCGGCTTCGGCCGGGGGACGTTTTTTGCATTTGTGCACAGCTGTCCGCGCGGTTGTGCGACAGATGCGGCCGTGTGTCCAAAAACCTCACACGCAGCCGAATCTGATACAAAATCTTCTGCGTTCCCCGGATTGCAAACCGGTGCGGTTGGAATTATAATACTCAAAAAATAAATGCGCGCTCCGGCGCGCCGGAAAGGAATGTACGCAATACCATGAAAAAGAGCAAGAAGTTTCTGTGTCTGCTGCTCGCGCTGGTGATGGCCGGAAGCCTGCTGCTTCTGCCGGCCGCCGCCGCAAACACGCAGCAGTCCGGTGCCGAACGCTACCCGACCGTTTACGTCCACGGCCTGATGGGTTGGGGCGCACGCGACCAGATCTACGCCGTGACTCCGTACTGGGGCCTGACGAGCGACCTGATGCCGTACCTGACGGGCAAGGGCTATGAGAGCTACGCCGCCTCCGTCGGCCCGCTCTCGAGCGCGTGGGATCGCGCGTGCGAGCTCTATGCCCAGCTCACCGGCACGACCGTTGACTACGGCGCGGCTCACGCTGCCGAATACGGCCACGCGCGCTACGGTGTGACATATGACAAGCCGCTGTTTGAAGGCTGGAGCGCGGACAAGAAGATCAACCTCGTCGGCCACAGCTTCGGCGGCGCAACGATCCGCCTGTTTCTGGACATTCTGGCCGACGGCTCTGCGCAGGAGCAGGCTGCGGCCAAGGCCGACGGCACGGAGGTCTCCCCGTTTTTCCAGGGCGGCAAGGCTGACTGGGTCTATTCGCTGACGACGCTGGCAGCCCCGCACAACGGCACGACCTTCCTCGAATGCTGCGGCGACATGACGCAGTTCGCCGCCGAGGTCTCGACCACCATGGCAAAGCTGCTCGGTATCTCGGACTTCAAGGGCGTGTACGACTTCCAGCTCGAGCAGTTCGGCTTCTACCGCAAGGACGGTGAGACCGTGCTTGAGGCGCTCGACCGCGTGCTGCACTCGGACTTTTTGTCGCACAACGACAACGTGTTCCGTGACCTGACGATCGACCGCGCGCTGGAGCTCAACGACGACATTGAGATCCAGCCGAATGTGTACTACTTCTCCTACGCCGGCGACAAGACGCGCCAGAGCGCCCTCACCGGCGAGCGCACGTCGGCCGCCGATATGACGCCGCTGTTCGTGCCGTTTGCAAACCAGATGTGCAGCTATTATAACCAGACGACTGCCGGCGGTTTCCAGATCGACAAGAGCTGGGCGCCAAACGACGGCCTTGTGAACACCGTCTCGGCCCTGTACCCGACCAACAGCGCCGGAAAGTGCCTGACCAAGAGCGGCCAGACCGGCTATATCCAGCGCGACGGCTACTCCAACGTCAGCTATCAGCCCGGCGTGTGGAACGTAATGCCCGTGCGCCACTATGACCACGGCAACTTCATCGCCGGTATGCCGGTGCCCAACCTGTCCTCGCAGAGCACAACGGCCCTGCGCCAGTTCTACCTGAGCCTGATGGGCAATCTCTCCCACGTGACCTCGGCGCCGACCACGCCGGATCAGCCCGCCGGCCTGCCGTTCACGGACGTGGCCGAGAGCCGCTGGAGCTATTCGTACATCAAGGAAATGTATGATGCCGGCGTCATCAACGGCATGACCGCCACGACCTTTGCCCCGGCCGCGAACGTCACGCGCGCGCAGTTCGTGACCATGATCGCCCGGCTCGCCGACGCGGACGTGTCCGGCTATGCGTCCGGCCCGTTTGCCGATGTGCCGGCAGGCAGCTGGTACGCGCCCTACGTCAACTGGGCGGCTGCCAACCACATCGTCAGCGGCACGAGCGCCACGACGTTCGACCCGAACGCGACGATCTCGCGTCAGGACATGGCCGTCATGCTCTATAACTACACGCAGCACTTCGGCGTGCAGCTTGACCAGAAGACGGTCACTGCCTTCACGGACGAGGGCAGCGTCGCGGCCTACGCCCTGCCCGCCGTGCAGGCGCTGCACCGCGCCGGCGTCATCAACGGCATGCCGGACGGCAGCTTCCAGCCGTACGCCACCGCGACACGCGAGCAGGCCTGCATCGTGCTGTGCGCGCTGTAACGCATCCCACAAGCCAGAATTTTGCCCATCCGGATCGCTCCGGATGGGCATTTTTCCTATCCTGCGCACACTTCCCTTGGATTCTCCCGGCGGCGGTGCGTAAAATCTCTCTGCACACACGCAGCGGAGGGAAACGCCATGGGAAACGATCTGCAGAAAAAATACGGTCTGCCGACGGCGATCGCGCTCGTCGTCGGCATCGTCATCGGCAGCGGCGTGTTTTTCAAAGCCGAGAAGATCCTCACCGCGACCGGCGGCAACGGCCGCGTGCTGCATCTTCTTTTGCGCGGCGGCCGTCGTGTCGCACGGCCGGGATGTACTCACCTACCTGAGCGTGTTCGCGGTCATCATGGCGCTGAGCATCCCGTTTTACCGGCCGGAGGCGAAAACGCAATGACCGCCGCTTTTTCATTGCCCGCGCGCCGCCGGTGTGGTATACTCACGGCAGACACCGAAACGAGGCGACGACATGGACATTCTCTATCAGGACAACAGCATCCTCGTGTGCATCAAGCCGGCAGGCGTGCTGTCCACGGACGAACCGGGCGGCGTGCCCGAGCTGGTGCGGCAGGCGCTCGGCGACCCGAAGGCCTGCGTGCGCACCGTGCACCGGCTCGACCGCGTGGTCAGCGGACTGATGGTACTCGCGCGCACCCCGGCGGCCGCGTCGAAGCTCTCGGCGCAGATCCGCGAGCACGACTTCGGCAAGACCTATCTCGCCGTCGTGCACGGAGAGCCGGACGCCCTGCAGGGCACGTACCGCGACCTGCTGCGGCGCGATCCCGCTGAGCGCAAGACCTACGTCACGGATAAAATGGCCAAGGGCGTGCAGGAGGCCGTGCTCGACTATGACGTGCTCGGCACGCGCGCGGAGCTCTCGCTCGTGCGCATTTACCTGCAGACCGGGCGCACGCACCAGATCCGCTGCCAGTTTTCCGCACGCGGTCTGCCGCTCTGGGGCGACAAAAAGTACAGCACGCTGCCCGATGACGGGCCGATCGCACTCTGGTCGCACTGCCTGCACTTTGCCCATCCGGACACCGGCGAGGTGCTCTATTTCGAGCAGCAGCCGCCGGGCATTTCCCCCTGGAGCCTGTTTGCAGACTAAGCACCCCGCGCCGCGGCGCGGGGCGTTTTTTTCGCAAGTGCGCGACAGTTTTCCGTCAAAGTGTCTTGCAATCGTCGGCTGCGCCCGGTATAATATGGGTATATCGCCGGTTTTGTGAGAAGGAAAACCATATGGATCTATGAGACAGGGGGAAAACCATGAAAAAAACACGTCGATTTTTGTGCCTGCTGCTGACGCTCGTGCTGGCGCTGAGCCTGTGCGCCATCCCGGCCGCCGCGGCAGATACGCAGACCCGCTCGGACGACCCGGTCGTGTTCGTGCATGGCCTGTTCGGCTGGGGTCAGCGCGACAAAATTTTCAGCATCATGCCCTACTGGGGCATGACCACCGGCAGCCTGCCGGACTATCTGGCCACGCAGGGCTATGAGACCTACGCCGCCTCCGTCGGCCCGCTCTCGAGCGCGTGGGACCGCGCGTGCGAGCTGTACGCGCAGCTCGTCGGTGCGCGCACGGACTACGGCGTCAAGCACGCGCAGGACTTCGGCCACGAGCGCTACGGCATCGACTATGAGACGCCGCTGTTCGAAGGCTGGGGCACACAGCGCGCCGTGAACCTCGTCGGCCACAGCTTCGGCGGCGCGACGACGCGCCTGTTCCTCGAGATCCTTACCAACGGCTGCCCGGAGGAGGTCGCTGCGGCCAAAGCCGCCGGTGTGGCCCCGAGCCCGTTTTTCCTCGGCGGCAAGGGCAGCTGGGTCCACTCGCTGACCGCCATCGCCGCGCCGCACAACGGCACGACGTTCATTGAGGCCAACAGCGATTTCACAAAGCTCGCCGCCAACCTGGCCACAGGCGCCGCCAAGGCGCTGGGCCTGTCGTCGCTCAAGGGCGTGTACGACTTCCAGCTCGACCAGTTCGGCATCCGCAAGGACGACAACGAGACATTTGCCCAGGCGCTTGACCGCGTGCTGAGATCCGACTTTTTGTCGCACAACGACAACGCCTTCCTCGACCTGACGATCGACAAATCGCTCGAGATCAACAAGGGCATCGAGATCCAGCCGAACGTCTACTATTTCTCCTACGCGGGCGACCAGACCTCGACCGATCCGCTCACCGGCAACCACTACCCCACCGTGTCGGCCATCCCGTCGAACGGTATGTCCGCGCTGATGATGCCCGGCTCGATCAACATGGGCAAGTACTATGACGAGTACACCGCCGGCGGCATCTACATCGACCGGAGCTGGCTGCCGAACGACGGCCTTGTCAACACCGTGTCCGCGCTCTACCCGACCACGACGGACAAAAACACCACCGAGTGCCTCAAGCGCGACGGTACGCAGGGCTGGATTCACTATGACGGCTATTCCGACATCACCTTCCAGCCCGGCATCTGGTACGTCATGCCTGTCACGCGCGCCGACCATATGCAGTTCGTCGGCGGCATCGCCAACAAGAGCGTCATCGAGACGCACCTGTTCTATCGAAACCTGATGGACGATATCTACGGCACCTACGGCTCCGGGCAGCCGGAGGAGCAGCCCTTCCCGTTCACGGACGTGGCGGACAGCCGCTGGAGCTATTCGTATATCAGGCAGCTCTATGAAGCCGGCGTGATCGACGGCATGACCCCGATGGCCTTCGTCCCGACCGGCGACGTCACGCGCGCCCAGTTCGTGAAGATGCTCGCCAGACTGCAGGGCGCGGACGTCTCCGAATACCGGAGTGCCGGGTTTGAGGACGTGCCGGCCGACGCATGGTATGCGCCCTACGTCAACTGGGCAGCTGCCAACGGCATCGTCTACGGCATTTCGAGCACCGAATTTGCGCCGAATGCCAATATTTCGCGCCAGGACATGGCCGTGATGCTCGACCGCTATGCGCAGCAGTCCGGCATCGTGCTCGGCACGGACAATGCGGCCGTGACGTTCACGGATGAAGCCGACATTGCCGCCTATGCACTGCCCGCCGTGCAGGCGCTGCAGCGTGCCGGCGTCATCAACGGCATGCCCGACGGTAGCTTCTGCCCGCGCGGCAGCGCGACCCGCGAGCAGGCGTGCGCCATGCTCTGCCGGCTCTGAAGGACAAAACAAGACAACAAAAGGACGCATCCGAATGGATGCGTCCTTCCGCTTGGATAACAGAAAGAGAAAGCAAATAGCGATGTCGGATCAGGGGTGCGGCTTGCCCTCGCGGTAGTTTTTCATGACGTCGCGGAACAGCTCGCCGCTGGTCGGCGGCGTCCAGATGATGGCGTTGGCGCCGGCGCGGATGGTGGCGCGGATGCTCTCGTCATCCGCTCCGCCGGTCGCAAGGATGGGGTAGTCCGGGAAACGCTCGCGGATCTCGGCCACGATCTCCGGCGTCTGCGCGCCGGCGGCTACGTTCAGGATCGCGGCGCCGTCCTCGATGCGGTGGCGGTAGTTCGTGTCGGCATTGGCCACCGTGACCACGACCGGCACGTCGACGCTGCTGCGGATGCGGTTGAGGATGCGGCCCGGCGTCGGCGCGTTGACGACGACCCCGGTCGCGCCCTGCATCTCGGCATACATTGCGAGGTTCACGACGCGCTTGCCCGTCGTCAGCCCGCCGCCGACACCGACGAACACCGGCAGGTCGCTCGCCATGAGCAGCGCCTGCGTGATGACCGGCTGCGGCGTGAACGGGTAGACCGCAAACACCGCGTCGGCGTTGACATTGCGGATGATGGCCAGGTCGGTCGAGAACACCAGCGACTTGATGCGCTTGCCGAACACCATGATGCCGCTGCACTCGTCGATCACGCTCGGTACGCGCAGCGCAAACTGGCGCAGCGTGCCGTCGATCGGCGCAGGCATCTGCGGGGCGACGTGCACGTCGCCCGGCGTCGTCACCTGGCGGTCCGCGGCGGAGGCCGCATCGTCGCCCACACCACCGAGCTGCAGCGGTTCATTATCCGCTGCGGGGTACGTCAGGACCTCCGGGTCCTCGGTCATATCAAAAATGAGATCACGATCTTTGCTCATAGCGATACCTCCTTGTCGTTTTGGGGGAGTATGTCTTGACTTTTGCGGCCGGTTGTGCTTTACTGAGGGGCAGAAAAGCTTGATTCGGCCTGTAGCGAGAAACCAAAGTTTCGTTTTTGATTAACGTAACTTTGGTATAAACCATTTCTACGGGTTTGTCAAGCCTTTTTCCGAAAAAAGTTTGAAAAAATTTACTTTACGGAATGGGAGGTCATTTTCATGGGCAAAGACAACGACGAGGCCGCCGGCGGTTTCGGCAGCGTGTTCCGTGACCGGCTGACCTATCTGATGAATGGCAACAACGTGTACGGCAAGCCCGTCAACACGCAGGAGCTGGCCGATGAGATCAACATCAGCCGCCCGGCCGTGCGCAAGTATCTCAAGCCGAACGACCGGCGCGAGGTCACGGTGCCGTCGGCACTGGTCGTGAGCCGCATCGCGCGGTATTTCCGCACGACGCCGAACTTCCTGCTCGGCTTTGACGAAGCGGCCGACAGCGAGGATGTGCAGCGCGCCGGCGAGAGCGACGTCTACAGCTCCCTCGGCCTGAGCCAGGAGGCCATCGACGGCCTGCACCGCCTGCATGCGCAGGCGGTCACAGACCCGAAGGCCGCCGAATTGCAGCGCCTGCTCGACAAGCTCATCTGCAGCTATGCACACGAGGCGGACAAGCTGCTGTGATCCGACACGACAGACACCCCCGACCGGAGTTTATCTCCGTCCGGGGGTGTCTGCATACTATATTCTCTAAAAATATATGAATAAACGGCCGCGCCGGTTGACCTGACCGCGAAAAAAGCGTATGATTGAGTGTAACTATCCTGAGAGAAAAAGAGGAAAAACTATGCAATCGTTATCGCCGCAGGAAAGGGCCTGTCCGCACTGGCTGCCCGGCGTGCTTGTCGGCCTGTGCGCGGCGCAGCCGCTGCTGGACGTGCTGTCGTTCTGGACGCAGGATCTGGCCTGGGGCAGCAAGCTGACGCTGTCGCTGCGCCTGCTGATCTTTCTCGGCGTCATGCTCACGGGCTTCGTGCTCTCCGGGCACAAGCGCGCCTACTGGATCACCGCCGCCGTGTGCGCCGTGCTCTATGCTGCACATGTGCTGGCGTGCCTGCGCGCCAACGAAGCATTTACAGCGGCAAACCTGATCTCCGATGCGACCAACTTTATCCGCGTCGCGCAGATCCCGCTGTTTACGATCGCTTTTATCACGTTTCTGCGCTGCTGCCGGCAGGGCTTTGCCAGCTTTGAGCGCGGCATCACCATCGCCTTCTGGATCATCGCCGCCGTCGAGCTGCTCAGCGCCCTGACCGGCACGGATCCTTATACGTATCCGGACAAGCGCATCGGCCTGTGCGGGTGGTTTTACTTTGCCAACAGCCAGAGCGCGATTTTGTCGATGCTCGTGCCGCTCGCGCTGTGTCCGGCACTGCGCAGCGGGCAGATCCGGCGCTGGCTGCCCATCGCCGTCGTCGGCTTCGCGGAACTATTCTGCTTTGCGACACGTCTGGCCTATATGTCCCTGTTCGTGACGGCGATCGGCATGGTCATCACGCTTGCGCTCACAAAGCGCGGCAGCGCAAAGGTCTGCGCCGTGCTGCTGCTGTGTGCCGCCGTCTGTGCGGCGGGCTACACCGTGTCCCCCATACACCGCAACCAGCAGGCCGTTGCGGCCAACGCCGTGCGCAAGCAGGAGAACATCGACCGGCTGGTCGCGCAGGGCAAGGCGGAATTCGGCGATCAGGGGTATGCCTACCTCACCTATGCCTATGATGAGTACCTCGGCGGGACTGTCGAGCGCTACGGACTCGAGGCCACGGCGGAAATGTACGGATACTCCACCAAAGCTGCCGACATCACGAATGTCCGCACGATCAAGATCAACTACTGCCGCCTGATGCTGAACACCGAGCCGCTTACCAGCCGCCTGTTCGGCCTGAGCTACGACGAGATGACCTACCATGGGTACTGCTATGACGTGGAAAATGACTTCCACGGCATCGCGTATCTGTACGGCTGGGCGGGGCTTGCGTGCCTGTTGGCTTTTCTGGGGTATTTCCTGGTCATCATCGTGTGCGCGCTCATCCGCAATGCCAGGCGTTACTTCACGGTCGAGGCCGGCGCCTGCGGCGTTGCGCTGTGCACCGCCCTCGCCCACATTTATAACACCGCCGGCGTACTGCGCCGCCCAAATGCATCTTTTTATCTCTGCCTGATTCTGGCATCCATCTGGTACCTGATCTATATCAGAGATTACGACGACTCAAAGGAGAACTGATATGTCCGAAGAAAAACACTCCCTGCGCGAGCGGCTCGCGCCGATGCTGCCGAAGTTTCTGATGATCCTTCTGATCCTGCAGCCGCTGATGGACATCCTATCCTTCTGGACGGACCGGCTCGGTATGAGCAACACGATCACATTGCTGCTGCGCTTCGCCGTATTCGCCGTTGTGTGCGTGCTCGGGTTTGTGACCTCGTCGCGCAAAAAGGTCTACGGCATCGCCATCGCCGCCTGTGCCTTCCTGCTCGTCGGGCACTGCATCTCCTGCTTCATCGTCGGCTATGAGCGCATCGTCTATGACCTGACCAACTTTGTGCGCGTCGTGCAGATGCCGCTGTTCGTGCTGTGCTTCATCTCGTTTCTGCGGGCAAACGAAAAGTGCTACCGCGCGTTTGAGACTGGCCTGATGCTCGACTTCTGGATCATCACGGCCTCGGTCGTCGTGAGCGTGCTCACACACACCTCCTCGGCGACCTATCAGTCCACCAACGTTGGCATTCTCGGCTGGTACTCGTTCGGCAATGCACAGAGCGCGATCATGAGCATTCTCGCGCCCATCGTCATCCTGCTGTGCTACCGCAGAAAGAACTTCCTGCTGTTCACGGTCACGAGCATCGCCGCACTGGCGCAGCTCTATCTCATGGGCACGCGTCTGGCATTCTTCTCGATCGCCGTGGCCGCGCTGGGCGTGCCGGTCGTGCTGGTGCTGACCGGCAAGGCCCGCGCCTCCAAGCGCTACATTGCCGTGCTGGTGCTCATCCTCGCCGCGTGCTGCGCGACCTACAAGCAGTCGCCCATGTATATCAACCAGAACCGCTACAACGAGGCCATGAGCTACAAGCAGAACGACGCCGAACGCATGATCCAGCGTGCCGAGGGCAACAAAACCGGCACTTCCACCGTCACGCCCGAAGAGCGCTACCACGCCCTGTGCACGATCTATAATTTCTACTCCCCGAATATGTGCCAGCGCTTCGGCACGGCGCGCGTCATGTCCGCCTACGGCTATTCCGATCAGGTCACGGACATCACGGCGACCCGCCACCGCAAGATCGTCTTCTGCGAGATGCTGCTCGACGAGCAGCCGTTCACCTCTCGCCTGTTCGGCATGGAGCTCGGCCGCATGGCCTTTGACGGCGAGATTTATGACGTGGAGAACGATTTTCACGGCATCTGCTTCCTCTACGGCTGGGTAGGTCTGGCCATGATGGTCGCCTTCATCGGCTATTTCCTGTACCTGATCGTCAAGTGCCTGATCAAAGATTTCCGCAAATACTTCACGGTGGAGGCCGGTGCCTTCGGCATCGGGCTGTGCCTGTGTCTGGTGTACGCCTACTTCACTGCCGGCGTACTGCGGCGACCGAACGCCTCGATCTACATGTCGGTGCTGCTGGCCGTGGTCTATTACCTGACGCAGATGCGCAGTGAACAGCCGGACGCCCTGCCGGACGGAGAGGAGAAACGCGCATGATTTTCAGTGTTGTCATCCCGGTCTACAACGTCAAGGACTACCTGCCCAAGTGCATCGACTCCGTGCTGGCGCAGGATTTTGAAGACTACGAGGTCATCCTCATCGACGACGGCTCGACCGACGGCGAGAGCGGCGCGATCTGCGACCGCTATGCTGCGGCGCACCCGGAGCGCATCCGCGCCATCCACAAGCCGAACGGCGGCGTGGGTGAGGCGCGCAACGTCGGCATCGAGGCGGCGCAGGGCGAGTACCTGATCTTCATCGACAGTGACGACTACATCGCCCCCGACATGTTCCGCGTTCTTGCCGACGCCGTCGCCCGCTTCGGCAGCGACATCATCGGCTTCGGCGCGGCGCTCGAGGCAGACGGCGTCGTGGTCAAGGAGCTCGTGGATCACCTGCCGACCGACCGCACCTTCACGCTCGCCGACACGCCCGAGCTGATGCAGACCATGCCCTCCCCCTGGAGCCGCATCTGGCGGCGCAGCCTGTTTCTGGATTCCGGCGTGCGCTACCCGGCGCGCATCTGGTACGAGGATCTGTGCACATCCGTGAAGCTGCTGGCATTGGCCAAAAGCGCCGCCTTCGTGCCGGACATCCTGTATTACTACGTTGACCGCACCAACTCCATCACGCGCAACACGAACACGGCGCGCAACGCCGAGCTGTTCACAGCCTTTGACAACCTGCTCGACTGGTACCGCGAAAACGGCCTGTTCGAGCGCTACTACAACGAGCTGTCGCGCCTGGCGGTAGATCACGTGCTGCTCGCGGCCTCGGTGCGCGTGCTGCGCGTGGACCCGGAGAGCGAACTGCTCGGCCGCTTTCAGGACTATGTGCAGGCGCAGTTCCCGGACTATCTCGACAATCCCCTGCTTGCGCAGCTCTCCCGCAGCCACAAGCTGATCCTGCGCCTGCTGCGGCAGCGCAAATACCGCACCGTGCGGGCACTTTTTGCCGCCAAGGACAAACTCGGCTGAGCGCCCGGACTGGAGGAAGCTATGAAATTCAGTGTCATCATCCCGGTCTACAACAGCTGGGAATACCTGCGCGAAGGCGTGGACTCCGTGCTGGGGCAGACCGGCGCGGACTTTGAGATCCTGCTCGTGGACGACGGCTCGACCGACGGCGAGAGCGGCGCGCTATGCGACACGCTCGCGCGCGAACATCCGGACTGCATCCGCGTGCTGCACAAGCCCAATGGCGGCGCGGGCGACGCGCGCAATGCGGCGCTCCCGCTCGCGCAGGGTGACTATGTGCTCTTTCTCGACAGTGACGACAGCTATACGCCGGAGGCGTTCACCGTGCTGGCCGCCGCACTGGACGAGACGCAGGCCGACGTGTGCTATTTCGGTCTGCGCATGACCGGCGACAACGACGGCGCGGTGTTCACCGACGACCTGCCGCTGCATACGCCGCTTACACTTCAGGAGACGCCCGCCCTGCTGCTCAACCGCCCGTCAGCCTGCATCGCGGCCTGGCGGCGCACCCTGTTCACGGATACGGACATCCGCTTTCGCGCCCGCGGCTGGGGCGAGGATCTGTGCATGACGCGCAAGATGCTCACGGCTGCAAAGTCCGTTGTGATCCTGCCGGATGTGCTCTACCTCTACCGGCAGCACGAGGGCTCCGTGACCAAGCGCGCGCTCGACGCCAACGCCGAAATCATGGACGCGATCGACGACGTGCTGACGTGGTATCAGGCACGCGGCCTGTTCGAGCAGTATGAAAACGAGCTCGGTAAGCTCTGCGTGGACAATGTGCTCTACGATGCGTCCGTGCGCATTCTCAAGGCGCAGAGCGCACACCCACTGCTGCCGCAGCTGCTGGACTTTACCGCCGCGCGCTTCCCCGACTACCGGCACAACCCCTATCTGAAAGGCTATCCGGCGCGCAAGAAGCTGGTGCTGTCCCTGCTCGGGAAGAAGCAGTACCGGGCGGTGCACATGCTGTTCGCCGCCGCCGGACACTGACACTATGAAGCATCACAATCAACTGCGTTCCGGCTCTCTGCTCACGTATGTGCAGATGACGCTCAACATCATCGTCTCGGTCGCCTACACGCCGTTCATGCTGCGCATCCTCGGCAAGAGCGAGTACGGCCTGTACTCCACCGTCGCCTCGACGATCGCCATTTTGTCGGTGCTCAGTCTCGGCTTCGGCGGCAGCTACGTGCGCTATTACATCCTCTACCGCAAGGAAAAGGCGGACGATAAGATTGCGCGGCTCAACGGCCTGTTCCTGATCGTGTTTTCCGTCATCGGGCTCGTTGCGCTCGCGTGCGGCCTGTACCTGACGTTCCATCTGGAGATGGTGTTCAAGACCGGCCTGACGGACGCCGAGTACCACACGGCGCGCATCCTCATGCTGCTGCTGACGGCGAACCTCGCCGTGAGCTTCCCGATGAGCGTGTTCAGCAACATCATCAGCGCGCAGGAGCAGTTCGTGTTCCTGAAGGCGACGGAGATCCTGCGCACGGTCGTGTCCCCGCTCGTAACGCTGCCGGTGCTGCTGGCGGGCTACGGCTCGATCGGCATGGTCGTCGTCACGGTGACGATCTCCGTGTTCGTGGACGTACTGCGGCTGATCTACTGCTTCGGCAAGCTGCACATTCGGGCCTCGTTCCGGAACTTTGACGGCGCCGTGCTCAAGGACATTGCCGTATTCTCGGGCTTCATCGCCATCAACATGGTCGTCGACCAGGTCAACAACAACCTCGACAAGCTCATCATCACGCGCTACTGCGGCACGGCCGCCACGGCGGTCTACGCCGTCGGCCAGCAGCTGCACACGTACTTCATCTCGTTTTCGACGGCGGTGTCGTCCGTGTTCACGCCGCGCATCCACCAGCTCGTGCAGGACAACAAGGACGACAAGGCGCGCCTGCGCACCGTGCTCACGGAGCTGTTCGTGCGCGTGGGGCGCATCCAGTTTCTGATCCTGTCGCTCGTGTGCACGGGCATCATCTTCTTCGGCAAGCCGTTTATCTATTTCTGGGCCGGACCGGGCTATGACGATGCGTATATCATTGTGCTGCTGCTCATCATCCCCGGCATGGTGCCGCTGACGCAAAACCTCGGCATCGAGATGCAGCGCGCGCAGAACCTGCACAAGTACCGCTCGATCATCTACGGGGCCATGGCCATTGGCAACCTCGCCATCAGCATTTGGCTGTGCCAGTACCTCGGCGCGATCGGCTGCGCGATCGGCACGGCCGTCGCCGTCGCGCTGGCAAACGGACTCGTGATGAACATCTTCTATCAGCGGCGGCTGAACATCGACGTGACCGTGTTCTGGAAAAATATCGGGCGCATGGCGCTCGGCCTGCTGCCGCCCGCCGCGTGTGGCGTGCTGATGATGCTGTTTGTAAACCTCTACAGTATTCCGATGCTGCTCGGCGGCATCATCGTCTACACAGCGATCTACTGTGCCTCCGTGTGGCTGCTGTCCATGAACGGATATGAAAAGGCCCTCGTCGGCGGCATGGTGCGAAAGGTGCTGAGAAAATGAAACAACGCTTGAAACGCCTGCTCGTGCGGCTGCTGAGCCTGCTGCCCGGCAAGCCGGTCATCCTGCTCGAGAGCGCGCCGCCCCTCGGTGACAACACCGGCGCCCTGTACCGGATGCTGCTGGCCCAGGGCTGGAACGACCGGTACCGGCTCGTGTGGGTCGTGCCGGATCCGGCCGCTTTCCGGGACGTGCATGAAAAGAACGTGTCCTTTGCCGGCACGCGGGGAACATGGGCGCTGCTGAGGCTGTTCTGGCTGCGCGCCCGCGCCGCTGCCATCGTGGACTGCAACGGCCAGCTCCAGAAGCTCCGGCCGGAGACCGTGCATCTGTACCTGACGCACGGCAGCCCGCTCAAGAGCGTGCACGACTACTATTTCTGCGACCCGACGACCGACTGGGCGCTGAGTCAGGCCCCGTTTTTTGACGCCGTGAACAGCTATGAATTTCACATCCCGCCGGAAAAGCTCGTCACGCTCGGCTTCCCGCGCAACGACGACCTGTTCACGCACAAATGCGACCTGAAGGACATCTTCGGCGCGGAGTTTGACCGCTTCGTCGTCTGGTATCCCACGTACCGCCAGCACAAGAACAACCTCGTTGCGACGACGGACATCTCCGTCCCCGTCATCCATGACCCGGCGGCGGCCGCGGCCGTGAACGAGGCCGCGCGGGCGACGAACACGCTCGTGATCGTCAAGCCCCACCCGGCGCAGGACCTGTCGCACATCCGCGCGCTGGAGCTGAGCCACCTCCGCTTCATCGACGACGGGCTCTTCGCCGCGCACGGCATCACGTCCTACGAATTTCTCGCCTGCACGGATGCCCTCATCACGGACTATTCCTCCGTGCTGTTTGACTATCTGCTCACGGGCAAGCCCGTGGGGCTGACGTTCGAGGACATCGACGCCTACGCCAAGCAGCCGGGCTTTGCCATCGACCCGCAACCGCTGCGCGAGAGCGCGGCCCTGCTCGACACGCCGGACGATTTCCGCACGTTTTTCGAGCAGCTCGCCGCGGGCGATGATCCGCTGCGGGCCAAGCGCCTGCAGCTCACGAAGCTGACCAACCAATACACAGACGGGCACTCCGCCGAGCGCGTCGCCGCGTTTCTGGCCGAGCGCCTCCGGGAAAGGGAACACAAATGAGACGTGTTATCACTTACGGCACCTTTGACCTGCTGCACTATGGGCACATCAATCTCCTGCGCCGCGCCAAGGAGCAGGGCGATTATCTGATCGTGGCCCTGAGCACGGACGAATTCAACTGGAACGAGAAGCAGAAAAAGAGCTACTTCTCCTACGAGGACCGCAAGCGGATGCTCGAGGCGATCCGCTATGTCGATCTCGTCATCCCGGAGGAGAGCTGGGACCAGAAGATCACCGACGTGGACAAATACCACGTGGATGTGTTCGTCATGGGCGACGACTGGAAGGGCAAGTTCGACTTCCTGAAGGACAAATGCGAGGTCGTCTACCTCCCCCGCACGCCCGAGATCTCCACGACAAAGATCAAGACCGATCTGCACACCTGAAGAACACAAAACGCATGCCGCCCGGCGAACGCCGGGCGGCATGCGTTTTGTCCCAAAGTCCTGCTCGGGCTTTGGGACAAGCGCTGGATTTTATCCGAGGCGGGCCTTGCCCCCTCGGGCTCCCCCGCTGCTCCATGATTTTGTCCTTGTGCATAGGTTTGCAGGCGGCATGTTTTTCCCTCCCACGCCATAGAGTGGTACAAACTGCGTCGGGGGGTCGCGCGCGTGCACACAAATCGCAGGCTCATCGTCAACACCGCGCTCATGACCGGCTCGTCGATCGTGATGCGCTGCATCGGGCTCGTCTTTCAGGCGTGGATCGTCGGGCGCATCGGCGCGGCCGGCATCGGGCTGTACCAGCTCGTCATGTCGGTGAGCGTGCTGTTTGCAACCTTCGCCATCTCGGGCATCCGCTTTGCTACCACGCGCCTGATCTCCGAGGAGATGGGGCTCGAGCGCGGCGCAGGCGTCACGGGCGCAATGCGCCGGTGCGCGTGCTACGCGCTGTTTTTCGGCCTGTGCGCGGGTACGATGGTGTATTTTCTGGCCGAGCCCGTGGGCTTTCTCTGGATCGGCGACGCGCGCACGGTGCGCTCGCTGCGCATCACGAGCATCAGCCTACCGTGCATCGCGCTCTCGTCGGTCATGGACGGATATTTCACCGCCTCCGGCCGCGTGTGGAAGCCGACGCTCGTGCACCTGATCGAGCAGCTGGTGAGCATCACGTGCGTGATGTGGTTTTTGTCCTTTGCGGCCGCCGGCGACCTGGAGCAGAGCTGCGCCGCCGTCACGGCGGGCGGCGCGTGCGCAGACGTGGTGTCGCTGCTGCTGATGACGGCAATGTATCTCCTCGACCGGCGCAAATACCGCACGGGCGGTGACACCGTGCCGCACCTGACGCGGCGGATGCTCTCCGTGGCGCTGCCGCTGGCGGTGTCGGCCTATGCGCGCACGTCGCTCACGACGCTGGAGCACCTGCTCATCCCGCGCGGGCTCAAAAGCTCCGGCCTGACGGCCGACCGCGCACTCGCGGGCTACGGCATCGTGCACGGCATGGCGCTGCCGGTGGTGCTCTTCCCCTCGTGCCTGCTGTACGCGCTGGCGGATCTGCTCGTGCCGGAGCTGACGACGGCACAGGTCTCCGGCCGGTGCGGGGACATCCGGCGGCTGGTGCGCACGCTGCTGTACCGGTGCCTGCTGTTCGCGTGCGGTACGGCCGTGCTGCTGCTGGCGTTTTCCGGGCCGCTCGGGCGGCTGATCTACCACTCGGACGACGCAGGACGGTTCATCCGGCTGCTCGCGCCGCTCGTGCCGGTGATGTATCTCGACACCGTGACCGACGGCTGCCTGCGCGGGCTCGGCCAGCAGACGCGCTGCATGGCCATCAATGTGCTCGACGCCACGCTCGGCGTGGTGCTCGTGTGGGTGCTGCTGCCGCGGTTCGGGCTGGCAGGGTATCTCTTCATTTTGTATTTCAACGAGTGCGTGAATTTCACCCTCAGCTTCACGCTGCTCCGGCGCACGGTGCGCCGCTGCTGCGCGGATGAAAAGCCGCCGGCGGGCTGAGAGCTGTCGCCGCGCAAAACGGAAAACCGCCCGCGGGCAAAAGCCTGCGGGCGGTTTTGGGATATGGTTACGGTCTGCGCCTCAGTGCTGCGGGGTGGGCGTTTTGGACTGCACCGGCGGGGTCTGGTTTTTCTTGCGCAGCTCCGGGAAGAGCAGAAACTCCACGCGCTTATACAGCAGATACGTCAGCGCCGAGTCGACGATGCCCTTGATGAGGTTGAACGGGACGACGGCAAACAGCACGAGCGTCGGCACACTGGTGATGCCCTTGTTCACAGCCGTGCCCATGGCGACGATCTGATCGATCGGCAGGTGGAACAGCTCGGCGAACTTCGGGATCAGGTACAGGGCATTGAAGAGGCTGCCGAAGACCGTCATGCACAGCGTGCCGACGGCCATGCCGATGATGGCGGTGCGGCGGGTCTTGTGGTGGTGGTAGATGACAGCGGCGGGAAGGACGACCGTGCAGCGGACGACGAAGTTGGCAGATGCGCCGACAAAAGCTGTGCTCGTGCCCTTGAGCAGGAGCTTGATGAGCACCTTGAGCAGCTCGGTGATAACACCGGCCACAGGTCCGAGATAGAACGCGCTCATGAGCACCGGCAGCTCGCTCAGGTCCATCTTATAGAAGCCGGGCGCAAAAAACAGCGGGATCTCGAGCAGCATCAGCACGCCGCCGAGGGCGGAGAACATGGCCACATAGCTGATGTTGCGGCTGCGGCTGCGGCGCTGCAGATCGTGGCAGACCGTGCGCTCAAACAGATACGCAAGGCCGAGCAATGCCGCGAACACAAGCGCGCAGACACCGATAAAGGACAGGTTTTCTTTCAACATGACAAAGCACCTCCATGGAATGAAAAACACCTGAAAGAACATGTCCTTCAGGCGCTGCGAACAATGGAGGTTCGTAACATCTTCTATCATCCAGACTATACTGTCGGTATCGGAATTGCACCGATTCAACCTTGCTCGGCTCGCGGACTATCACCGCCGGTCGGGAATTACACCCTGCCCCGAAGACATCTCGATTCAGTTGTTTTACTGTCTGCATTATAGCACAGTGAGAAAAGAATGCAAGTACTTTTTGCAGGAAAGGTTTGACAGCGGCGCTCCGGGCGCGTACAATGGAGGCCACTACCGAAAGGAGGCGCCGCCATGCCCGAGCGCGAAAACACCTGCTGCTTCACCGGCCACCGGGAATACAAGCTGCCCTGGGGCAGCGACGAGAACGACCCCCGCTGCCGCAAGCTGCAGCAGCAGCTCTTCGACGCCGTGGACGCCGTCTACGCCGCCGGCATCCGCCACTTCATCTGCGGCATGGCCAACGGCTGCGACCTGTATTTTTTCGACGCTGCGCGCTATCTGCGCCTGCAGCGCCCGGATGTCACGATCGAGGCGGCCATCCCCTACGCCGGCCAGGCCGACCGCTGGCGGCCGGAGCTGCGCGAGCGCTACGCCTACGACCTGCGCCAGTGCGACTATCAGACGCTCGTGCAGGAGGCCTACACCCCCGGGTGCATGATGCGCCGCAACCGCTACATGGTCGATGCCTCGCGCATCCTCATCGCGGCATTTAACGGCCGGCCCGGCGGCACGGCCCGCACGCTCGAATACGCCGCCCGCCGCCGGCTGGAGATCATCCAGATCCCGATCGACAGCGCGCCGGCAGACGAGATATAAAAACACGGGGAACGCCGAAAAGCGTTCCCCGTTTGCAGCGTGTCAAAAAAAGCCTCGCAGAGTTTGCCGCCCGCAGGCGGCAAAAAAGTGAAATTATTTTCTCTCGCGACATGTGCGTGAGAGAAAATACCTCTCAGGCTGCAAGTGTGGAATTCGTGCGCCATCGGCGCACAAATTCTGCGCGCAGCAGACTGCGGGCCTTTTGTCGGAAAACCATTGGGGTTTTCCGACAGGTTGAACACGGGGAACGCCGAAATGGCGTTCCCCGTTTGCTCTTTTTGCGGCTGCTAGCAGGCCTCGATCTCCTTGATGGTGTACTCGTTGCCGCTGAGCAGATAGGTATGCTCGCTCTTGCAGTGCGGGCATATCTTGGCGTATTTGACCGTTGGATATGTCTGTTTGCAGTCCTCGCAGTAGGTCACGGCGGGGAGCGTCTCGATCTTCAGCTCCGCGCCCTTGAGATACTGCGATTTTTCCACCGCCCACTTCCAGCAGTCGGTCAGGTAATACGGGATGATGCCGCTGACCTCGCCGACCTCCAGCGTGACGCTGGCGACCTGGGTCAGGTGGTTTTCCTCGACGACCTTTTCGACCTCCTGGATGACATAGAACACGGTTCCCAGTTCGTGCATCGCGTTTTCCTCCGGTCGGCTTACTTCGCGCGCTTGCCCTTGATGTCCTTGATGGTGAGCTTGGCTGCGCGCTTGACCATGTGCGGCAGGATGGCCTTCATCTTGTCCTCGGTGCGGTACATACGGCTGGCCTCCGGCATATCGCGCTGCAGGTGGATCGCATCAAACTCGCAGCGGGTGGTGCACAGGCCGCAGCCGATGCACTTGTTCTGGTCGACGACGGACACGCCGCAGCCGAGGCAGCGGGACGCCTCTGCCTTGACCTGCGCCTCGGTGAAGGTGATGCGGTCGTTCGAGAACGTCTTGGCCTTGCTCGCGTCGTGGGCGACGGTCTGGCGCGCCGGGGCGTCAAAGCAGTCGATGGGCACAACGGCCTGCTTCTTGTCGAGCTCGTAGAATTCACGCGGGTCACGCGCCAGCGTCAGGCTCTGGCCCTCATGCACGTAGCGGTGCAGGGAGATAGCGCCCTCGCGGCCGGCCGCGATCGCGTCGATGGCAAACTTCGGGCCGGTGACCACGTCGCCGCCGGCGAAGATGTCGGGCTGCGCGGTCTGATACGTCACGCCGTCGGCCTGGACGGTGCCGTTGCGGTTGAAGGCCATGGCCTCCGGCGCGATATGGCCGAGGTCAACGCGCTGGCCGATAGCGCCGATGACGGACGTGACCTCGATGGTCTCGAACTTGCCGGTGCCGACAGGCTTGCGGCGGCCCTTCGCATCGGGCTCGCCCAGCTCCATGATCTCGACCTTGAGGGCCTTGACCTTGCCGTTTTCGCCGAGGATCTCGGCCGGTGCGCTCAGGAAGCGGAACTGCACGCCCTCTTCCATGGCTTCCGCGACTTCCTCTGCGTCCGCCGGCATCTCCGCCTGACTGCGGCGGTAGATGATGTAAGTATCCTTCGCGCCGAGGCGGATGGCCGTGCGGCAGACGTCCATGGCGACGTTGCCGCCGCCGATGACGGCGCACTTTTTGCCGATGCGCGGCTTCTTGCCGAGGTTGACCCTGCGCAGGAAGTCCACACCGCCGTACACGCCGGAGAGCTCTTCGCCGGGCACGCCGATGGGTGCGCTCTTCTGCGCGCCGATGGCCAGATAGAAGCCCTTGTAGCCCTGCTCACGCAGCTGGTCGATGGTGAGATCCTTGCCGATCTCGACGCCGCACTGGAAGTGCACGCCCATCTCACGGAGCACCTCGATCTCGGCGTTGACAACATCCTTCTCGAGGCGGAAGCTCGGGATGCCGAGGGTCAGCATGCCGCCGGGCACCTCGTTTTTATCAAACACGGTGACGTTTTCATAGCCCATGTTCGCCAGATAGTAGGCGCACGACAGGCCGGCCGGGCCGGCGCCGATGATGGCGATCTTCTCCGGGTAGGGATCGGCGATGCCGCGGTGGGTGATGACCTTCGGGATATAGCGCTTGTCGGCCTGGAGCTCCTGCTCGGCGACAAACTTCTTGATCTCGTCGATGGCAACGGCGCGGTCGACATCGCCGCGGGTGCAGGCTTCCTCGCAGCGGCGGTTGCAAATGCTGCCGCAGACGGCCGGGAACGGGTTATCCTGCTTGATGAGCTTGAGCGCGTCCAGATAGCGGCCCTGCGCGGCCAGATTGATGTAGCCCTGCACGGCGATGTGCGCCGGGCAGGCGGTCTTGCAGGGGGCGGTGCCGGACTCGTGGCACTGCTTCTGGTTGTCGTCCTTATAGTTCGGGCTCCACATGTGCTCGCCCCAGTGGTTGTCGTCCGGCAGCGGCTGCTTCGGATACGTCACCGGGCCGGTCTTGGTGCACAGCTTCTGGCCGAGCTTGGCGGCGCCGGCCGGGCAGACCTCGGCGCACTTGCCGCAGGCGACGCACTTTTCGGCGTCGACATGGGCGCGGTAAGCGGAGGCGGACATGTTCGGCGTGTTGAACAGCTGGCTCGTTCTCAGCGCGAAGCAGGAGCCGAGCGCGCAGTTGCAGATGGCAAAGATCTTGTCCTCGCCGTCGATGTTCGTGATCTGGTGGACATAGCCGTTGTCCTCGGCGCGCTGGAGGATCTCCATCGCCTCATCATAGGTGATCTTGCGGCCCTTGCCGGTCTCGAGACAGTAGTCACAAAACTGACCGACGGCGATGCACATCTCATCCTGCAGCTCGCCGCAGCCCTCGCCCTGAAGGCGCATGGCATTGCGGCAGGAGCAGTAGCCGACACCGAGCTGATCCTCATACTTTTTCAGCCAGTGGGAGATGTGCTCGACATCGACCGACTCGTTCGTGGCCGGGATGGCCTTCTCGACCGGGATGACGTGCATGCCGACGCCGGCGCCTCCGGGAGGCACCATGCAGGTGATCTTCGTCAGCGGCAGAAACGACATGCGCTCGAAAAACTGTGCGATCTCCGGGTGCGTCTCCACCTGCTGGAGGTTCATGTTCATCAGCTCGGCAGAACCGGGCACGAAGATCGGCAGCGTCCACTGCTTGTGATGGTCGGCGTTCTCCCAGTTGTACTCAAGCAGACCGATCATGGACATCTGGTCAAAC
>OJKQ01000142.1_pt1 | contig 64142 bp, 78 predicted proteins | sample 1596641 | NCBI WGS metagenome assembly OJKQ01 (sample SAMEA4350167, study PRJEB24818) | metagenome | biome: human; feature: gut; material: faeces | place: Denmark | collected 2013-09 | reverse complement strand
GGCACTACCTCACGGCCGAAGCTTCGGCCGTGAGGTAGTGCCAGTCGCGCGGGTCGGGCGTCGAGCCGAGGAAATAGCGGTGCTCGACGAAGACGATGTTGGCGTCGAGCAGCTGCGACAGCTCTTCACGGTAATCCGGACGGTAGGCGTATTTCGCGCCGTAACCTTCGGTGACGAGGATCGTCGGCCTGTCGAAGCCGGCGTGCGAGACGACGATGCGGTGCGTGAAAGAGCCCTTTTCGGGGGCCTGCCAGTCGAGCGGCTGGCGCAGGACCAGTTCGTACTTCTCGTCGAAGCGGGTCGATTCGAGCGGCGTCACCTCGATGGCCCGTTCCAGTTTTTCGAGCCGCTGTTGCAGCGGAGTCCGTGCCACGGCCGGCAGCACGAAGACCGCGGCCGAGGCCATCGCCGCCGCGACGGGCGGCGACCTGCTGGAGCTGGAACCCTCCGAGCCGTACACGAGCGCCGACCTGGACTACAACAGCACCGACAGCCGCGTCTCGCGCGAGCATGACGACGAGACCCTGCGCGACGTGGCGCTCAAGACCACGACCGCAGATAACTGGGCCGACTATGACACCGTCTACATCGGCTACCCGATCTGGTGGGGCATCGCCGCGTGGCCTGTGGACACGTTCGTCAAGGCCAATGACTTCACCGGCAAGACGGTCATTCCCTTCTGCACCTCCGCCAGCAGCGACATTGGCGAGAGCGGCACGCAGCTCGCGGCGCTCGCCGGCACCGGCGACTGGCAGGAAGGCCAGCGCTTCCCCTCCGCCGTCACGCAGCAGGAAGTCACCGACTGGGTCAAGTCCCTCGGCAAATGACCGCGGCGGCACAAAATCGCATCCCCGGCCGACGGAAAAATCGTCGGCCGGGGATTTTTGCAAATCTTTATCTCATCTATACAAGATTTTTTGTTATTTCCTTGCATTTTCACCTGAAATATGCTATCTTTTCTCCTAGCGGCAGTGCCGGACTTCGGGACATTTCCTGCCGGCGCTGTACCGCCGCGGATCATGCGGCCGGGAAACTTTCAGAATCAGAAAGGATGACCCGATATGCAGCCCGAAATACTCGACGTCCTGTACCGGCTCGTTGGCGAGCACGGCTGGAACTGGGGTATGGCGCGCAATCTCATCAATCGCCAATTTGGCACCAACTACACGATCAAAGAACTGCAGCGGTTCTATCTCCGCCGTCCGCGGCCAAAACCTGACACGGTTTTCAAATAAATGTATAGTAAGAAATCCCCGGCGTCGGTATTCACCGCACGCCGGGGATTTCTTATTTCATTGTTTCGCCGGGGCGAAGTCTGCCGAGGCGCTCCAAACGCCGAACGATTGCGCCATTTGTGCGCTGGAACCGCGCCTGCATCTCCTCCATGGAACAGCCTACGTCAAACATCTGCATCAGGGCGGCTTCATCCGCCTCCGTCCACGGCTTGCCCGCATTGGGCAGTGGTGCAGACCGCTTCGGCCGGTCCGACACATACCGCAGCACGCAATGCAGCGCGCGGATGATCTCCGGCCGGTTGCAGACGCTGTCGGCCGGTAGGCACTCGCCCGTCAGCGGGTCGACGCCGTCGGCCAGTTCCGTCAGCAGCGCTTTTGCTTGCTTCAATTCCATCGTCATGCGCTAGCGCCCCCACCATTCGTAGTCTGCAGGCAACTGTCCATTGCGCTTACGCTCCGCCATCCGTCTGCATTGATCGCAATAATACTCCGCTGCAGCAAATTCCAGATAGCTCTCACGCAGCCGGACGACAATGTAATAAACGATTACCAAAAATAACGTAAACATATCGTTTCTCCTTTCACCCCGGTTTTTCCTCTGCGCCTTCATATTACCAGATCGCCAGTCCCATAAACAGGACTGTGCAGAGAGTGTGCAACGGAGTATGAAATAGAACAAATTTTTCGATTTATTTCACACCCTGTTGCATAGCGCCCACGAAAAATTTAAAACGAAAAAATCCTGTAATCTCAAAGATTACAGGATTTTCGTGGTGGAGATAAGCGGGATCGAACCGCTGACCTCTTGAATGCCATTCATGTCCTTCACGTGAATTATCATTTTTTACCTTCAAGAAAAGTGTTGACAAGTCAGTGTTTTTCCTGTACGATGTTTCAAGAGACATGAAAAGTGTCAACTATTTTCGAGTATTTTTGTTGACACTTTTGTTGACACTTTTTCATTTGGAGGCAGTGCAGCCATGGCAAACATCAGCGCGAGAAAAGGAAAAGACGGCAGTGTTGTCAGCTACCGTTTCCGCACCTGTGTTGGGCGCGATGAGCAGTATCGGCAAATTTGGCGCACGTGCACGATCAAGCGGCCGGAGGGATTGACTCCGGCAAAAGAACACCGCGAGGTTGAACGGCTTGCGGATGCATGGGAGCAGGAGCAGCAAGAAAGCTTCGAGAGAAACGGATCAGCGCAGGACAAAAGCAAGATCACGCTCGCGGAGTTTGTCCGTGCACACTGGTGGCCGGATCATGTTCTGGACGGCACGCATACGCCGAGCAGTATTTCTTTCTACCGCAATATGTCGGATGACATTGTGGCGTACTTCGGCGAGAGTAAGAAGCTGCGCGCGATCGATGCCGAAGCGGTCAAGTGCTACATCAAGTATCTGAACACCGAAGCGCTGACGCGCAGCGGCAAGCCCTACAGTGCGACCACGATCACCCGCCACTACCAGACGCTCCGGAACATCATCAACTACGCGCTCCGCTTCGGGTATCTGAAAGACGACCCTTGCAGGTATCTCTCCGTCAAGGACAAGCCACGCAAAGAGACAAAGCAGATTGATTTTCTCGCGCCTAAGGATGCGCAGCGATTTCTTGCAGCGCTTGAGAGTGAGCCGCTGTTCTGGCGCTGCTTTATGAACGTCCTGATTACCTGCGGTCTCCGCCGCGGCGAGGCGAACGGTCTGCAATGGGGAGACATTGACGGCGACGCCTTGACGCTGAATGTGGCGCGCAATGTGACGATCGACAAGAACAGTCCGGATAAGATCCACATCGGCGAGACAAAAGGCAAAGAGAGCCGCACCGTTCCGCTCTCTCCGCGTGTATATGCCATGCTCATGACATTCAAACACGAGCAGGAGGAGAAATACAACGGCAAGCTGCTCCCGAGCGCATATATATTCTGCAGCACAGTGAACCCGTATGCGCCGCAGTACCCAACCGTGCCGACGCGCTGGCAAGCAAGATTTGTGAAGCGTCACAACCTTCCGAATGTCAGCCCGCACGATCTGCGCCACACGGCTGCAACGCTCGCGCTGGAGGGCGGCGCGGATCTGAAACAGGTGCAGCAACTTCTTGGTCATAAAGACCCGGCCACCACCATGCGCTTCTATGCCGGTGTCACCGAGGAGGCCGAGCGCAGAACGGTGCAGGGCATCGAGAGCGTGCTCGCAAGCGGGGAGAACTGAACCATGGGGAAAGGAGGGTGAACTATGACAGACGAGGAACGAAGGGCGTACTTACGGCGCGAGATCGATCGCTTGCTCGACGAATCGAGTGATCGAAAACTTTGGCTGACGCTGTCGTTTTTGCGTGCAGCGTAACAAGAGAATAGGCAAAGAAAGAGGGACAGGATTGATTTCCTGCCCCTCTTTTTCGATTCGACGTTTTTCACAAAAACTAGTCCTCGCATTTGTGCATTATAATATACCCATTGTGATATTCTTCGGCGAAACGCGAAAACCTTCATGCTTTTGTCGAAAGTTTTCAAACACAACATCTTGCGCTATTGGAATTTTACACATACACTAAATAGGCGTTGCGTTGAAAAAAACGACAAAATAGGATATAATTACAGTGTGTAGGACGATAACGCGCAGTAATTCTCAGGGCGTTGCGGCTGCAAAATACTTACATGGAGGATTTACATGAACAACTTTCAAACGATCAGACAAACGGCACACGGGATGGGCCTCCCTGAGGGGACGCTCCGCGCCCGACTCAAGCGCAACAAGCTACCCGGCTTCTATGCCGGATCCCGCTATTACATCAATGTCCCGCTCTTGATGGAGATGCTCGACGCGGAAAGCAGGACGAGCGTCGCCACGGATGGAGGCGAAGCGCATGAGTAAGAAAATCACGCCTATGAGCGCAATCCGCGCAAAGTGTATCGAGTGCTGCTGCGGGAATGCTGCAGAGGTGCGCAGGTGTGAAATCGCGGACTGCGCATTGCATCCTTATCGTAGCGGGCACAATCCCGCGCGGGCGGGCATTGGCGGCAATCCGCGTAAATGCGATTTTCCCGCCGATTCTGCGAACTCAACTAAGCCTTTTGCAAACGCAAGCCGCTCAGAGGGTAAGGATGCGTTTGCGCCGATCAGGCCAGAAAACACGCGCTCAAGTGTGCGCAGGAGGTGAAGCGTGGCGAGTGAAAAGCAGCAACCGTTTGGCTATACCCAGATATCCAACGCCGTCTTTCAGGACAAGCGCCTAAACGAGGCCGATGTAGGTTTGCTTTGCATCATGCTGTCACTCCCGCCTGACTGGCAGTTTTCCGTCGCCGGCCTATGTGCCATTCGCCCGCAAAGCGGTCGTGACAAACTGGCGGCGAGTATCAAGCGCCTGGAGAACGCCGGTTATCTGCAGCGATCACTGCGGCGTGATGGTGGGAAGTTTGTACGCACCGTTTGGGAAATCACTGATACACCGTCAACGGAAAAACCGTCAACGGAAAAACCGTTTACGGAAAAACCGTTTACGGAAAAACCGTCGCCGGATTTCCCGAAGGAAACAAATACTCTAAGTAACAAAGAACTTAATAAGAAAGAACTTACTGAGAAAAGAAATAGTGAGAGTGTTCCGCGCGAGGCGCGTGAGCGCACACCCTTTGTTGCTCCGAGTGTGGAAGAGATTGAAAGTTTCTGCTCTCAAGAACAGCTTTCGATTGACGCGCAGAAATTCGTTGATAACTACGCCGCAAAGGGCTGGACGATTGGCAGCACACCCGTTCATGACTGGAAAGCGCTTGTGCGCAAATGGGCGCGTGAAGATCAAGAGAGAGCTTCCGAACAACCACCGCAGACAAATGGCCTTGTAGAGATCAACGGCAAGCAGTACCTGTACAAAGGCGGGAAATATTACGTTCCGGGCGGATGCGGTGTGGCAGTTGACCCTTATGCCGTGGATGATCTGCCGTTCTGAGAGGGGGTAAATCGATGGATATTTCAAGCGTTATTGACGGTATCGCCAGCGGAGCGGCAGCCAACATCAAAGTGAACGAGGGCGATTACACCGGCAAGGATGGGCTGTTGTACTGCGGCAAGTGCCACACGCCGAAGCAGACCGAGATCGGCGTGGACGGCAGCGGCAGCATCAGACGTGTCATGTGCCTGTGTCAGTGCGAGACCGACAAGGTGCGAAAAGAGAAAGATGCGCAAAAGCAGGCCGAGTTCGAGCGGCGTGTCAAGGCCATGCGCAGCGAAGGATTTCCGGAGAAACAAATGCGGGTATGGACATTTGCCAACGACGATATGCAAAACAGCAGCATTACTACGGCGATGCGCAATTATGTAGGCCATTTCCCGGGGTTCCTGAAGACCGGCAAGGGCCTGCTGCTGTACGGCCCGACCGGAACAGGAAAGACATACGCCGCTTGTGAAGTAGCAAACGCCCTCATTGACAAAGGTGTTCCCGTGCTCGTAACGGACTTTGTGCGCCTGGTGAACACGCTGCAGGGGCTCTCCGGTGAGCGGCAAGCGTACATCGACAGCTTGTCAAGGTTTACGCTGCTCGTGATTGACGACCTGGGTGCAGAGCGCAAGAGTGAATTCATGCAGGAGCAGGTTTACAACATCGTCAACAGCCGGTATATAGCCGGTTTGCCGATGATAGTGACGACCAATCTGGGCATCAAAGAAATCAAACAGCCGTCTGACATCGGCAACAAGCGGATTTATGACCGGATTCTTGAACGGTGCTTCCCTGTTGAGGTTAACGGTGGCGACCGGCGCAGAAACACGATCCGCAGAGATTACGACAGCATGAAGAACTTGCTCGGCCTATAGCGCCAAAATATGTACAATTCCGCCGAACTGCCAAAGCGCGTCCGCATTGACGCGGTTTTTTTACCGACTCAGCAATAGATTTTTTGAACGGAGGGAATGGCCTATAGAACACACGCGGCATACATCCGCAGAGCGAAAAGAACGAGTAGAGTGCGGAGATTCTGCGGAATATCGCGCTCTCGACGACAAGAACCAACTCTGCAAGTATTGGCTGCTCGAAGAGCCGGAGGTGCTTGAGACGTCAAAAAACGTCGTCAGATACTACCCGAAGCACGGGAAGCTGGTATTTCACTTGCCGGATTACTATAGCCCTAGAACGTGCTCCATGCACATTGGCAAGGGTGTCGGGCTTGACTTGACAGCGCTGGACGATAACCCAGACGTGCTGCATAGGCTCATTGAGATCCTGCAGCAGATTGAGAAAAGCGCATGATATGAACTGAATAAGCCTTATGGGGGACGGATTCCAAGCGGCATTTTTATTTCCGTGTGAGCGAAAGTTTTTGCAGGCCGCCTGTTTTCCGCCCCCTCATTGTTTTTTCGGGAACTCTCAAACGGCTGCATAGTATGGGGCGTGGGGCGGCGCTCGACGGGGCGCGCCTTTTTCCGCTATCCCCGGCGGGGGGAGGGAGGTGTACACACCCAGCTATGCATCCGAAAATTAGGCACCCACGTCAGCGCGGCGCGGGCTGAATTGCTCAACACAGCGCGGCAACCGAATAGAAAAACAGAGCCGTGACGAAATTTGTTGACACTTTCTGTTGACACTTTTGATTTCCCGCTCGAAATTCAGAAAAAGAAAAAGCCCTGTAACCATTGAGATTACAGGACTTTTTCGTGGTGGAGATAAGCGGGATCGAACCGCTGACCTCTTGAATGCCATTCAAGCGCTCTCCCAGCTGAGCTATACCCCCACAGGCAAGGTGTATCATATCAGAAAACGACACGAATGTCAAGAACGTTTTTGCATTTCCGCGAAAAAATCTGCGCGGCGATTCGGCCGCCGCGCAGAGGGTTTCTTTCGCATTGTCTGTGCGCCCGCGCGCTCACGCCTCGCAGTCGCGGCGGACGATGTCCGCGATGGCGGCGGCCAGCTTCTTGTGCCCGTCGGGGTCGAGATGCTCGCCGTCGAGCGCGCTCATCTGCGTGACCGTGCCGGCGTCCAGAAACCGCAGGCCATACGCCTCGGCGATCATCTGATACTGCGCCGCCACGCCCTGCGAGACGGCGAGCGACTGCGCGTCATACTCCGGGTCGCGCTGCGGCGCGGCCGGGCCGAGCGGCGGCGGGGCCACGAGCAGGATCTTCGTCCACGCGGGCAGCATGCCGATGACGAGCCGCACGAGCTTGTCCATGCCGGCGCCCACGTCCTCGGCGGAACGGGTCTTGTCGATCTTGCAGTCGTTCGTGCCGAGCATGAGGATGATGTACTGCACCGGGCCGTGGCTCTCGATGCTCAGCGGCAGCGTCTCGAGCGCGGAGCGCCCGTCGCGGTTGCTGTCCGGAAAGGCCGCTGTGCGGCCGATCAGGCCGTCCTCCGCAACGTAATACCCGTCGCCGAGCAGGGCCTGCAGCACGCCGGGGTAGCGAATGTCGCGCCCGTAGCGGTGCTTCCAGTCGGGCGTGAAGCCATAGGTATTGCTGTCACCGAAGCAGAGGATCTCGATCACGCCGCGCACCTCACTTCAGGAAGCCGCTGATGATCTGCTCCTCGGCTTCCTTTTCGGTCAGGCCGAGGGTCATGAGCTTGTTGAGCTGCTCGCCGGCGATCTTGCCGATGGCGGCCTCGTGGATGAGGCTGGCCTCGACGGAGTTGGCCGTGATCTCCGGACGTGCACCGACGGTGCCGCTGTCCATGATGATGGCGTCGCACTCCGAGTGACCGGCGCACTTGTTGTTGCCGCGGATGTTGGAGTTGAACATCTGGCTGGAGTGATCCTTGGCGACGGAGCGGGAGATGACGTTCGTGCTGGAATCATAGCCGTCGAGGTCAACGGAGAAGTTCGTCTCCGCGTGCTGATGGCCGTGCGTCATGATCTTTTCCTTGATGATGAGCGTGGCGCCGTCCGACAGGTGGGCCTGCGTGTCGCGGTATGTGGAGTCGATGCCCTTGATCTGGGTCGTCTCCATCTCCATGTAGGCGTTCTCGCCGAGGTCGACGATCGTCGTCGGGTTCATGACGTTCTCGCCGTTTCCGTCGCCCTCGCCGTAGTGCTTTTCGATGTAGCGCACCCTGGCGTTCTTGCCGACGAAGAAGCTGTGGATGCCGTCATGGCGGGACTCCTGCGTGCCGCAGTTGTGGATGCCGCAGCCGGCGACGATGGTCACATCGCAGTCCTCGCCGATGTAAAAGTCATTGTAGACCATGTCCTTGAGGCCGGTCTGGGAAATGATGACCGGGATGTGCACGCTCTCGTTTTTCGTGCCGGGGGCGATGTAAATGTCGATGCCGGGCTTGTCTTCCTTCGTGACGATGTTGATGTGCGCGGTCGTGTTGCGGCCGGCGAGCTTGCCGTCGGCGCGGATGTTATAGGCACCCTCGGGGATGCCGTGGAGGTCGGCGACCTCTTCGAGCAGTTTTTTCTCAATTGCATCCATGGTGATTCCCTCCCTCAGACCTTGTCAGCCAAGCGGCTGCACACGCTCGACGCCTGCATGAGCACGGGCATGATCTCATCCTTGCTGCCGATGGCGCGGATCTCGCCGTCGACGAGCACGACGATCTTGTCGGCCGTCTCGAGAATGCGCTCCTGGTGCGAGATGATGAGGATGCTGCCGTGGATCGCCTCGTGCATCTTCTCGAACACGCTGATGAGGTTCTGGAAGCTCCAGAGGTCGATGCCGGCCTCGGGCTCGTCGAAGATGGACATCTTCGTGCCGCGGGCAAGCATGGTCGCGATCTCGATGCGCTTGAGCTCGCCGCCGGAGAGGCTGGCGTTCACTTCGCGGTTGACATAATCCCGCGCGCACAGGCCGACCTCGGACAGATAGGTGCAGGCCTCGTTCGTCGAGAGCTTCTTGCCGGAGGCGATGCTGATGAGGTCAAAGACCGTGATGCCCTTGAAGCGCACCGGCTGCTGGAAAGCGAAGCTGATGCCGCGGCGGGCGCGCTCGGTGATGGACATATGGGTGATGTCCTCCCCGTCGAGCAGGATCTGGCCGGAGGTCGGCTGCTCGATGCCGGCGATGAGTTTGGCCATGGTGGACTTGCCGCTGCCGTTCGGGCCGGTGATGACGACCATGCGTTCATCGACCGTGAGGCTCACGTCCTTGAGGATCTGGCGGACACCGGCGTCCGTTTCGGCCTCAAAGCAAAGGTGTTTGAGTTCAAGCATAGGTTTCATTCCCTCTTCTCTTTGTTTCAAAAATCTTCGTCGTCAAATTTATCGGACAGGTCTTTCTTAAAAGACAGTTTGGACTCTTTGTGCCGGATGAGGCGGCCGATGTTGCTGCGGTGCTTGACCACGAGCAGAATGACGCAAAACAGGCTCAGCAGTGCCGGCAGCTTGCCGCAGGCGGCGAGCACGCCGATGGGCGCAATGAGCGCGCCGCAGATGCTGCCGAGCGACACATAGCGCGTGGCCCAGACGATGCCGACAAAAATCAGCAGCGAGACAAGGCCGGTCGGAAAGCTCACGATCAGCAGCATCGTCTCGGCGCAGAGCACGCCCTTGCCGCCGCGAAAGCCGTAAAACACCGGGTAGATGTGGCCGAGCATGACGCAAAAGCCCGCGAACACCTGCCCCGTGGACGCCGCGCCCTGCGTGCCCATGATGAGCCCGCCGGCCACGACGGCGATGACGGTCTTGAGCACATCCGTGCCGATGACGATGGCGAGGCCGGGCGCGCCGAACGTGCGGAAGAAATTCGTCAGGCCGGCGTTGCCGCTGCCGTAATCGCGCACGTCACGGTGAAAGACGTATTTCGATGCGATGATCGCCCCGTTGAGCCCGCCGAGCAGGTAGGAGAAAACGGCGATGGCCGCGAGCAGGCCGGGGATCATTCCTGCTCCCCCTTTTGACGGATGACCATGCGGATGGGCGTGCCCTCCAGCCCGAACACGGCGCGGATCTGGTTTTCCAGATAGCGCTGGTAGGAAAAATGGAACAGCTCCCGACTGTTGCAGAACACGACGAAGCACGGCGGCTTGACGCCCGTCTGCGTCATGTAATAGATCTTCAGGCGGCGGCCCTTGTCCGTCGGCGGCTGGACGCGCGCCTGCGCGTCGGCGAGGACGTTGTTGAGCATGCCGGTGGTGATGCGCATGGCGCTCTGGTCGTTGACAAAGTTGATGAGCTCGAACAGCCGCTCGGTGCGCTGGCCGGTCAGGGCCGAGATGAACAGCACCGGCGCGTAGGACATGAAGCTCAGGTCGCGCAGGACGTCCTTGCGCATTTTTTCCATGGTGCCGGTCTCTTTATCGACCAGGTCCCACTTGTTCACGACGATGATGGACGCCTTGCCCGCCTCGTGCGCGAGGCCGGCGATCTTCGTATCCTGCTCCGTGACGCCGTCGCGCGCGTCGATCATGATCAGGCACACATCCGCGCGCTCGATGGCGAGCTTGGCGCGCATGACGGAGAATTTCTCAATGCGGTCGTCCACGCGGGACTTGCGCCGGATGCCGGCGGTATCGACAAAGATATACTTGCCGTATTTGTTCTCAAAGCGGGTGTCGACGCTGTCGCGCGTCGTGCCGGCGACGTTGCTGACGATGACGCGCTTTTCGCCGAGGATGAGGTTCACGAGCGAGGACTTGCCGACGTTCGGCTTACCGATGACGGCGACGCGGGTATAGTCCGCGTCCGCATCGTCCGCATCCGCGGGCGGGAAATGCTCCAGGCAGGCGTCGAGCAGGTCGCCCGTGCCGTGGCCGTGCACGGCGGACACGGCGATCGGGTCGCCGAGGCCGAGGGAGTAAAACTCATAGATGCCGGGGTCGACCGCGCCGGTGGAGTCCATCTTGTTGACGGCCAGCACGACGGGCTTTTTCGAGCGCAGGAGCATATTGGCCACTTCCTGATCGGCGGCGGTGACGCCGGTGCCGATCTCGGTGACGAGCACGACGACGTCGGCCGCGTCGATGGCGAGCTGCGCCTGCTCGCGCATGAAGAGCAGGATCTCATTGTCGGTGCTCGGCTCGATGCCGCCGGTATCGACGATATCGAACGTGCGGCCGCACCACTCGCACTCGGCATAGAGCCGGTCGCGCGTGACGCCGGGCGTGTCCTCCACGATGGACAGGCGGCGGCCGCAGAGCTTATTGAAGAGCATGGACTTGCCGACGTTCGGCCGGCCCACGATCGCAACCAGGGGTCTGGACATGATTATCCCTCCTTATGGGGATTGTATTTGTAGTATTCCGCGCCGTCGGTGCTGCCATTGCCCCGGTCGGGCAGGTGCACCTCCGGCAGGATGCCGAACATGGCGTCGCAGAGGGCGAAGCCGTCGGCGTCCACGGGGTAGATGGGCACGCCGAGCGCGGCGCTGGCCTGCTCGAGGGTAATGTCGTCGAGAAAGTCCAGCTCGTCGTGGCGCACCATGTTGTTCGAGATCAGCAGCCGCTCGCCGAGATCCTTCCCGCGCAGCTGCGCGATGAGGTCCTGCCCGGTGATGAGACCGGAGACATTGATGCTGCGGCCGAAGAAGTCATTTTCGATCGCGTAGACGTGTCCTTTTATTGTAGCATACTTTTCCTGCGCCGTACACAAAAGTTTTTCCAGAAACGGCGCTGCCGAAACACCCGCCGCCATGGAAAACGGCACGCCGTCCGGCGGATCGGACAGGCTCAGCGCCGAGCGAAACTCCGTCTGCTGCAGCCGCAGCATGCCGACGCCGTTTTCCAGCTGGGTGAATTCCTCGTAAAATTCCTCCGGCGGCAGCTCGCGCCCCGCTTTCAGATACAGCTCGTCGGCGCAGAAGAAGACGCGCGCGCCGAATTTTTTGACGCATTCGTCGCCGAAGGCGTTGACGAGGTCGAGCGTCTCGGCCGCATGCTCGGGCGTGAACGGCGTGAGCGGGTAGAGCCCCTCGCGGAACTTCGTCAGCCCGACCGGCACGATCGACACGCTGTGCACCTTTGGATAGAGCGCCGCGAGGTCGTGCATCGTGCGCTGCAGCTGCGCGCCGTCGTTCAGGCCGGGGCAGCAGACGATCTGGCAGTTCATGGTGATGCCGCCGTCAGAAAAGCGCCGCATGATCTCGAGCGTTTTGCCCGCGCGGGGATTGCCGAGCAGAAACGAGCGCAGCTCCGGGTCCGTCGCGTGCACGGAGACATTGATGGGGCTGATGTGCAGGTGGATGATGCGCTGCACCTCGCGCTCGGACAGGTTCGTGAGCGTCATATAATTGCCCATGAGGAAGCTCAGGCGCGCGTCGTCGTCCTTGAAATACAGCGTCGGGCGCATACCCGGCGGCATCTGGTCGATGAAGCAGAACACGCAGTGGTTGGCGCACGAGTGGGCGTTGTCCATGAGGTAGGTCTCAAAGTCCAGCCCCAGCTCGCCGCCGAGGGGCTTCGACACGTGCACGGTGTGCTCCGTCCCGTCCGGGCGGCGCAGGCACACCGCCAGCTCCGGGTCATAGGCGTAGTATTTATAGTCCAGCACATCGGTGATCGGGTTGCCGTTGATGGACACCAGCCGGTCGCCGGGATGGGCCGCGTGGCGCAGCGGGCTGTCGGGGTCGATGTGGCTGATCGTGCAGCGATGCATACGCCGCGCCTCCTTTGCTCGGGATTCCTTTGCTATGCGCCGGGAAACTCCGGCACATAGCAAAAGAAGAGGGGCAAGTGCTCCTCTTCTCAGCTTCTTTTAGTCGTCAACCTTGATGACGTCGCGTCCGTTGTACTTGCCGCAGGTCTTGCAGGCGTGATGGGGCATGACGAATGCGCCGCAGTTCGGGCACTTCACAACCGCAGGAGCGGTGAGCTTCCAGTGGGACGAACGACGCTTATCACGTCTCTGTCGAGACACTTTTCCTTTCGGGACTGCCATGATGACACCTCCTCGTCAGTCGCTGTTATGAGCAGCTTCCTCTTCTTCGTCAGTTTTATTATCCAAAAGCTGCTCTAATACAGCCATTCTTGGATCGCGGGGTTTTTGACACCGGCACGGCCCGAGGTTCAGGTTCGCGCCGCAGCGGTCGCACAGTCCGGCACAGTCGGGCTTGCACAGGCACTTGGTATCCATGCTGAGGATGAAGCTGGTGGAGAGCACCTCGTCCACATCGAGCCAGTCTCCGTCGAGCGTAAACACCTCAGGATCGTCGTCCTGCGCATCCGCCGTGATGTCGGCGTGCAGGTCGAGGTCAACCGTGCGCGGAAACTCCGCGCCGCAGCGGTCGCACACGCACAGCATCTCGGCGTGCAGTTTGCCCTGCAGCGTGAGGATGCCGGCCGTATTGACCACCTTGCCCTCGGCCGTGATCGGCGCGGTGTAGGCCCGGACGGAGGGAAAGTCGAGCAGGGCCGTGTCCAGCTCCTGCGCAAACGGAACACTGCCGCCGGGAATTTCTATGATTTCTCTCAGATTCAGCTTCATAGCGCACCTCGCACAATCGCTTTAGTATTATAGATGATATCCACCCCAATTGTCAACAGGAATTTGTGTTGACAATACGCTGAAAATCCGCGATAATCGTTGCGTGGAGATGGTGTGTGACATGAAAGAGATCCAGATACGCAAAAATGACGCCGGCCAGCGGCTCGACCGCTTCGTCGGCAAGGCCGTTCCCCTGCTGCCGGAATCGCTGCTGCAGAAATATATCCGCCTCAAGCGCATCAAGCGCAACGGCAAGGCCGCCAAGCGCGACGTGCGCCTCGTTGAGGGGGACGTGCTGCAATTATACATCAACGACGAGTTTTTTGAAAAGCCCACGGAGCACAACGCCTGGCTGAAGATCGCAACGCCGCGGCTCGACATCGTCTACGAGGACGAAAACATCCTGCTGGCGGACAAAAAGCCCGGCGTGCTGTGCCACAGCGCGGGCGAATGGAGCTGGGACACGCTCATCTCGAACATCCAGGCCTACCTGCGCCAGACGGGCGAGTGGGACCCGAAGGCGGAAAACGCCTTCACCCCCGCGCTGTGCAACCGCATCGACCGCAACACCGGCGGCATCGTCATCGCGGCGAAAAACGCCGAGGCGCTGCGCATTTTGAACGACAAGATCCGCGGCCGCGAGATCGAAAAATCCTACCTCTGCGTCGTCTGCGGCCGGCCGAAGCCCGCCGAGGGCCGGCTGGAGGGGTATCTGTTCAAGGACGCGGTGAAAAACCAGGTCTACGTGACGAAAAAGCCGCAGCCCGGTGCCAAGACCGCCGTGACGGAATACCGCACGTTGTGCTCGGCCAGGGGGCTCTCGCTCGTCGAGTGCCGGCTGCTGACCGGCCGCACGCACCAGATCCGCGCGCAGATGGCCGCCGCCGGCTGCCCCCTGCTCGGCGACGGAAAGTACGGCCGCGAGCGCATCAACCGCACCTACGGCGAGACGGGGCAGATGCTCTACTCCTATAAGCTCACGTTCACGCTGCCGACGGACGCGGGCAGGCTCGAATACCTGCGCGGGCGGACGTTTCAGGTGCAGCGCGTGCCCTTCGCAGAAAAGTATTTCCCGGATTTCAAACTTTCATAAACGCACAGCGCCGGACGAGCTTCCGTCCGGCGCTGTCCAGCGTGTCAAAAAAGCCTCGCAGAGTTTGCCGCCCGCAGGCGGCAAAGCATTGCAATCATTTTCTCTCACGACATGCGCGTGAGAGAAAATACTTCTCAGGCTGCAAGTGTGGAATTTGTGCGCCGCAGGCACACAAATTATGCGCGCAGCAGACTGCAAGTCCTTTGTCGGAAAACCCTCCGGGTTTTCCGACAGTCTCCACAGCGCCGGACGGGCTTCCGTCCGGCGCTGTTTGTTTTTGTATCGCTCAGAGCCGATCCATGCGGAACGCCGCATAGACATCCCGGCGGGTGAAGCTGTCCGTGGGAACGAACCACGCCTCCGGCAGCGCGGTCACGTGATCCGCCGGGTGCGCCGCCTCGGAGACGAGGCCGTTTTCCCGGCACCAGGCCATCGCGCCGTCGTAAGCGCCGGCGCGGCCGATCCGGCGCAGCTGCGCGACGCGGCGCGTGATGGTCTCCGCCTTCGGCGCAAGCAGCATCGCCAGCTCGCCCACCGTCATGGGATCGTCGAGCCGCAGGCGGTTATCAGAAAAGACGATCGCCCGCTGCTGTGCGAGCGCCGTCAGGCGGTCAAACAGCGGCTCGTCGCGGCCGACGTCCGCAAAGGGGCTCTCCGCCAGCAGCTCGCCCACCGGCACGACCTGATAGCCGTATTCCTGCAGCAGCGCCAGCTGCTCGCCGAGGGCGAAGGCCACCGGCGTGCGCTTGGCCATGTTGTAGCCGTCCTTCTGGAAAATGATCTGGCCGCAGAAAAAGTCCGGGTCTTTTTCCAGCGCCTTGCGCATCGGCTCGACCATCGCGCGGATCTCCGCCTGCAGCGCCGCCTCCGGGTCCGATTCCGTGGACGGGAGCCAGCCCGCGCCGTCAAACGACGCCGCCATGTACTGATAGCCCATGTGGTCATAGACATCGTAGCTCGTGAATCCGCCGGTCATCTTGTCCACATAGTGCGGCGGGCGCGCGAGCGTCATCGTATAGCCGTAGCGCGTCTGCATGAGCGTGTGCAGGCGGGTGAGATCCTCCACCGCGGCGTCAAAGCCGGGGAGATATTCGCGCGCGCCGTACACGAACGGCTTCTTGCCGAAAATGATGTGCCGGTAGCCGTGGTTCGTGATCTGGTGGCCCTCGGCGAGCATGCGGCGGATGAGGCGGTCGTTGTGCTCCGCGCCGCCCTGCTCGTCGCAGTGAATGTCCGGGTAATGGTCAAAGCGCACGCCGCCCCACGCGGCGCTGCCGAGCTTGCCGGCCTCGTCGGGGTAGTTGGCGCTCGTGTCGCCGATGACGTCGAAGCTGCCGCGCGCGCCGTACTGCGCCAGCGTGTCGAGCAGCACGTCCGTGAGCGTCCGGCCGTCGAACCGGTCCGGCGACGCGGGCAGGCCCATCGGCCCGTCGTCAAACGTCATGGCGCAGATGCGCCGCGTCGTGTGCACGCGCTCGATGCGCCGGGTATAGCCGACATAGTGTTTTTCTGCGGGCGTGATGAGCTTCTTGACGATCTTTTTGCCCTGCTTTCCTACTTTAACGATCCAGGACATGATAGGTCTCCCCTTTCCAAGTGATATCCTGCAGGCAGCACTTTGCGGCAAAGAGCGCCCACTTGACATAGGCTGCCGCGCCGGCATGGGTGCGCCGGCGCTTGGTCAGCTGGCTCTCGGCGACATAGCGCGCCTTTCCGCGCCGCCCGTCCACGGCCGTCGCCCCGCGCAGCAGCGCCGCACGGACGGCCGGCAGCGTCAGCGCGTCGGCCTCCAGCGTCACGACGCCGTTGCCGATCTCCTCCGGCAGGTGCGCGTCGCTGCCGGCCGTGACCGGCTTTGCCGCGCGCTGCGCAAGCGCGCACGCCATGGCGTTGGCCTGCGGGTTTTTGCGGTCGGCCCGGCCGTTCCAGACCTCGATGCCGTCGAGCCGGTCGAGGTAGGCGTCGAGCCGCTGTGCATCGCTGCTGCGCTCGAACGGGTGCGCCATCACGGCGAGGCCGCCGCAGGCGTGCACGGCGTCGATCGCGGCGTCCAGCTCCCGTGCCTCGATCTGCTCGGTGACGAACAGGCCCAGCAGATGCCCCCGATCCGTCGAGAGCTCAATGCCGGGGATGAGCAGAAAATCCGGCGCGTTGCACGTCTCGGTCAGGGCGCGGTCATGATCGCACACGGCGACGCCCTGCAAGCCCCGTGCGCGCGCGCACGCGACGATCTCGTCAAGGGCCATGCGCCCGTCCGGCGAGTGCTCGGAATGAATGTGCAGGTCGAGTTTGACCTCCATGGGCAGAAGCTCCTCTCTGCGCGGAAATCACCCGCGCGCAAACAGGCTGTTTTTCAGATAGACCCAGAACACGCGGTTGTCGCCCCGGCAGCGCAGGGCCTCCTTCGCCGTGAACAGGTCGGCAATGCTGCGCAGGAACACGCCGATGCGCCCGGCGCGCAGATAGTGCAGCGCGGCGAGCGTGTCATTGAGCAGAAAGCGCATACGCACGCCGGTCCGGTAATCCTGCGCGGCATAGGCCACCCGCTCCCCCGCCGCGGCGCGGGCATAGTGCGCCACAAGCGGGCTCTGGGCCGCCTCCGTCATCGGGAAGCTGCCCCAGACGCGGGGGTTGACCTCCAGCAGGCAGTCGCCCTTGAACTCCACCATGGCCATGCCCGTGAAGCCGAACGAGTGCAGCAGCCGGTACGCGCGGTCGATGAGCGCGGCGTCATAAAAGCTCTCGCAGCAGGTCGACGGGCCGCCGGTGATCGGGTACTCCCGAATGCGGCGGTGGCACAGCGCGCTGATCATACGGCCGTCCCGGTCCAGCAGCAGGCTCACGCCGATGCCCGGGCCGGCGATCTTGTCCTGCACGATGGGCGACGGATCGTAGCGCTGCATGCGCGCGAGGATCTGCGCATACGCCTCCGGCGTATCGGCGACGGCGTAGCGGTCGGCGGCCTTGAGGCCGAATTTTTCGCCGCAGTGCGGCTTGATGACAACGGGGTAGCGCTCCGGCGGCACGCCATCATACTGCCGCGGCACGGGAATGCCGAGGCTCTGCGCGCGCGCGTGCACCGTTTCCTTATCATTGAGCGCGTCGAGCACAGGCCGGGGCGCGATGAGAAAATCCGCGATCCGGGCAAACCGCTCCCGCTGCGCGGCGACCGTGTTGAGCGTAACCGCGCCGACGCAAAACAGCACCGGGTGGTCATACGTCTCCAGCAGCGCCGCGAGCCGGTCCGCGTAGCCGTCGTCGGCCGCAGCGCCGTCGATCCACCGGAAGGCGGCGCAGCAGCGCGAGGATGCGACCGCCGGCACGGCGTGCACGTCGGCACGCGTCTGCGTCACGATCACCTGATAGCCCGCGCGGTGCAGCGCGCGCACCGCCGCGATGGACGACCGGTATTTTCCGTCGGTCACGATGGCTGTTTCCATGTCCGCTCCCTCCCGCTCCTGGCGCGGAGCTGTCGATCTCATGCCCCTTATGATACCAAACCTGCGCAGAAAATACAAGACGGCGCAGCGGGCGCTCTGCCGAAAAAGCAGAGCGCCCGGGAAATGGATTCGATCAGGAATGGTGGTGCGCAAGTTTGTTCGTGTCCAGCGACTTGCGGTAGACCACGAAGCGCTGGTAGAGAAACTCCGTCACGAAATTCAGCACCATGTTCAGCCCCGTCACGAGGTAGCCGTTCCACCCCTGCACGTCCGCGAGCCGGTGCTCGAGCAGCGTGGACAACGGCGTGAACGCGCAGTAGTACAAAAACACGAGCGTCATGGCCCGCGTCACCTTCTCCGTCGAGCGGAAGGTGTAGCGCCGGTTGCACGTGAAGTTCCACAGCACCGACAGCACGAGCGCCGTCAGGTACGCGCCCCAGTACGGCCAGTGAAACACCTCGTTGAAGAGCGCAAAGCTGCCGAGCTCGATCAGCCCGGCCGAGCACGAGAAGAGCAGGAATTTCCCCGTGCGCCGAAGCTCCGTATGCTGCATAATGATCGCCTCTCACTTAAAAAGTTCAATAATTTGAAGCAATCATAGCGCGGTTTTCGGAATCTGTCAAGTGCTGACCGGGTAGACGGCCACCTGCTTGTTGGCATCGGCCACGGCGAGGAACACCTCGCGCGCGCTGTGATAGCCCTGCTGGCGCAGCTGCCTGAGCAGCCACGTCTCGTCCACGCCCATGCGGTGCAGGTTCTCGCCGAGGACGCGGCCGTCCATGATGAGCTCGGTGAAGATCTGCTCCTTTTCCGGGGCAATGCCAATGTCCTCCGGCGTGGCCGGGCGGCGGGCCGCCACGGGCAGGATGGTCAGGCGGCCGTCGGGCTCATAGACCGCCGTCTGGATGGCGCCGAGGTCGAAAAAGCCCTGCTGGCGGCACTGGATGAGGAACTCGCTCAGGTCGAGGCGGGCCTTTTTCATGTTGCGGCGGTAGAGCTTGCCGTTGTCAAAGATGATCGACGGCGCGCCGCTGATATATTTGCGCAGGCGCGGACACTTGCTCGTCAGCGCCTCGAGCAGCCACACCAGCAGCGCCCAGGCCACCATGGCCACGAGCGGACGCAGCGGTTTTTCCAGCTCCGTGGCCATCTCGGCGGCGATCGAGCCGATGGTGATGCCGTTGACGTAGTCAAAGACGCTCAGCTCCGAGATCTGGCGGTGGCCCATGAGCTTGGAGAGCAGAAACAGCGCCACAAACGCGCCCACAGACGTGACCGCCACTTGCAGCAGGTCCATCCGAACCACTCCTTTCAATATGGGCTAGTGTGCCCGGGGAGCGGAAAATCATGTGCCGGCGCTTGACTTTTCGGCCGGAATCTGCTAAAAAAGAAGCTGGCTCGTGTAGCACTGACACAACAGGAACGCAAAGCGTGCAGCATCCGGACACCGGACGCTGTGCGCTTTTTTGTTTGCCCGGCGCAAAGCAGCCGCACATCAAAAAAGGAGGTCTGCAATATGCCGCAGACAAAAACACAGGGTGCGGTCTTCGGACTGCTGATGTCGTATTTCATGGCGCTGGGGATGGAGGGCGCCAACGTCGCGCACAAGCTCGGCGCGATGTCCAACGCGGTCTTTCTGCCCGCGCTGAAGGAGACCGCGTTCATGGGCGCGATCGTCTTTGTCGTCTCCATGCTCTATGGCAGCCGCGCGGGGCAGCACATCGCGCACAAATTCGTCCGGCCGGGGCGCGACAACCCGCTGCTCGTGACGCTGGCCGTGTCCGGCTGTACGGTCATGGTTATGTGCCCGTCGATGAGCCTGATCGCAACGGCGCTGTTCACGGGCATTGACGCGGAGTTTTTCGCGCGCTTTCTCGCCACGCTCTACCGCAACCTGCCGTGGGCGCTGCTGTGGCAGATCTTTGCCGCAGGGCCGGCTACGCGCGGGGTGTTCCGCGCGATCTTTCGCAGGCAGCTCGTGGAAAACGACCGCAAAGCCTTTTCTTCCGACACGGAATGTGATAAGATGGACGCCTGAGAAATCGAGGTGTTTTTCATGTATGACGAACTGACGGAAGTCGACATTCAGAAGATGAAAGACGAGATCGACTACCGCACACGGGAGCTGCGGCCGAAGCTGATCGAGGAGGTCAAGGTGGCGCGCGGCTTCGGCGACCTGAGCGAGAACTTTGAATACAAGGCCGCCAAGCGCGAGAAAAACCGCAACGACAGCCGCATCCGCTACCTGCAGCGGATGGTGGACACGGCGAAGGTCATCTCCGACCACTCGTCCGGCGACGTGGTGGGTCTGTTCGACAAGGTGGTCATCTATATCCCGGACGACGACGAGGAGCAGACGATCCGCCTCGTGACGACGCTGCGGCAAAACGCGCTCGAGGGCCTCATCAGCAAGGAGTCCCCCGTCGGCAAGGCCGTCATGGGCCACCGCGCGGGCGAGACCGTGCACGTGCAGGTCAACGAGAACGTCGGCTACGACATCGTCATCCGCTCCGTGGAAAAGGGGCAGGACGACGACTCGCTGCCCATCAGCGCGTACTGAAACCCGCGCAGAAAAGCAGCGGCTGCATCTAAGCGATGCAGCCGCTGCTTTTGTATTCAGTCCAGATAGCCGAACAGCCCGCGCCGGTGACGGTCTCGCGCACGTTGGCAGCGTCTCCGTCCACAGCATCGGAGAGCACATCGCGGTCTGTCCGTGTGTCGTCACGCTCAGAAAATCGGATGTCCGGGTCGCCGGTAGGCTCGCGGTTATCTACATTCTTAATTTGTTCTGGATAAAACGCGACCGTCTCCGTGTCGAGAATGAGTCCATCATAATCCGTCCCATTTACTTTATTGAACAGCTCGACCGATGCCACCATGTCTCCGACAGCCGTCTGGTCAACATCATATAGCATTGCAAAATCGCTGCGCCCGCTGGTATAGGCCGACCGAAGAACGCTGCTCGGCGTAGAGCCATAGCCATAGTTTTCGAAGCTAAAATCATCTTCGTTTGCAGCAACAGCTTCGAGGAACTTTCGCATTTGACCTCTGGCGATCGTGGTTTCCGTGGTAGACACAGGGCTCGTAATGTTCAAATAGTACGCACGCGCGCTACCATATTGGATGGCATGAGACACACTGTCCGTGAAATAGAATCCGCGGCCGTAAAGATTGCTCCCTTTGGAATGTTTGCGGTCAAACACTGTGAAATCGCCATTACCGCCGCGATACATCACTTTCAAATTTCCGTTGCCATCGACAACTTTGCTGTTTGTGAAAAACTCACGCTGCTGCTGCGAAAGCTCGTTTCCTGCACTGTCGCGTTCAGAGAATTTCACCCGCCCAGAATAATCTCCATTCGGGTTCCTCGATTCTCTGAAATGCTGCAAAACATCGTCCGACAATACGCTCTGATGTGTGCTGTTGACAATACTCAAAAAGTCAGCTATACTTATTTTAGCAGCCTTGATAGGGTAAACACCCTGGGACTTTGTGTCCGCCTGGCTGCTATTTTTTTGCCTCCCGCTGACCGCATGAGTGACATCGTAAGATTCCAAACCGGAAATATTTCCACTTCTCTGCTCAACTGTAACAATGGCCACAAACTCTCGGTTTCGGCTGTCGTTCGCATAAGCCGCCATAGCGTATGTGCCCATCACGTCTTTTGCCTTGTTGTACAGCGCGTTCACAGGAACTGCATTTTGAACCACATCACCAATCACAGCACCAAGTCTGGCATTCGTTATCAAACGGTTTACCCCGCCGTTCAAACCATGCCGAATGCTGGACGTGTCAATGCGGAGTTGTCTACCTGTATACGCATTTTGGACATAGATTTTCCCATCGCGCTCGCCGCCAACGCTGCGAGCATTTTTCATGCCTTCAGTGATAACAACAGCGGAATTCACCTTCCCGCCTGTGTCTCTGATCATCGGTACTTCCGGAAGTCTCGTAATGCGCATATCCGGCAGCGAAGTCAGAAAACCATAATTATAGACTTCGCTATCCTCAGCCAAGTTTTTATTTTCATACGCTTGACGCGCCTGCTCCTGCACACTGCCATCCCCGGCGGTGTTTTCTTTTGCAGCCTTCACCTTCGCCGCGTCCACCAGCGCATCGTCCCAAAGCTTCTGCAGCTCCACCATGCGGTCGAGCATGGCTCTGGCCTCGTCGTGCGTCGCGTGGTCGCCCTTGAACGCAGCGCATAGCAGACTGCAGGCATTTTGGCGAAAACCCAGCAGACTTTCCACCAGTCAAAAGCAGCGGCTGCATCCAAGCGATGCAGCCGCTGCTTTCGTATTCAGTCCAGATAGCCGAAGAGGCCGCGCACGGACACGTCGCCGCCGGTGACGGTCTCGCGCGTGCCGTCCGGCCAGCGGACGACAAGCGCGAAGTCGTCGTCCACCGCCTCGGCAAAGCCGGTGCGGACATCCTCGCCGCGCACGACGCGCACCGGCCGCCCGACCGTGACACAGCGCGCGCGGTAATCGTCGAGATACGCGCGCGGGTCGCGCTGCCAGTCGAGGTACATTTGGTCGAGCGCGCGCACCATTTCCGCTGCCAGCCGCGCGCGGGAGATCTCCAGCCCCGTCTCGGACCGGACCGAGCCCGCGATGGTGCGCAGCTCCGGCGGGAAATCCTCCGGCCGCTGGCGGACGTTCACGCCGATGCCGGCCACGATGGAATCGACCGTGCCGGTCTCGGCCTCGACGGTCAGCTCCGTGAGGATGCCGCAGAGCTTTTTCGTGCCGAGGACAAGGTCGTTCGTCCACTTGATGCCCGGCTGCACGCCGCACGCCTCGAGCGCGCGGCAGACGGCCACCGCGACGTGCGCCGTCATGGTCATGGCCGCCGTGGGCGCGCAATTCGGCCGCAGGAGCATGGACAGGTAGACCCCCTGCCCCGCGTCCGAGCGAAACGGCCGCCCGGCCCGGCCGCGCCCGGCCGTCTGCCGGTCGGCAATGGCGCACAGACCGTCCGGCGCGCCGCGCATGGCCTCGGCCTTGAGATAACTGTTCGTGGAGTCGATCTGCGCAAAGCACTGCACCGTCGCCCGCCGCGCCTCCGGCAGGTAGGACAGCACGTCCCCGGCCGTGAGCGTGTCCGGCCGCGCGCGCAGGCAGTAGCCCCGGTTCGTGACCGCGTCGATATCATAGCCGTCTGCGCGCAGCGCGCGCACCGCCTGGCTGACCGCCGCGCGCGACACGCCCAGCTTTTCGCGCATTTCCTCGCCGGAGAGATACCCCTCCGCCTCCGTGAGCAGGAGCAAAACATCGTCCCGCAGCATGAGATCACACTCCTTTGGATCTTTCTCTGGTGTCAGTTTAGCCGATGGCAGCGAAATTGTAAAGCATTTTTCAAAACCGGTTGACAATTTGGCGCGCGTGTGCTATCGTCCGATTGTCAAGTAGTTCTTTGCTTTACTTTACAATCGGAGGAGATCTTATGAAATTTTCGACCAGAGACCTGTGCTTCTGCGCGATCGGCGCGGCGCTCATCGCCGTGTGCGCGTGGATCAGCATCCCGGCGGAAGTGCCGTTCACGCTGCAGACGTTTGCGATCTTCACCGTGTGCGGCCTGCTCGGCGGCAAGCGCGGCACGGTGAGCGTGCTGGTGTATCTGCTGCTGGGCGCGGTAGGCGCGCCGGTGTTCGCGGGCTTTCGCGGCGGGTTCGCGTCCCTGCTCGGCACGACGGGCGGCTACCTCGTCGGCTTTGTGCTGCTGACGCTCATCATCACCTTCGCGCAGGCGCACTGGGGGCAGGGCCAGTGGGTGTTCGTGCTCTCGGCGGCCGTGGGGCTGCTCGTGTGCTATGCGTTCGGAACGGCGTGGTTTCTCATCGTCTACACCCGCACGGGCGCCATCACGCTCGGCGTGGTGCTGGCCAAGTGCGTGCTGCCGTTTTTGCTGCCGGACGCGGTCAAGCTCGCACTGGCGACGCTGCTGCGTGCGCGGCTGTACCGGCGCATCCCCGCGTGACAAAGCGCCTGTACGGCGAAAAACACCGGCCGAAACGGCCGGTGTTTTTCTGTTCTGTTCTGTTCTGTTTTCGGAAGGCTCAGTTCCAGTAGTCCGTACCGGTGATGCCGATGTCGGCGGCGTGGAACTCGGGGTTCTTGCCCTCCTTGCGCTGGCGCATGTAGTCCTTGAGCACGGCCAGGCCCTTGTTGCTGAGGATGAGGATGACCGGGATGTTGATGATGACCATCGTGCCCTGGAGCATGTCGGCCGTATCCCACGCGAGGCCGGCGCTGACGATGGCGCCAACGAACACGAGCGCCGTCGCAGCCAGACGGAACACCGTCATGCCCGCCTTGCTCGGGTCGCGCCGAAGGATATACTTCAGGCAGCCCTCGCAGTAATAGTAGTTGCCGATGAGCGTCGTGAACGCGAACAGGCTCATGGACACGGCGATGAAGATCGGGCCAAAATTGCCCAGCGCCTGCTGCATGGACGCCTGCACATAGGCCGCGCCGGCCGCTTCCTTGGTCGGCACGACGCCGGAGCACAGGCACATGAACGCCGTGGCCGAGCAGATGAGCAGCGTGTCGATGAACACGGACAGCATCTGCACGAGGCCCTGCTTGGCCGGGTGCGAGACGTCGGCCGTGGCGGCCGCGTTCGGCGCCGAGCCCATGCCGGCCTCATTGGAGTACAGGCCGCGCTTGATGCCCCACATGATGCACGAACCGGCAAAGCCGCTGAACGCCGCCTTGAAATTGAACGCATCGCGGAAGATGTTGGCGATGACGCTCGGGAAGATCTTGATGTTCATGAAAATGACGACGAGCGACACGAGGATGTACAGCACGCCCATGACCGGCACGAGCACGCCCGTGATATTGGTCAGGCGCTTGCCGCCGCCGAGCACGCACGCGGCGAACAGCACCGCGAGGATCGCGCCGATGATGTACGGCGTGCGGCCCTTGGCGTAGAAGCCAAAGCCGGCGAAGGCGTCCTGCAGATTGTAGGACGCGAGCATGTTGTAGCCGACCACATAGGTCAGGATGAGCACGACGGCGAAAATGACGCCGAGCCAGCGCTGGTGCAGCGCCTGCTCCATGTAATACGACGGGCCGCCGACGCAGCCGCCCTTGCCGTCCTTTTTCTTATAGACCTGCGCGAGCGCGGACTCGATAAAGGCGCTCGCTCCGCCGAGCAGCGCCACGACCCACATCCAGAACACGGCGCCGAAGCCGCCGAGGCAGATGGCCGTGGACACGCCGACGATGTTGCCGGTGCCGACACGGGACGCCGTGGACACCATGAGCGCGCCGAACGAGGAAATGCTGCCCTTCTCCTTCGGCTTTTCCGCGACGACGTGGATGGACTCGCCAAACAGGCGGAACTGGATCAGACCGGTGCGGATCGTGAAATACAGGCCCGCGACGATCAGAAACAGCGGCACGATGTACGGCTGATATAAAAAGCCGCCGATCGCATTGACCACACTGTCAATTTTGTCAATCATGATTTGTCTCCTCTGCAATTTTTCATTTTCCCCGCGGCAAAGCAGCCGCGCGATAGATAGTATACAAAAGATTTGTCAAAAATGCAACCATAATTCAGCAATGTGACAAAAACCCTGAAAAATACAGGGTTTTCTCCACGGTGCAGCCTCTTGCGCGGGCGGATATTTCGGCGTAAGATAGGGATACTTTCCACGCGGAGACAAGGAGCGAAACACACATGTTCACAGGCTTTTCCGACGCAACGATCGACTTTCTCTGGGAGCTGCGCTTTCACAACGAGCGCCCGTGGTTTCTGGAGCACAAGCAGGTATTTCTCGACACGCTTGACCGGCCCATGAAGGCGCTGGCCGCGGACGTGACGGCGACGCTCGAGCAGGCGTACCCCGACCGGAAGTGGTATCTGCACGTGGCGCGCATCTACCGCGACGCGCGGCGGCTGCACGGCAATGGGCCGTATAAGGAGAACCTCTGGTTCACACTGCGGTGCGACAGCAGCCGCGGGCCGGAGATCCCGGCGTTTTATTTCGAGATCACGCCGCACAACTACAGCTACGGCATGGGCTTTTACTGGGCGAAGGCGAACACGATGGCGTGCTTCCGCCGCGCGATCGACGCCGATCCCCTGCCGCTGACGGCGCTGGCCGAGCGCCTGAACGCGCAGGATACCTTCGTGCTCACCGGGCAGGACTACGCCCGCGCGAAGGGCGACCCCGGCGCGCTGCTGCGCCCGTGGTACAATAAGCGCGTGCTCGACCTCTCGTGCGTGCGCGAACACGACGACCTGCTCTTCTCCCCCGCGCTGACAGACGCGCTCGTGCGCGGGTTCGGCTTCCTGCTGCCGTACTACGACTATCTCGAGACCGTGACGCGGCGGGAGGATGCGTGATGCGCTGCTTTGACGGCCACTGCGACACGCTCGCGCGCTGCATGACCACCGGCGAGGGGCTGCGGCAAAACGGCGGCCACGTCGATCTTGCGCGCTGCGCGGCCCTCGGCCAGCACGCGCAGATCTTCGCCGTGTTTGCCGACAGCAGCAAAACAAGCGCCCCGCTCTACACCGTCGCGCAGCGGCAGCACGCGCTGCTGGAGCGGGAATGCGCGCGCAATGCCGATCTCGTGCGCCGCTGCCGCACGGCGCGGGACGTGCGCGCCGCCTGGGCCGCCGGGAAAACGGCCGCGCTGCTCGGCATCGAGGGCGCGGAGCTGCTGGAGTGCGACCCGCGGCGGCTGGACGACGCGGCGGCGTGGGAGTGCGTATACGTGACGCTGACATGGAACCACGCAAACGCCCTCGCAGGCTCGCACTGCGACGCGCAGGCGCAGGGGCTCACGGCGCAGGGGCGCGACTTTGTGTGCGCGCTGTATGCGCACCGGATGCTGCCGGACGTGTCGCACCTGTCGGAGGCGGCGGCGTGGGACGTGGTGCGCCTCGGGCTCGGCCCAGTGATCGCCTCGCACGCGAACAGCCGCGCCGTGTGCGCGCACACGCGCAACCTCTCGGACGACCTCTTTCGCGCCATCCGCGACAGCGGCGGCGTGGTCGGGCTGAACCTCTACACGGACTTTCTCGGCGGCGGCGGCATGGACGCCGTCGTGCGCCACGTCGAGCATCTGCTTGACCTCGGCGGCGACAGGACGCTCGCGCTCGGCGGCGACCTCGATGGGTGCGACACGCTCGGCGGCGGCATCACCGGCGTGCAGGACTACCCAAAGCTCTATGCGGCCATCAAAGCCCGCGGCTATGACGCCGCGCTGCTGCAGGACCTCTTCGCCGACAACTGGCTGCGCGTGCTGCCGAAATAACGGAAACATACAATGCCCCGCCGCAGAAATCTGCGGCGGGGCATTTTCTCTATCAGGATATCTTACTCGAGCGGTTTGAAATCGGACTTCGGATGGTGGCACAGCGGGCAGACGAAGTCGTCCGGCATATCCGCGCCCTCGTACACGTAGCCGCAGACGGTGCAGACGAAGCCGACGCGCTTTTCCGCGGGCTTGGCCTCGTGCTTGACGAAGTCGGACGCCGGGTGCTTGCACAGCGGGCAGATGAAATCGGCCGGGAGCGTCTCGCCCTCGTACACGTAGCCGCACACGGAGCAGACCCAGGTCGCCTTCTCGGCGGGGGCGAGCTTCGGCGGCGCGGGCTTGATGTGGCTGCGGTAGTAGTCATAGGTCACGGTCTCGTCGTTGCTGAAGAGCTTGGACTCCGTGATCTCGGCGATGAAGAGCCGGTGGCTGCCCTGGTCGTAGCTCTCGACGACGCGGCAGGAGAACATGGCGTTCGTATAGCGGTTGATGTAATACAGGCCGTTGTCGCTGCGGGCGCAGTCGGTCCAGTCCGCGAACTTGTCCACATCCGCGCCGGACTGGAAGCCGAAGTGCTGGAAGAAGGCGAACGGCACTTCCTTCGTCAGCAGCGAGAGGTTGAACACGCCGGTGCGCTCGATCATGCCGCAGGTGTAGTTGGCCTTGATGACCGAGATGGAAATGCGCTCGGGCTTGTTGGCCATCTGGATGGCGGTGTTGATGACGCAGGCGTTGTCCTTGTCCCCTTCGCGGGCGGAGAGCGCGAACAGGCCGTACTGGAACTTGAAGAGCGCAGCGGGGTTCTGCTTGCCCTCGTTGACGATCGGCGCGGGCTTCGGCATGGAGGCCACGAGAGCGTCCGCGATCTCGGCGAGCGCGGCGAGCTGGTCGTCCTTGAGCGAGGATTTGATGGTGAGCGTCTCGTTGAGGATGTTCACGTTCTTGAGCTTGGAGAGGATGCCGCGCATGAGCTTGCCGGCCGTCGGCGCCCAGGAGCCGTTTTCGATCAGGGCAATGGTGCGGTTCTGGAGGTTATGCGCCGCGATGTCGAGCAGCGCCGTCTCCATGTTGCAGAAGATGCCGGCGTTGTACGTCGTGGACGCGAACACGAGGTGGCTGCAGCGGAAGGCCTCGGCCACGACATAGCTCGGGTGCGTGACGGAGACGTCATACATGGCGATGTTGCGCACGCCGCGCTCAGCGAGCATGGTGGCGAGCACCTGTGCCGCGTTTTCCGTGTGGCCGTAGACGGAGGAGTAAGCGATGAGCACGCTGCCCTCCTGCTCGGGCGTGTAGGAGCTCCACTTGCTGTACTTATCGACGAACCAGCCGATGTTCTTGCGCCAGACCGGGCCGTGCAGCGGGCAGATCATGCGGATGTCGAGCGTGGCGGCCTTCTTGAGCAGGGCCTGCACCTGCGTGCCGTACTTGCCGACGATGTTCGTATAGTAGCGGCGGGCATCGGGCAGCCAGTCGTGCTCGAAGTCGTACTCATCGGCATAGAGATTGCCATTGAGCGCGCCGAACGTGCCGAAGGCATCGGCGGAGAAGAGCGTGCCGGTCGTGGTGTCGAAGCTGACCATGACCTCCGGCCAGTGGACCATCGGCGCCATGACATAGGCAAACGTGTGCTTGCCGAAGCAGTAGGTATCGCCCTCGGCCACGAGGATGGCGCGGTCGTCAATGTCAAAGGTGAAGTAGTTGCGGATCATGTCGCGGATCTTCGCGTTGCAGATGATCTTCGCCTCGGGGTAGCGGCGCACGGTCTCCTCGAGCGTCTTGGCGTGGTCTGGCTCCATGTGGTGCACGACGATGTAGTCCAGCGGGCGGCCGCCAAGGACATGGGCGAGGTTTTCAAAGAATTGACCGGCGACGGACTGGTCCACCGTGTCGAGCAGGACGGTCTTTTCGTCGAGCAGGACGTAGGCGTTGTACGACACGCCGCGCGGAATGGGGTACACGCTCTCAAACAGAGCAAGACGGCGGTCGGACGCGCCGACCCAATACAGATCCTCGGTCATTTTCACAGTGCAGTGCATATTGGTCTCCTCCTTCTTATCCACAATTCCCCCGGTCTCAGCCGAGGAGTTTGAGCAGTTCTTCCTTCGGCGTCACGCCGACCTTCACGGCCGCGGCCTGGCCGCCGCGGAACACCATCAGCGTCGGGATGCTCATGATGCGGAACTGGCCCGCGAGCTCCGGCTGCTCGTCCACGTTGACCTTGCCGAACTTGTATTCCGGGTGCTCGGCGTCGAGCTCCTCGACCACGGGGGCCATCATGCGGCACGGGCCGCACCATGTCGCCCAGAAATCCACGAGCACGGGCTTGTCGGACTGCAGGACCTCCTGCGCAAAGTTTTCTTTCGTCAGTGTAATCATGATGATCTTCCTTTCTGGAATTGTCGTCTGTATTCGTATGTGCTGATTTTAACAGATTTTCCACCCGCGTTCTGTGGCAAAGTCACATTCCGGCGAGGCGGCGCAGTTTTTCGGCGTCCGCGACCGTGACCGTGCCGCGGCCGAGCGAGACGATGCCGTCGTCGGCGAAGTGGCGCAGCATGCGCGTGACGGTCTCGCGCACGGCGCCGGTGTCGCGCGCGATCTGCTCGTGCGTGGCGCGCACGGGCGCGCGGGCGTGGCCGGACTCGTCCCAGAGATACTGTGCGAGGCGCTTGTCAAAGCTCGTGAACAGCAGCTGCTGCATCGCCCACATGACATCGGAAAAGCGCTCGGTCGCAAGGCGGTACATGCAGCACTCGACATGGATGTTCTCCGCCGCAAGCTGCTGGAACACGTGCGCGCCGAGGATGAGCAGCTCCGTCGGCGCATCGGCCACGAGCTGCACCTCGAACGTGATCTGCCGGATGACGCACGCCGCCGCCAGCACGCAGGCGTCCCCGTCCGTGAGGCGGTAGAGCGTGATCTCGCGCCCGTCGTCCGAGAGCATGCATGCGCGCAGGCGGCCGCTCTGCACCCGGATCATGCCGAGGCACTGCCCGTCGCACCCGTGCACGAGCGCGCCGCGGTCATACTGCGCCAGGCGCGCGCCGCGCCGCGCAAGCTCGCGCTGCGGCTCGGTCAGGTTCGGCCAGAAGGGCAGCTGCTCGAGCGCCGCGGCCAATCGTTCGTTCATATCCGTTCCCCCATCGCCGCCGGACACACGGCGGCGCTCTTTTTTGACCAGCATAGCACAAAACCGCCGCCGATGGAATCCCCACGGCGGCAATTTTTGGCGAGATTTTTTCCGCATCCCGCCCGACAGCACGTTGACAAACCGGCCGCCGAACGGTACGATAGCAGCAGGAAACACGCAGCAAGGGAGGGACGCGCGATGCGGGCGCTGTGTTACGCGCAGACAAACATCGGCTCCGGCCGGGACAACAATGAGGATAACTACTACTGCAACGGCACGTTCAAGCGCGACCCCGCCATCCCCGTAGCCGAGGTGGCCGCCGAGCAGGAGAGCCAGCGGCTGATCTACGGCGTGTTCGACGGCATGGGCGGCGAGGCCAACGGCGAACAGGCGGCGCTGCTGTGCGCGCAGACGCTGCACCAGTGCAGCAGCGACGAGCCGTTTGACGCGCTCGATTTCTTCCGCCGGGCAAATGTCGCCGTGTGCGACATGATCGCGGCCAGCGGCCAGATCGGCGGCTCGACCGCCGCGACCGTACACCTGACCGGCAACCGCGCCTACTGCTGCAATGTCGGCGACAGCCGCATCTACCTGCAGCGCGGCGGCGCGCTGCAGCGCATCTCGCGCGACCACACCAAGTATCAGGAGCAGCTCGACGCCGGCGCTGCCGCCGCCGACGCGGCCGACAACCCGGACAGGCACGTGCTCACGCAGTATCTGGGCATGCTCGGCGCGCGCCAGCGGCTCATGCCGTATTTTGCGGCCAGCGTGCCGCTCGCCGTGGGCGACCGGCTGCTGCTGTGCACCGACGGGCTGACCGGCAAGCTCAGCGACAGCCAGCTGCAGGCAGCGCTCGGCGCCGACGTGCCGCTGCCGGAGCTGGGGCAGGCGCTCATGGCGCAGGCGCTCGCGGCCGGGCCAGGCGACAACATCACGCTCGTGCTCATCGAGATCACGGCGCTCGACGCGGAGACGGCCGTGCCCCTGCCCCAGCCGCCGGCCGAGGAACTGTCGCAGACGCGGCGGTTTGAAGTGCCGGCCGCACGGATCGCCGAGCAGGAGACCCAGCGCAAAAAGCACGCGCACGCGCGCCGGCGCGAGATCATCCTGACCGTGGCCGTCGTGCTGGCCGTGCTCGCCGCCGTGATCGCGGCGCTGTGGCCCGCGGTCGGCAGCATCCCGCGCAAGCACCCTGCCCCGGCGTCCACGCCGGTGCAGACCGCGGCCCCCACGCCGACGCCCGCGAGCGTAAACCCGCCGCAAATCATTCTGCCCCCGCCGCCGACGCCGGAGCCGGAACCCACCCCAGAGATCACGCCGGAGCCGTCGCCCGACATGACGCACGTGCCCGAGACCGCCGCACCGGAAAACTTACCCGGTTGACGCGCAGCGCCCGGATGCGTATAATAGCATTGTGAAAGATTCGACACCTTTTGAGGTGCATGAGGAGGAACATCGGATGCGCACACACCACGCCCTGCAGCCCCGCTCGCCGGAGCAGGCATCCTACAGCATCGGCCGCCGCGACGGCAAGCAGTTTCTGAAGCTCTACCGCAGCTACCTGCACGGCACGCTCGCCGGAACGCGCGAGCCGGTGTATGAGGGCACGGTCGTGGAGAGCGCAGACGACTGGCGGCTGACCGCCGTGCTCGCGCTCGCGCCGATGACGCTCGCGTTCGCGTACCTGATCGTGATGCTGTTTTTCGTGTTCCTGTAATATTCCATATTGCAACAGTCCCACCGCCGAAAAACCGGCGGTGGGACTGCTTTTTTTATTCACTTTTCCACCTGCGCGCCCATCAGGTACTGCGCGCCGAGCGGGCCGGACAGCAGGCCCTGCACGTGCGTGTTGCACAGGTAGGTGTCCGTGTACCAGTAGAGCGGGCAGACAGCGCCCGTCTGCATGAGCAGCGTCTCGGCCTGGTGCATGAGCGAATAGCGCTCGGCCGTGTCGCCGCTGCTCTGGATGCGGTAGAGCAGCGCGTCATACGACTCGGCCCAGGTGCAGTTGTCGCGCGTGCGGCCGTCGAGCGTAATGCTGTAGCCTGCATAGTCCGCGTGCGCGCCGCGGCCGAGGGCGACGCAGTTGCTGCCCGCGCCGCTCGCCCAGAGGGAGAGAAACGGCATGGGATCGTCCACATCGGCGCTGAAGCTGCAGCGCGTGATCGAATAGCCTCCGGCGGCGCGGCTGGCGAGGAAGGTGTTCATGTCCTGCGCCGTGACCGCGAGCGAAATACCGTAGCGGCCGTAGAGCTCCATGAGATAGTCCGCGATGGCGACGTGGCCTGCCGCGTCGGACGTCAGGTACGTCAGCTCCGGGAAGCCAGCGCACACGCCCTGCGCGCTGACCGTGAACCGGCCGGACGACTCCGCCGCCTGCCGCAGGAGCGCGATGGCCTGCTGGCAGTTGGCCTCGTGATCGCTGCCGTAATAACCGCCGCCCTTGCCGTCCGCGCCGTTGTGCGCGGTGAAGGCGCTGCCGTCGGCGTCCGAGACGCCGGGCGGGATGGGCGCGTTCGCGCTCTGCTGTGCGCCGGGCGTGATCTCGCTGCACAGATAGCTGCGGTCGATAAGCAGGGCGAGCGCCGTGCGGATCTGCGCGCGCTCCGTCTGCGAGAAGGCGCTCAGCGCCGGGTCGCTCATGGAAAAGCAGAGGCTGTACGTGCCGAGTTGGCTGACGGTGCGCAGCTCGGGCGCGTGATTTGCACGCAGGTCGTCGAGCGCGTCATCCGGTACGGGCCAGCTAAGCGCGTATTCGCGCGCGAGGAAGGCGGACGCCGCAGCGTTGGCGTCGCTCTGAAAGACGAAGCGCACCGTCTCAGCCGCGACGTTGTCCGCGTCCCAATAGGCGGGATTTTTCGTATACGTGAGGCCCTCGGTCGTCCACGCGGTGACCGTGTACGGCCCGCTGGTGACAAAGGCCGCGCCGTCTGCCGTCCAGCTCGTGGTGTCCGCCGCGCCGGAGGGCACGGGTGCATACGCCGGCTGGGCGCACAGCTGCAAAAACGTGGGCATGGCCTCCGCGAGCACAACGGTGAGCGTGCGCCCGTCGGCCGACGCCGTGACGTTCAGCCGCCCGGTGCCGTAGCCGTCGATGCAGGCGAAGAGATACGGCGCCGCCGCGTCACTGAGCGTGCTCGCCCGGTTCCACGCATAGACGAAGTCCGCCGCCGTGAGCGGCGTGCCGTCCGACCACGTGAGCCCGTCGCGCAGGGTGAACACATACTGCACGCGCCCGTCGGGCAGGGACTCCGGCTCGGGCAGGGCCGCGCACAGCTCAGGCGTGAGCTCGGCCTTGCCGTCGCCGCCGGCGCGGTAGCCGGTCAGGCCGGCAAAGAGATTGACGACATACGTCACGCCGACGCCGTTTTCCGTGCGCGCGGGGTCGAGCGCTGCCGGCCCGGCGCCGAGGCACAGCGTCAGCGGTGCGCCGGCATCCGGCGCGCGCACGGTGCTCTCCGATGCGCGCGTGCAGGCGCTGAGCAGCAGCGCCGCCGCGATCAGGGTGCACAAAAGGGCTCGCTTCATGCCGGTCACCTCCTGTCGGGTGCAAGTAAGCGGTAAGATTTTCCGTGCAGGCGTATCTTACCACACCCGCCGCGAAAATGCAACGGTTTCCTGCTCAAGTTCCCCACTTTCAAAGAAAAATGGTGCGCTCCAGAATCGGAGCGCACCACATTTCGCGGTATTTCGACGAAAAAATGGGATTTCGGTCAAAAAGCCCATGTCCCGTCCCGGAACACGGGGACGGTGCGGCCGTCGCGGCAGTGCGCCGTAATGGCCAGATCCGGCGTGCCGATCATGAAATCCTCGTGGATCATGGAGTCGTTCACGCCGAGCGCGCGCATCTCCTCGAGCGTGCGGTTCGGGTAGTCGCGGATGGTATCGATGAAGCCCATGCCGAGCGCGAGGTGGCAGCAGGCATTTTCATCAAACAGCGTGTTGTAAAACAGGATGCCCGTCTGGTTGATGGGGCTGTCATACGGCACGAGCGCGCACTCGCCAAGGTAGGCAGAGCCTTCGTCCATGGCGATGAGCTTTTGCAGCAGGGCCTCGTTCGTGCGCGCGTGCGCCTCGACGGCGCGGCCATGCTCGAAGCGGATGGAGAAATCCTCGATGAGCTGGCCCTGGTACGACAGCGGCTTCGACGAGTAGACGATGCCCTCGGCCTCGCCGCGCTTCGGCGAAATGAAGCACTCCTCCGTGGGCAGGTTGGGGTTAAAATAGCTGCCGCCGATCGTGTACTCCCCGCCGCCGCAAAACTGCGCCTCGGGGATCATGCCGACGGTGAGGTTCGTGCCGTTGGATGCATGGTACTCCAGCGACGCGATGCCGAGGCTGTTGAGGTGGTCGCAGCGCGCTTGCAGGTCGGCATTGTGCGCGTTCCACGCGGCGATAGGGTCGTCGTCCACGCGGCAGGTGTGCAAAATTGCCTCCCAGAGCTTTTCGACGGCGCGGGCCTTCGTCTCGTTGGGGAACACCTTTTTCGCCCACGCCACGCCGGGCACGGCCGCGATGCACCACTGGTAGCGGCCCTCCATCTGGTCGCGGTAGGGCTTGATGACGCCATAGCGCCCCTGTCGGGCGCGGGCCATCTTCGCGGGGCTGACACCGCGCAGGCCGTCCGGATCTTCGCTGAGCAAGTAGATGCGGCACGGGAGCGTGTCGACATAGTGCTGGAGCTTCGCGCGCTCCCAAGCCTCGACGGTCTGGAGCGTTTTGACGCTCTCGCGCCGGATGGCGAGCTTTTCGAGCGCCTGGTGCTTCCACGTGACCGTGACCTTGCGCGCCCCGGCGTGATAGCACGCATCGGCGACCATGGTCACGAACTCCGGCTGGTCGAGCTCGGCCTCGATGACGACGTCCTGCCCTTTCTGCACACGTGCGCCGACCTCCGCGATCAGGCGGGCATAGGCACGCAAAACGGTTTTTTTCATATCAGCTTTCCTCTTTTCCGTGGTGTTCGGGCAGCGTGACCGTGAACGTCGTGCCGTGGCCCGGCGCGCTCGTGACGGCGACCGCGCCGCCGTGGAGCGTGACGATCTGCTGCACCATCGACAGGCCCAGGCCCAGACCGGCGTTTTCCTGCCGGCTGGGGTCGGCCTGATAGAACCTCTGCCATATTTTATCCAGATTTTCCTGCGAAATACCGATGCCGTTGTCCTGCACGGTCAGCTCGGCCCCGGCAGCCGTGCGCCGGAGCGCGACATGGATCCAGCCGCCGTCCACGCCGAACTTGAAGGCGTTATCGAGCAGGTTCTGCACGACGCGCGAGATGAGAAAGACGTCCATGTCGATGAAGATGCCCGGCTCGGCCGCGCAGCTGATGCGGATGCCGCGGCGCGCGACCATGGCCTGCTCGTCGCAGATGACGGTGACGAGATCGGAGAGGTCGGCATACTCCCAGTTGACCTTCTGCGTGCCCTGATCGAGCCGCGTGATCTCGAGCATGCTGCGGATGAGCGCCGACATCTTGTGCGCCTGCCGGTCGATGACATCGAGCGCCGCCTGATAATCCGCGGGCGTCTGCGCGTTTTTGCGTGCGTCCTCGCAGGCGGCGAGGATGACGGTCGTCGGCGTGCGCAGCTCGTGCGAGGCATCGGACGTGAAGCGCTGCTCGGCCTCGAACGAGCGCTCAAGCCGGTCGAACATGTTGTCAAACGACGCCGAGAGCTGATAGATCTCGTCGCTGCCGCTCGTGTGCGGCAGACCGATGCGCGCCTTGAGGTCCCGCCCGTCGGAGATGGCGTTGGCCGTGGCCGTGAGCTGGCGCACGGGGCGCAGGGCGCGGCTGGCGATGAAATAGCCGCCGATGACCGACAGCACGAGCAGCACCGGCAGCAGCGACCACGCCAGCGGCAGAATGACGCGCATGACGCCGCCGTTGGCGTCCGCGTTGATGACGCCGCGCAGCCAGACGCTGCCGACCATCATGTCCACGTGCACATCATAGACGTAATATGCATTGTCCCCGCAGTCGACCAGGCGCACGCTCTCCCCGTCGAGCGGCAGCGGCTGCGCGGGCGTGAACTCCGCCGGGAACGTGCCCTGCAGGACGTTGCCGTCCGCGTCATAGAGCACGGTGTAGACGCCGCTGCGGTAATAGTGGATGCGGCCATAGCGAAACTGGCGGTGGTTATACTTGACGCGGTCGGCGTTGTGCTCGACCATGCGCACGAGGCGCGCCTCGGGGTCGTTCGTGGCGACCGTGCCGTTGACGGCGAGCAGGAACGCGAGCACCAGCGCCTCGATGACAAACATCATGAGCGCGAACCAGCCGGTGATGCGCAGCTTTAGTGACGGACGTTTCATGTTTCCTCCCGCAGGACCCAGCCGACGCCCCAGACAGTGTGGATGAGCTTGGTGGGATAGTCCGCGTCGATCTTCCGGCGCAGGTAGCTCATGTACACGTCCACAACGTTCGAGCCGCCGCTGTAGTCATAGTTCCAGAGATGATTTTCGATCCGTTCGCGCGAGAGCACGACGCCGCGATTGCGGATCATATATTCGAGCAGGGCAAACTCCTTGGCCGAGAGCGCGATCGTGCGGCCGCCGCGCGTGACATGGTGCGAGGCGGTGTCGACCGTGAGGTCGGCGACGGTAAAGACATTCGTGGCGCTGCCGCCGCGCTTGCGCATGACGACGCGCAGCCGGGCCAGCAGCTCATCGAACGAAAACGGCTTGACAAGATAGTCATCCGCCCCGGCGTCGAGCCCGCGCACGCGGTCGGGCACGCTGTCTTTCGCCGTGAGGAAAATGACCGGCGTCTCGTTGCCGCTCTCGCGCATCTGCGCCAGGAGCGAAAAGCCGTCCATGCGCGGCATCATCACATCGAGCACGATGGCATCGTACTCCGCGCCCTCCAGATAGTCCAGCGCCTCCACGCCGTCAAAGCAGGCGTCGACGCTGTAGCCCTCGGCAGTGAGTGTTTTGGCGAGAATGCGGTTGAGGTCCTGTTCATCTTCCACGACCAGAATGCGCATACACGTCCCTCCTTGTTGTCTGTCTGAATGATGATTATACCACAGACAGTACCGGTCTGTAAAATACGAAAACGCACCGGCTGCAAACTCTGCGAGGCTTTTTGCAGCCGAAAAAAATGCACCGACCGCAAAACGGTCGGTGCATGATAATTGGTGTTCGGAAGCTCCTTACACGAGCTCGATGACAGCCATCTCGGCCGCATCGCCGCGGCGGGTGCCGATGCGGGTGATGCGGGTGTAGCCGCCGTTGCGGTCGGCATACTTCGGGGCAACTTCATCGAACACCTTCTTGGCAACATCCTCGCGGGTGATGAAGGCCAGCGCCTGACGGTAGGCGGTCATGTCCTTCTTCTTGCCAAGGGTGATCATTTTCTCGGCGAGCGGCGCGATCTCTTTTGCGCGGAAGACGGTCGTCTCCATGCGGCCCATGTCGAGCAGATCCGTGACCTGCTGACGGAGCATCGCCTTGCGCTGATCGGTGGTCTTACCGAGTTTCCTTGTTCCGGGCATATCGGTTTTCCTCCTTGATAAGAGTAACTGGTTATTACTGGTTGTCGTCGCTCGCCAGGCTCAGGCCCATCATAGCGAGCTTGTGCTCGACCTCTTCCAGGGATTTGCGGCCAAGGTTGCGCACCTTGATCATCTCTTCCTCAGTCTTGTTCGTGAGGTCTTCGACGGTGTTGATATTCGCGCGCTTCAGGCAGTTGAAGCTGCGCACGGAGAGATCCAGCTCCTCGATCGTCATTTTCATGACGGTGTCGGGGCGCTCCGGCTCTTTCTCCACCACCGTGCAGCTGTTGCCGATCGTGTCAGACAGATCGGTGAAGAGCGTGAAGTGATCGCACAGGATCTTGGCGCCGAGGCTCAGCGCGTCGCGCGCCGAGATGGTCTTGTCGGTCCAGACCTCGATGGTCAGCTTGTCGAAGTCCGTCTGGTTGCCCACACGGGTGTTCTCGACAGCGTAGTTGACCTTCAGGACCGGCGCATAGATGCTGTCCACCGGGATGGTGCCGATGACCTGCTGCGCACTCTTGTTCTTGTCCGCCGGGACGTAGCCTCTGCCGTGGGCGAGCGTGATCTCCATGGAGAGCGCGCCGTCCGGGCCGAGGCTGGCAATGTGCAGCTCGGGGTTGAGGATCTCGACCTCACCGTCTGCCTTGATGTCGCCGGCCGTGACTTCACACTCGCCTGCCGCTTCGATATAGACGGTCTTCGGGCCGTCGCAGTGCAGGCGCGCGATGATCCCCTTCACATTCAGCACGATCTCCGTGACGTCTTCCTTGACGCCGGGGATCGTCGAAAACTCGTGCTGCACGCCGGCGATCCGGATGGACGTCGGGGCAGTGCCGGGCAGTGAAGAGAGCAGCACTCTGCGCAGAGAGTTACCCAGGGTCGTGCCGTAGCCACGCTCCAAAGGCTCAACGACGAACTTGCCATACGAGATATCGTCCGGGGATTCCTGGCATTCGATGCGCGGCTTTTCAATTTCAATCATTTAGACTTAACCCTCCTTACTGTATTGTTGCGCCGCTGGGGCGCTGCGGATGTCAGCTTACCAATTTGAGGGTCTCTTTATTACTTGGAATACAGCTCGACGATGAGGTGTTCCTCGACAGGCAGGTCAATGTCGTCACGCGCGGGCATGGCCACGACCTTGCCGACCATGTTGTTGGCGTCGTAGTCCAGCCATTTCGGCGCGGGACGGGAAGCGTTCGCTTCGACGTTGGCCTTGATCTTGTCGAGACTCTTGCTGGAGTCCTTGAGTGTAATAACCATGCCCGGCTTGACCAGGAAGCTGGGGATGTTGACTTTGCGGCCATCCACAGTGAAGTGGCCGTGGGTCACGAGCTGGCGCGCCTCCGCACGGCTCATAGCAAAGCCGAGACGGTAGACGACGTTGTCCAGACGGGTTTCCAGGATGGCGAGCAGGTTCTCGCCCGTGATGCCCTGGCGCTTCTCCGCCATGGCGAAGTAGCTGCGGAACTGCTTTTCGAGCACGCCGTAGTAGCGGCGGACTTTCTGCTTCTCGCGCAGCTGGGAGCCGTACTCAGAGGTCTTGCTGCGGCCCTGGCCGTGCTGGCCGGGGGCATAGCCTCTGCAGTCGATCGCGCACTTCTGGGTGTAGCATCTGTCGCCCTTGAGGAAGAGCTTCTGGCCCTCTCTGCGGCACTGGCGGCAGACAGCTTCGGTATATCTAGCCATAATTCATTTCCCTCCTTCAATCAGACGCGGCGGCGTTTCGGAGGACGGCAGCCATTGTGCGGAATGGGGGTGACGTCCTTGATCATAGTGACCTCGAGTCCTGCCGTCTGCAGGGCGCGGATCGCAGCCTCACGTCCGGAGCCGGGGCCCTTGACGAAGACTTCGACGGTCTTCAGGCCGTGCTCCATAGCCGCCTTGGCAGCCGTCTCAGCGGCGGTCTGTGCGGCGAAGGGGGTGGATTTCTTGCTTCCGCGGAAGCCCATGCCGCCTGCGGAGGCCCAGGAGAGCGCATTGCCCTGGGTGTCCGTGATGGTGACCATGGTGTTGTTGAACGAAGAGCTGATATGCACGGCTCCCTTTTCAATGTTCTTACGCTCTTTGCGGCGCGTGCGAACTTTCTTGCCTTTTGCTGCGTTTGCCATTACATATCCCTCCCTTACTTCTTCTTATTGGCGATCGTGCGTTTCGGGCCCTTGCGGGTACGCGCGTTGGTCTTGCTGCGCTGGCCGCGCACGGGCAGGCCGCGTCTGTGACGCTGGCCGCGGTAGCAGCCGATCTCGGTCAGGCGCTTGATGTCGAGCGCCACGCTGCGGCGCAGGTCGCCTTCCACGATGAAGTGGTGGTCGATGCACTCACGGATCTTTGCTTCTTCCTCATCGGTGAGGTCTTTCACGCGGGTGTCCGGATTGATGCCGGTCATGTCAAGAATCTTTTTTGCGCTGGTTCTGCCGATACCATAAACGTAGGTCAGGCCAATTTCAATTCGCTTGTCCTTGGGCAGGTCAACGCCGGCGATACGTGCCATCTTATTCGATCATTCCTTTCGAAATTTTTGTTCCGCGCGCAAAAAGGGAGGCGACTTACTCCCGCCGGAGGGAGCCGACCTTCTGGCGCGGATGTGTTAGGACTTACAGGGTCAGATCAGCCCTGTCTCTGTTTGTGCTTCGGGTTTTCGCAGATAACCATGACTTTGCCCTTGCGCTTGATGACCTTGCACTTTTCGCACATGGGCTTGACACTCGGTCTGACTTTCATTGTAGTTAACCTCCTACTTGCTTCTCCAGGTGATGCGGCCGCGCGTCAGATCATACGGAGACATCTGAACCGTGACCTTGTCACCGGGGAGGATTCTGATAAAGTTCATCCGGAGCTTTCCGGAGATGTGCGCCAGGATGATGTGGCCGTTGCCGATATCAACCCGGAACGTCGTGTTGGGCAGGGATTCGACGACCGTGCCCTCCAGTTCGATTACATCGTCTTTTGCCAAGGTATTTGAACCTCCTAAGGTTTTTCGGGACGCACCCGTCAAATGTCGTCTGCGAACGTCAGGATCTCCGGCTCGCCGTCGGTGACGAGCAGAGAGTTTTCGTAGTGCGCCGACAGGCTGCCGTCCGCCGTGACCACGGTCCAGCCGTTGTCCAGAACACGGACCTCGTACCCGCCGACGTTGACCATCGGCTCCACGGCGATCGTCATGTTCTTCTGCAGACGCGGGCCGTGGCCGGGCTTGCCGTAGTTCGGGATCTCGGGCGCCTCGTGCAGGCTGGCGCCGACACCATGGCCGACATACTCGCGCACGAGCGAATAGCCATAGCTCTCGGCGTACTCCTGAACGGCGTGGCCGATGTCGGAGATGCGGTAGCCGACGCGGGCAAATTGGATGCCCTCGAAAAAGCTCTGGCGCGTGATGCGGATCAGGCGCAGGGCCTCATCCGAGCACTTGCCGCACGGGAACGTGCCCGCGCAGTCGCCGTTGAAGCCGCGGTAGCGGGCGCCGACGTCGACGCTGACGATATCGCCCTCATGCAGGACGCGGTCGCCGGGGATGCCGTGGATGATCTCGTCATTGACGGAGATGCATGCCGCCGTCGGGAAGCCGCCGTCGGTCATGAAGCACGGCGACGCGCCGGACTTTGTGATGAACTTGTGCACTTCGCGGTTGATCTGGCGGGTGGTCACACCCGGCTCCACCATCTGACGCGCGACGGTACGCGCGCCAGCGGTGATCCGGCCGGCCTGCCGCATGAGATCCACTTCAGGATCGGATTTGATGATAATCATTCCAGACCCAGAGCTTTCTCGATCGCAGCGGTCGTGGCCTCGATGGTCGGCTGGTTATCGACCTTGACGAGCTTGCCGCGCTGGGCATAGAAGTCCTTGAGTGGCTCGGTCTCGGCATGGTAGACGTCCAGGCGCGCCTTCACGGTCTCGGGAGCGTCGTCCTTGCGGATGGTCAGCTCACCGCCGCAGAAGTCGCACTTGCCTTCCACCTTGGGAGGATTGGAGACGATGTGGAACGTGGCGCTGCAGTCCTTGCAGGTCCGGCGGCCGGACATACGCTCGATGATGGTCTCGTCCGCGATCTCGATCGAGAGGGCGGTGTCGACGTCGATGCCGTGCTGCTCCAGCGCTTCCGCCTGGGGGATCGTGCGCGGCATACCGTCGAGGATATAACCATTGGCGCAGTCGGGCTCAGCCAGACGCTCGCAGACGATGCCGATGATGACGTCGTCCGGAACGAGCTTGCCGCTTTCCACGTAGGATTTTGCTTTCAGACCCACGGGCGTGCCGTTTTTCATGGCCGCGCGCAGGATGTTGCCGGTGGAAATGGTGGGGATATTCAGCTTGCGGCTGAGGATCTCAGCCTGCGTACCCTTGCCCGCACCGGGGGCACCTAACAAAACAAGTTTCATTGTGTGCATCCTCCTATCAGCTCAGGAAGCCCTTGTAGTTGCGCATGAGCATCTGCGCCTCGAGTGCGCGGACGGTTTCAAGTGCAACACCGACAACGATGATGATGGACGTGCCGCCCAGGGAAATACCGGTGAGCTGCTCCGCCTTCGAGCACGCGCTGATGATCAGCGGCGTGATCGCAATGACGCTCAGGTAGATCGCGCCGAAGAGCGTGATCTTGTTGAGCACCTTCTGGATGAATTCGCTCGTCGGCTTGCCTGCACGGAAGCCCGGGATGAACCCACCGTTCTTCTTCAGGTTGTTGGCGACCTCGATCGGGTTGAACTGGATCGTGGAGTAGAAGTAGCTGAAGAAGATGATGAGCAGGAAGTAGATGACGATATACGGCCAGGTGGTCGTATCAAAGATGTGCTTCATGACCCAACCGTTCTGCCACTTCGGAACGAAGGCGCAGATGGTGGCCGGCAGCGACGCGATCGACTGGGCGAAGATGATCGGCAGGACGCCGCTCATGTTCACCTTCATCGGCAGGTGCGTGCTCTGGCCGCCGTACATCTTGCGGCCGACCACGCGCTTGGAATACTGCACCGGCAGGCGGCGCTCCGCGTCGTTGACGAGCACGATCATGACGATCAGCAGCAGAGCGCCGAGGTACATCAGCACCAGGACCCACCAGGCGAGGTCGCCATTGGCGACGTTGTTGATCTGGCGGATGATGGAGTTCGGGAAGCGGGCGACGATGCTCACGAACAGGATGATCGAGATACCGTTGCCGATGCCGAACTCGGTGATCTGCTCACCAAGCCACATGATGAGGGCGGAGCCGGACGTAAAGGTCAGGATGATGACGATGGCTGCCCAGACATTGCTGGCAAAGTCCGCGTTGATGAGGCTGTAGTTGCGCATCATCATATAATACGCAAAGCCCTGCAGCAGGCCGATGGCGACCGTGCTGTAGCGGGTGATGCTGGCGATCTTCTTCTTGCCTTCCTCGCCGCCTTCCTTCTGCAGACGCTCCAGAGAGGGGATTGCGATGCACAGGAGCTGAATGATGATGGAAGCGTTGATGTACGGCTGGATGGACAGCGCGAAGATCGTTGCCTGGGAGAACGCGCCACCGGACATGACGTTGAACAGGCCCAGGATCGTGTTCTGCAGGCCACTAGCCTGGAAGTAGTCGGCCAGTGCTTTGGTGTCGACGAAAGGTACGGGTACGGCATTGCCGAGACGGTAAAGCAGGACAATCAGAAGCGTAAAGAGAATTTTCTTGCGCAGTTCCTCAATGCGCCATGCGTTACGAAATGTCTGGAGCACCTTACACCACCTCCGCCTTTCCTCCTGCTGCCTCGATCTTCGCTTTCGCGGATTCGGAGAACGCAGAAGCCTTCACAGTCAGCTTCTTGGTGATTTCGCCGTTGCCAAGGATCTTCACACCGTAGGTGCACTTGCTAAGGATGCCGGCATCGAGCAGGGCCTTTGCGTCGACGACAGCGCCGTCTTCAAACTTCTCCAGAGCGGAGACGTTCACGCTCTCGAGCGGTTTGGCAAAGATGTTGTGGAAGCCGCGCTTCGGGATGCGGCGGGCCAGAGGCATCTGGCCGCCTTCGAAGCCGATGCGGACGCCGCCGCCGCTGCGGGCCTTCTGGCCCTTATGACCGCGGCCTGCGGTCTTGCCGTTGCCGGTCGCGTGGCCGCGGCCCTTGCGCTTGCCGACATGGGTGGAGCCCACAACGGGAGAAAGTTCGTTGATATTCATTTTGGGGGCCCTCCTTATTCTTCTTCAGTGACGGCGACGAGATAGCCGATCTTGGCGATCTTGCCGCGGGTCTGCGGGTTATCGGGCTGCACGGTCTCGTTGCCGATCTTGTGCAGGCCGAGGGAGTTGGCGGTGGCAATGTGCTTGGCATTGCGGCCGCTGAGGCTCTTGACGAGCTTAATCTTCAGATTTGCCATGTCTCAGCCCCTCCTTAACCCAGAATCTCTTCGGCGGTCTTGCCTCTGTAAACAGCGACCTGCTGGGCGTTGCGCAGAGACTTCAGACCTTCCATCGTCGCGGCGACAACGTTCGCCGGGTTGTTCGAGCGCAGGCACTTGGTACGGATGTCCTTGATGCCGGCAGCCTCGACCACGGCACGCACGGCGCCGCCGGCGATCACGCCGGTGCCGGGTGCGGCGGGCTTGAGCAGCACGCGGCCGGCGCCGAACTCGCCGATGACCTCGTGCGGGATCGTCGTGCCCTGCAGGGTCACGGTGGTCAGGTTCTTCTTTGCGTCCTCCAGGCCCTTGCGGATCGCTTCGGAAACTTCGGCAGCTTTGCCGAGGCCGAAGCCCACGCGGCCCTTGCCGTCGCCGACGACGACCAGTGCGGAGAACTTTGCGACGCGGCCGCCCTTAACGGTCTTGGAAACGCGGTTGAGGGCAACGACTTTTTCGCTGAATTCCTGGGGCTCATCGCTGCGGTTGCGGCGGTTGTCCCGTCTGTCATTGTTATATGCCATTTCGTTTCCTCCTCCCGTTAGAACTTCAGGCCGCCCTCGCGGGCGCCTTCTGCCAGAGCCTTGACGCGGCCATGGTACACGTTGCCGCCGCGGTCGAACACGACCTCGGTGATGCCGGCCGCCACGGCGCGCTCACCGATGAGCTTGCCGATCTTGGCTGCCGCTTCGCAGTTGCCGCCATTGCCTTCAAAGCCCTTTTCCACGGTGGAGGCGCTGCAGAGCGTCTTACCGGCGACATCGTCGATGATCTGGGCATAAATGTTGTTTTCGCTGCGGAACACGCTCAGACGCGGTCTCTCGGCCGTGCCGGAGATCTTGCCGCGCACTCTCTGGTGACGGCGAACGCGCTGCGCTTTCGTATTCGGTCTCTTAATCATTCAGGCACACCTCCAATTACTTCGCGCCGGTCTTGCCTTCTTTGCGGCGGATATGCTCGTAATCGTACTTGATGCCCTTGCCCTTGTACGGCTCGGGCGGACGCTTCGCGCGCACTTCTGCTGCAAACTGGCCGACCTTTTCCTTGTCGATACCCTTGATAATGACCTGGTTCGGGTTCGGGACATCGATCTGGATGTCCGCGTTCTCGGACACGGTGACCGTGTGCGAGAAGCCCAGGTGCATGACCAGGTTCTGACCTTCCTTCACGGCTCTGTAGCCGACGCCGTTGATCTCGAGCGTCTTGCTGAAGCCCTCGGTCACGCCGATGACCATGTTGTGGATCAGCGTGCGGGTCAGGCCGTGCAGGGAGCGGTGCAATTTGTCATCGCTCGGGCGGGTGACGTGGATGGTGTTGCCTTCGACCGTGACGGTCATGTCCGGGTGCACGTTGTGCGACAGGGTGCCCTTCGGGCCCTTGACGGTGACAACGTTGCCATTGCAGGTGACTTCAACGCCTGCGGGAATCTCAATGGGAGCTCTACCAATTCTAGACATTGTTCTGTACCTCCCTTACCACACGAACGCGAGGACTTCGCCGCCGACGTGCTGCGCACGCGCTTTCTTGTCGGTCATGATGCCCTTCGAGGTGGAGATGATCGCGATGCCGAGGCCGCGCAGGACCTGCGGCAGCTCGTCAGCGCCGGCGTAGACACGCAGGCCGGGCTTGGAGACTCTGCGGAGACCCTGGATGGCCTTCTCTTTGCCGGGGAGATACTTCAGGGTGATGCGGATGACGCCCTGGGTGCCGTCATCAATGAGCTGGAAGCTCTTGATGTAGCCTTCCTCGAGAAGAATTTCGGCGATGGCCTTCTTCATCTTGGAATTCGGGACGTCCACGGTTTCGTGCCGAGCGCTGCCAGCGTTGCGGATGCGGGTCAGCATATCGGCGATGGGATCGGTGATCTGCATTTGTGTTTCCTCCTTATTTAGAAGTTACCGATGATACGGTTTGGGCGGCGAGGTTCCGCATGAATGCTTGATTCCCTGCGGCCTTTCGTCATCCCTGCCCTTTCTGCGAAGGGGCAAAAGCTTGCTTTCGTGACGCGCGGTCCATTTTCATGTCGCCGCCGGAGGCGGCGGCACGGCCGCGGTGCCGGGCGGCACAAAAGCGGTGAGCCATGCATGCGCGCCGGGTCAAACGCGCAGGCATGGGCGGGGCGCGGCACCGGAACTCAGATCATAAGGACCGGCACCGTATTTCAGTGCGCACCGGCAGCCGCAGATCCAGCTGCGGCTGCGCGGGGCGAACTTACGGAAGTTGGGGCTGAACGCGAGGGTTCAGCGCTGGGCGGAAATTTTTCGTCAGGCGACGTGTGCCGCGCTGCCGTCATCCCGCCCTGGGCAAAAACTTGTTGGCTGGGGATGTGCGGTCGGCGCCGCTGTATTTCTCTATACAGCAAGCCGACCTCACAAAGCCAGACGGCAAGTTTTTACCAGGAAGCTTTGCGGACGCCGGGGATCTGGCCCTTATACGCCAGCTCACGGAAGCAGATACGGCAGATGCCGTAGTTGCGCAGGTAAGCGTGGGGACGGCCGCAGATCTTGCAGCGGTTGTACTGACGGGTGGAGTACTTCGCGGGCGCCTGCTGCTTGAGGATCATAGATTTCTTAGCCATTGTGTCGCTCCTCCCTTATGCTTTGGTGACGAACGGGGCGCCCATGAGCTTGAGCAGCTCGCGTGCTTCCTCATCGGTCTTGGCGGTGGTGATGATGGCGATGTTCATGCCGCGGAGCTTCTCGATCTTATCGTACTCGATCTCGGGGAAGATGATCTGCTCCTTGAGGCCGAGGCTGTAGTTGCCGCGGCCGTCGAACGCATCGGCCGAGATGCCGCGGAAGTCGCGGACACGGGGCAGCGCGATGTTGAACAGGCGGTCCAGGAACTCCCACATGCGATCCTGACGCAGCGTGACCTTCACGCCGACGTGCATACCCTCACGCAGCTTGAAGTTTGCGACGCTCTTCTTGGCGACGGTCGCAACCGCATGCTGGCCGGTGATCGCAGTGATGTCCTTGATGACGGCGTCGAGCGCCTTGGCGTTATCCTTGCAGTCGCCGCAGCCGACGCTGACGACGATCTTCTCGATCTTCGGGATCTGCATAACGCTCTCGTACTGGAACTTCGTCATCAGAGCGGGAGCGACTTCCTCCACATACTTCTTCTTCATAGAAGGCATATTTGCCATAGTTCGTTGCTCCCTCCTTTACAGTTCGGCGCCGCACTTCTTGCAGACGCGGACTTTCTTGCCGTCGGTGATCTTGTGCGCAATGCGGGTCGGCTTGCCGCACTTCGGGCAGACGACCATGACCTTGCAGGCATAGATCGGGGTTTCGGTCTTGATGATGCCGCCCTGATCCTGCTGATTTTTCGGCTTCTGGTGCTTCGTGGCGACGTTCACGCCCTCCACGATGAGCTTGCCGCCCTTCGGGTCAGCAGACAGGACTTTGCCTTCCTTGCCCTTGTCCTTGCCGGACAGGACAACGACTTTATCGTCTTTTTTGATGTTCATGTTCTGCGCCCTCCTCAAATAACTTCGGGAGCCAGAGACAGGATCTTCGTGAAGTCACTGTCGCGGAGCTCACGGGCGACGGGCCCAAAGATACGGGTGCCGCGGGGGTTCTTATCCTCGCCGTTGATCAGGACGGCGGCGTTCTCATCGAAACGCACATAGGTGCCGTCCGCGCGGCGGACCGGCTTCACGGTGCGGACAACAACAGCCTTGACGACGTCGCCCTTCTTGACCGAGCCGCCGGGGGCCGCCTTGCGCACGGAAGCAACGATCACGTCGCCGATGCTGGCGTATTTACGCTTGGATCCGCCGAGAACGCGGATGCACTTGATTTCCTTGGCGCCGGTATTGTCGGCAACCTTCAGATAACTTTCCTGCTGAATCATGTTGTTGCCTCCTTACTTCGCCTTTTCCACGATCTCGACCACGCGCCATCTCTTGTCCTTGGACAGGGGGCGGGTCTCCATCACGCGGACGATATCGCCAACATGGCACTCGTTGTTCTCGTCGTGTGCCTTCAGGCGGTAGGTCTTGCCGATGATCTTTTTATAGACTTTGTGCGCCACGTGGTCTTCCACGATGACAACGATCGTCTTGTCCATCTTGTCGGACACCACTTTGCCGACGCGGGTCTTGCGGGAAGTCGTTCTCATTTCGTTCATTCTCACTTACCTCCTCACTGCTCGAGCTGCTTTTCGCGGAGCACGGTTTTGACTCGGGCAATGTCGCGACGCACAGCGGAAATCTTAACGGGGTTGTCAAGATGATTGGTAGCGTGCTGCATACGGAGCATGAACAGGTCCTTCTTCAGTTCGACCAGCTTGCTTTCCAGCTCAGCGGCGGACATGGAGCGAATTTCACTAGCTTTCATCTTATTCACCACCAATCTCAGTGTCTTCCTTCTTGACGATCTTCGTCTTGCAGGGAAGCTTGTGGCTGGCCAGACGCAGCGCCTCACGGGCAGCCTCTTCCGGCACGCCAGCGATCTCAAACAGAACTCTGCCGGGCTTCACGACGGCGACCCAGTACTCAGGAGAACCTTTACCGGAACCCATGCGGGTCTCGGCCGGCTTCTGCGTGACCGGCTTGTCGGGGAAGATCTTGATCCAGACCTGACCGCCGCGCTTGGTGTAACGGGTCATGGCGACACGGGCCGCCTCGATCTGGTTGGAGGTGATCCAGGCCGGCTCCTGCGCCTGCAGGCCGAACTCACCATAGGTCACCTTATTGCCGCGCAGGGCCTTGCCGGTCATACGACCGCGCTGCACTCTGCGGTACTTCACTCTTTTCGGCATCAGCATTAGTTGTTGCCTCCTTCCTTCGGAGCAGCGGGAGCTGCCGGACGCGGGCCGCGGTTGTAGCCGCCCTGGGGACGATTGCCGCCCTGCGGACGTCCGCCGCCCTGGTAGCCCGGACGGCCGCCCTGGCGGTTGCCGTCACGACGGTCGCGGTTGTAGCCGCCGCGGCCTCTGCGATCGCCGTCACGGCGGTCACGGCGACGGTCGTCGCGCTTGTTCAGATCCATGGTGCGCGGGGTGGTGCGCAGGCTCTGGGAGAGGATCTCGCCTTTGTAGATCCAGACCTTGACGCCGACACGGCCGTAGGTCGTGGCAGCCTCAGCGAAGCCGTACTCGATGTCCGCGCGGATGGTCTGCAGCGGAATGGTGCCCTCGTGGTAGCACTCGGTGCGGGCGATCTCGGCGCCGCCCAGACGGCCGGAGCACATGATCTTGATGCCGCGGGCGCCCATTCTCATGGCGCGGCCCATGGCGTTTTTCATCGCGCGGCGGAAGCCGATGCGCTTCTCGAGCTGCGCGGCGATGTTCTCGGCGACGAGCTGTGCGTTCGTATCCGGCGTGCGGACCTCGACGATGGAGAGGGCGACCGGCTTGCCGATCATCTTCTCGACGGAGAGGCGGATGCGCTCGATCTCCGCGCCGCCCTTGCCGATGACAACGCCCGGACGAGAGCAGTGGATATAGATGCGGACCTTCGCGCTGTCGCGCTCGATCTCGATGTTCGGGATACCTGCGGAATACAGGGTCTTCTTCAGGTACTGGCGGATCTTGTAGTCCTCAACGATCAGGTCGCCGACCTTCTCGTCACGGGCATACCAGCGGGAATCCCAATCTTTGATGACGCCGACACGCATGCCGTGCGGATTAACTTTCTGTCCCATATCTTCTGCCTCCTCCCTTATGCCTTCTCAGCCACGACGATGGTGATGTGGCTGGTGCGCTTGTTGATGCGGTACATACGGCCCTGAGCTCTCGGGCGGCCGCGCTTGAGGATCGGGCCGGCCGTGGCATAGGCCTCGGCAACGTAGAGGTTGTCCGGATCCATCTCGAAGTTGTTCTCCGCGTTGGCGCAGGCGCTCTTGAGGAGCTTGAGCATGAGCTCACAGCCGGCCTTCGGCGTGTTGGCCATATAGGCCTCGGCGACCTTGGTGTCCTTGCCGCGGATCATGTCGCAGACGATCTGGACCTTACGGGGAGCGATACGGGCGTGCACCAGCTGGGCACGTGCAGTTTTCAGTTCTTCCATGTTCTCTCCCCCTTACTTTCCAACAGTCTTGCTGCCGGCGTGGCCGCGGAACGTGCGCGTGGGCGCGAACTCGCCCAGCTTATGTCCGACCATGTCCTCGGTCACATAGACCGGAACGTGACGGCGGCCGTCATGGACAGCGATGGTGTGGCCGACAAAGGACGGGAAGATCGTGGAGGAACGGCTCCAGGTCTTGATGACCTTCTTCTCGCCGGCCTTGTTCATTTCATCGACCCGCTTCAGCAGCTCGGGAGCGGCAAACGGGCCTTTCTTAACACTTCTGCTCATTACCTATTCCCTCCTTACTTCGCGTTGCGGCGCTTGACAATGAACTTGTCGGTCGCATTCTTCTTCTTGCGGGTCTTGTAACCCATCGCCGGCTTGCCCCACGGGGTGACCGGGCCGGGACGGCCGACAGGCGCTTTGCCTTCGCCGCCGCCGTGCGGGTGGTCGCACGGGTTCATGACAGAACCGCGGACAGTCGGGCGGATGCCCATGTGGCGTTTGCGGCCGGCCTTGCCGACGGCGATGTTGGCATGGTCAACATTGCCGACCTGGCCGATGCAGGCGATGCAGTTGAGGCGGACCTTGCGGTACTCGCCGGAGGGGAGACGGACGGTAGCCATGCCGTTTTCCTTCGCCATGAGCTGCGCGGCGACGCCCGCGGAGCGGACCAGCTGCGCGCCCTTGCCGGGGTAGAGCTCGATGTTGTGGATAACGGTGCCGACCGGGATGTTGGCCAGCGGCAGGGCGTTGCCCGGCTTGATGTCCGCCGCGGCGGAGGACAGGACGGTGTCGCCCACGTTCAGGCCGACAGGGGCCAGAATGTAGCGGCGCTCGCCGTCGGTGTACTCGACCAGGGCGATATAAGCGCTGCGGTTCGGATCGTACTCCAGGCGCAGGACGGTAGCAGGCACGTCCATCTTGTCGCGCTTGAAGTCGATAACGCGGTACTTTTTGCGGTTGCCGCCGCCCTGATGGCGGACGGTGATGCGGCCGTAGCTGTTGCGGCCGGAGTGCTTCTTGAGGACCTCCACGAGCTCCTTCTGCGGCTTGGCGTGCTTATCGACACCGTCGAAGCCGGAAACGGACATATGTCTGCGGGAAGGCGTGGTGGGTTTATAGGTTTTAATCGACATTGTTCAATTCCTCCCTTACACCATGCCCTCGAAGATCTCGATGCTCTTCGAATCAGCGGACAGTTTCACAACGGCCTTCTTGCCGGTGGCGGTCATGCCGGAGGGATTGGCGCCGACGCGCTTCTCCTTGGCACGGATCGTCGTGGTGGTGACCTTGATGACCTTCACGTCAAAGATCTCCTCGATGGCCTTTTTGATCTCGATCTTGCCGGCGTCCTTGGCGACTTCGAACGTGTACTTTTTGATGTCGAGGTCTTCCATGGACTGCTCGGTGATGATGGGACGGATAATGACATCGTAAGCGGTTCTCATTATGCGTACACCTCCTCGATTTTCTGGAGCGCAGCCTTGTCAACGACCAGGACGCGGTGCGTCAGGATCATATAGGGGCTGAGGATGGTGGCGATGGTGCTGCTCACGCCGGGGATGTTGCGGGAGCTCTTGACGAGCTTCTCGTCGACCTGCTCGGTCACGAGCAGAGCCTTGCCGTCGGCGCCGATCTTGGTCAGGAACGCCTTGACGGGAGCGGTCTTGATCTCCTCGACGGCCATGCCGTCCACGACGAGGATCTCGCCGGCAGCGGCCTTGGCGCTCAGCGCGCTCTTGAGGGCCAGTCTCTTGACCTTCTTGTTGAGCGTGTAGCTGTAGTCGCGCGGCTTCGGCGCAAACGCGACGCCGCCGTGGGTCCACACCGGGCTGCCCTTGTAGCCGGCGCGTGCGCGGCCGGTGCCCTTCTGGCGCCAGGGCTTGGCGGTGGAGTAGGAAACCTCGCCCTTGGTCAGCGCGCTCTGCGTGCCCTGACGGCAGTTGGCCAGGTGGTTCTTCACGGAGTCGTGCAGGACGGACTCGTTGGGCTCAACACCGAAAACGGCTTCGGAGAGCGCCACTTCGCCGACCTGATCGCCGGCCATATTAAACAACTTAGCAGTAGGCATATTCGCTCTCTCCTTTCCTTACTTTCTTGCAGAAGCCTTCTGCGGGTTACGACCGGAGGCCTTCTGCGGGTTGGTGCTGATGCCGGCGTCGCCCTTCTTGACGACGGTCTTCTTGACGGTGCTCTTGATATAGACAATGCCGCCCTTCGGGCCGGGGATCGCGCCGCGCACAACGATCATGTTGAGCTCGGGATCGACCTTGACCACGTCGAGGTTCTGGACGGTGACCTGATCCACGCCCATGTGGCCGGCCTGCTTCTTACCCGGGAAGATACGGGAAGGATCGGTGCTCGAGCCCATGGAGCCGGCGTGACGGTGCACAGGGCCGCCGCCGTGGCTGGTCGGGGTACGGCCCTGGCCGAAGCGCTTGATGACGCCGGCGTAGCCGTGGCCCTTGCTGATGCCGGTGATGTCGACCTTGTCGCCTTCCTTGAAGGTGTCGGCCTTGACGACATCGCCCACATTGACAGAAGCGCAGTCCTCGAGACGGAACTCTTTGAGATGCTTCTTGTAGCCGACGCCCGCCTTATCCAGGTGGCCCTTCTCGGGCTTGGTCAGCTTCTTCTCGGCGACGTCCTCGTAGCCGAGCTGGACGGCTTCATAGCCTTCCTTTTCCTTGGTCATCTTGCCGGTGACCGTGCAGGGGCCTGCCTCGATCACGGTGACGGGGACGACCTTGCCTGCTTCATCGAAGATCTGCGTCATGCCGACCTTTTTACCGATGATGGCTGTTTTCATACATGTTCCTCCTTCAGGTTATTGGTCAGCTCGCTTAGCTCATGGCCAGAGGCTGCTGACTTGACCCGTCCGCACACGCAAGCTGCGGACTGCGGGTTTGTAAATATGCGCTCGCGCGCAGGGTTAACGGGGTGTGCTTACAGCTTGATGTCGATCTCGACACCGGCCGGCAGCTCCAGATTCATCAGAGCCTCGACCGTCTTCTGGGTCGGGTTCATGATGTCGATCAGGCGCTTGTGGGTGCGGCGCTCAAACTGCTCGCGGCTGTCCTTATACTTATGAACAGCGCGCAGGATGGTGACGATCTCGGTCTTCGTCGGCAGCGGAATGGGGCCGGAGACCTTCGCGTCGGTACGCTTTGCGGTTTCGACGATCTTCTCCGCCGCCTTGTCGATCAGCTGGTGATCGTAGGCCTTGAGGCGGATACGGATCATTTTCTTGTTGCTCGTGGTTGCCATGTTGTTTCCTCCGTTACGAATTTTTTTGGCGGCATTGGCTCCGCCTGGTTCGCACGGATGAGATCGCCATACACCGTTCCGTGCGTATCAAACCCTGCCCGAAAAACAAACCGGCTCTCGCCGGTATACAGCCGCGCAGGTGATATACGCAAGTGCTGGCTGACTCAACCGCCCGATCATCTGCCGTGCAAGGGCGCGGCAGCGGACATACTCCACGGAAGTTACCGGAGACGGGCTCCGCAATCTCCCGCTTCATCGCAGAATGCACCTGTTTCCGCACAGGCGCTTCATAAGAATAGCAAAAACCCTCCCGAATGTCAAGAGGGTTTTTCGCTCAAACGTAGAAATTTTGCAAAAAAGTTTGTGCAGTCCGCCAAAATTACGCCTCCGGCGGTTCGGGCAGCTCCGGGGCCGCCTCCGCCGCGGTGTGCACGGCGGCCGCGAGCGCATCGGCCTGCCGGAGCAGGTCCTCCGCCCCGGTCAGGAGCGTCTGCCCGGCGGGCGTGAGCGCGACGGTGTGCCGGTCGCGCATGAGCAGCGGCACGCCGAGCTCCCGCTCGAGGGCGGACACGGCGCGGCTGGTCGTCGAGTGGCTGACGAAGAGCTGACCGGCCGCGCGGGTAAAACTGCGGCAGGCGGCAACGGTGCAGAAAATGCGCAGTTGTTCCAGTTCCATGGCGGATCCCTTAATAATTAAAGGTATAGGGCATGAGCTCGCTCAGGCGGTTGCTGACATAGCGGCCGCCGCCCATGGCGGACAGCACCTCCATATCGGGCGCGAACTCGGCCAGAAACTGCCGGCACGCGCCGCAGGGGTAGCAATAGTGCTCGCCGTCGCCGTAGACGGCGATGCGCACAAAGTCGCGGCGGCCCTCGCTGACGGCCTTGCAGGCGGCGGTGCGCTCGGCGCAGATGGTGCTGCCGAGGGCAGCGTTTTCAATGTTGCAGCCGGTAAAGACCGTGCCGTCGCGGCACTCGAGCGCCGCGCCGACGGCGAAATGGGAATACGGCACATAGGCATTGCGGGAGGCCTGCTCGGCCAGATTAATCAGTTGACGATCTGTCATGATCCTGCTCTCCTTCCGTTTGTTTGGGGACTGCGAACACAATATATTTATAGCCGAAGTAGTTGAACAGCGCGACCTCGAGCGTGACGCCGACCTTGGCGATGTACGGGTTGAGGCCGAAGTGCGTCAGCAGGCCGATCATCACCTCGCTCACGCCGAGGGACACCACGTTCCACATCACAAAGCGCAGGCACTGCCGCCAGCGGGCGATGTGCCCGTCGCGGAAGGTGATGCGGCCGTTGAGAAAATAGCTGCAGACCGTGCCGACAAAGTAGCCGATGGCCTGGCAGATCACGGGCGTGAAGTGCAGCAGCTCATGTGCAGTTGTGAACGCCACCCAGTCCATGCCCGTGTCAAAGCAGCCGACGAGCGCATAGGTGGCAAAGCGCTTGGCGCGCGCGATCCACTCTTGTTTCATGCGTTATTGATCTTCCAATCCGTGATGCTGTGGAAAATGTTGTACTTCGTGGGAGAAAAACCGCCGACGGCGCCGCGGTGCACGTACAGGCAGTGCTTTTCAAAGCAGACAGGCACGATGGGCGCGGTGTCCGAAATGGTCTGGAGCATGGTGCTGCAGGCCGCTGCGCGGTCGGAATCCGCGGCGGCAAGGTAGGCGTTGATGACATCGGCATACGTGCCGGTCGTGATGCCGCCGTAATTGAGCGAGCCACCGGCCTTGAGCAGCGCCGAGAGATCGAAGTCCGCCGGGAGGGCGACCTCGCCGTAGTACATATCAAACTTGCCGCCCTTGAGCGCATCCTGATAATTGTCCCAGCTGAGCTCGCGCACCTTCACGGGGATGCCGATGCTCGTGAGGTCGGCCGCGATCTTGTTGGCCATGCTGACCTTGGCCGTGCTGTCGGCATAGACGATGAGCGAGAGGCTGATGTCGAGCGGGGACTGCCCGTCGGGCATGTACTCGCGCTCGCCGTCGCCGTCGTAATCGACGATCTTCAGGTCGTCGAAGAGCTTCTTCGCCTTGTCGAGGTCATAGGCCAGCGACTCATTGAGCGCGTTGTCATAGAGCGTGCTCGCCGGATGGACGGGCAGCGCGGTGGCGACGGCGCAGTCGTGCAGCAGCGCGACGGCGAACGCGCGGTCGATGACGTAATTGAACGGCTGGCGGTAGCGCGCCGTCATGAAAAAGCTGCTGTTGGTGTTGAAGCCGACATACTGCAGGTTCGTCGTGGCGTACTGGCGCTGGTCGTTCAGGCTCGAAAAGCTCAGGTCCGTGCCGGAGCTGGGGTCACTGAGCGCGAGATCGAGCTGGCCGTTGTCAAACGCGGAGACGATCTCCTCGACCGACTTGCACTCCATGAGATAGACCGTGTCGACGGGCGCTTTGTCCGCGTCCGGGTGGCCGGAATAGACCGTGAGGCTCTGGTGATCGGACGCAAACTGATACAGCCCCGTGCCGCTTGGGTAGGTGCTGTCGGCCGCGTTGTTTTCGATGACCGGGATGTTCAGCAGCGCGGGAAACTGCGTGTTCGCGCGCGCGAGCGTGACCGTGACGGTGCCGTCGTCGCTGTCCTTGACGTCCTTGACGGCGCTCAGGCGGCCGGAATACAGATCCGACGCCATGGCGGTCTGAATGGAATAGGCCGCGTCCTGCGCCGTGAGCGCGTGGCCGTCGTGGAAGGTGCGGCCGGCCGCGACGGTGAAGGTCCAGGTCTCCCCGTCGTCGCTGCTCCACTCGGTGAACAGGCCGGGCTCGGCCTCGAAGGCATCGGTGAGCTCCGTGAGCGTCTCGTACACGAGGCCGCAGACGGCGAGGTTATCGGAATTTTGCGTCTTGTAGGGGTTCATGCCGGCGGACGCGCTGTAGTTGAGCGTGAACTTGCCGTCGAGCTCGACGGTGGTCTGCGTGTCCTTCTGGCCGACGGTGTCGCCGGTGTCGTCCGCGGTCTTCTTGCCGCAGGCCGTGCAGCCGAGCAGCAGCACAAGTGCGAGCGCGAACGCGAGCACGCGGGTCAGGTGCAAATGTTTCATGGTGTTCCCCCTTGGGTCACAGGGTGATGACGGCGGCCTGCACGCCGCGCTGCCCATTGGTCGCGCGGTGCGACCAGAACACGTCCGGCCGGCACATGGTGCAGGCGTCCGACACGGCGATCTGCCCCGCCGGGACGCCGAGCTGCGCAAGCCGCCGGGCGTTGACGCCTTTGAGATCAAGCAGGGCCTTGCCGTCCGCGCGCGGGCGCACGAGCGCGCCGAGCGGCTCATGCAGCAGCGCCTCGGCCGCGGCCACGACCTCGGGCCCGACCTCGAAGCAGCACGCGCCGATGCCGGGGCCGATGGCGGCGCGGATGTCCGCCGGGTGCGCACCGAGGGCGCACATCTGCGCGACGGCAGCGCCGAGAATATCGGCCACCGAGCCGCGCCAGCCGCAGTGCACCGCGCCGATGACCCCGGCAGCGGGGTCGTGCAGCAGCACAGGCAGGCAGTCGGCCATAAAGACCGCGAGCGGGACGCCCGGTTCGTTCGTGACAAAGCCGTCGCAGGCAAAGCGGGGTTCCAGCTCCGGCGGCTGCGCGTCGGCGGCGTGCGCGATGCGCACGTCTGCGCTGTGGATCTGCCGCGCATACACCGCGCGTGTGAGATCCAGCCCGGCGGCCGCGCCGAGCCGCCGCCAGTTTTCGCGCACGTTTTCGGGCGTGTCGCCGCGGCGGACGCTGAGGTTCAGGCTCTCGAGCACGCCGGTGCTCACGCCGCCGAGGCGGGTGGAAAAGGCGTGGCGCGCCGCGATGTTCGGCGCGGTCAGGTACGCTGCGCCGCGCGCGGCGTGCAGCGGGAAAGCGACTTCGTTATGCATTCTTGCCGCAGCAGTCCTTATACTTCATGGGCAGGCCGTTCGGGCGCAGCTTGCCGCACGGGCACGGGTCGTTGCGGCCGGGCTTCTTGACGCGGCGGACGGGGCGCTTCTTCTCGCTGTCGTCCCCGCTGGCATTCGTCGCGGCGCCGCGGGCGACGGTCTTGCGCTCGAGCTTCTGCTCGCGGCGCACGCGCACCGTGAACAGGCGGCGCACCGTCTCGCTCTGGATGCCGTTGACCATTTCGTCGAACATGTCAAAGCCGGCGCGCTTGTATTCATCGACGGGCTTGACGTTGCCGTAGGCGCGCAGGCCGATGCCCTGACGCAGGTCATCCATGGCCTCGAGGTGATCCATCCAGTATTCGTCGACCACGCGCAGCATGACCACGCGCTCGAGCTCGCGCATGAGCGGCGTGCCGTCCGGCTGCAGGCCGAAGGCTTCCTCGCGCGCGGCATAGGCCTTCATGGCGCAGTCATACACCGCGTCGGAGAGCGTGTCGGGCGTGAGCTTGTGCAGTTCCTCGGCCGTATAGCTCAGGTCGCACGGGAAGAGCTTTTCGAGCGGGGCGAGGATCTCGTGCAGATCCTTGTCGTTTTCGGGGTGGTGCTCGGCCATGCCGGCGGCAATGTCGCCGGTGATGACGGTGCGGATCATGTGCTGGACGTGCTCCTGCAGATCCTCGCCGTCGAGCACCTTGCGGCGCTCTTCATAGATAACGTTGCGCTGCACGTTCATGACATCGTCGTATTCGAGCACGTTCTTACGGGCCTGGAAGTTGCGGCTCTCGACCGTGCGCTGGGCCTGCTCGATGGCGTTGGAGAGCATCTTGTGGTCGAGCGGCGTGTTCTCGTCGACGCGCAGCGTCTCCATCATGCTCTGCATACGCTCGGAGCCGAACAGGCGCATGACGTCGTCCGTGAGCGCGATGTAAAAGCGGCTCTCGCCGGGGTCGCCCTGACGGCCGGAGCGGCCGCGCAGCTGGTTGTCGATGCGGCGGGACTCGTGCCGCTCGGTGCCGATGATATACAGGCCACCGGCCGCGCGCACGCGGTCCGCTTCCTCGTCGATGCTCTTTTTGTGCTCGGCCATGCGCTCGGCAAACAGGGCGCGGGCCTTGAGGATCTCTTCGTCCTCGGTCTCGGCATAGCCGGTGGCCTCGGCGATGACCTCCTCCGAGAAGCCGGCCTTGCGCAGGTCGGCCTTGGCCAGATACTCCGCGTTGCCGCCGAGCATGATGTCCGTGCCGCGGCCGGCCATGTTCGTTGCGATCGTGACAGCGCCGAACTTACCGGCCTGCGCGACGATCTCGGCCTCTTTCTCGTGGTGCTTGGCGTTGAGGACGTTGTGCGGGACGCCCGCCTTGCGCAGGAGCTTGGACAGGTGCTCGCTCTTTTCGATCGACACCGTGCCGACCAGCACCGGCTGGCCCTTTTCATGGCAGACGCGGATCTGCTCGATGATGGCGCGCAGCTTGCCGGCCTCGTTTTTATACACAACGTCGGGGTTGTCGATGCGGATGACGGGCTTGTTCGTCGGGATCTCGATGATGTCGAGGTTATAGATGGCCGCGAACTCCTCTTCCTCGGTCATGGCCGTGCCGGTCATGCCGGAGAGCTTGCCGTAGAGACGGAAGTAGTTCTGGAACGTGATGGTCGCCAGCGTCTTGTTCTCGCTCTGCACGCGCACGTGCTCCTTGGCCTCGATGGCCTGGTGCAGACCGTCGCTGTAGCGGCGGCCGAGCATGAGGCGGCCGGTGAACTCATCGACGATGATGACCTCGCCGTCTTTGACGACGTAGTCAATGTCGCGCTTCATGATGCCGTGGGCGCGGATGGCCTGGTCGATGTGGTGCACGAGCGTGGCGTTTTCGATGTCCGCGAGATTTTCCAGGCCGAAGGCCGTCTCGGCCTTGGCGATGCCGCGGGCGGTGAGCGTCGCGGTGCGGGCCTTTTCGTCGACGACGTAGTCGGCGTCGAGGTCCTCGTCCTCCTCTTCCTTGTCGTCGATGGAGGCGTAGGACTTGCACGTCAGGCGGGCGGCAAAGTCCTCCGCCTGGCGGTAGAGGTCGGTGCTCTCATCGCCCTGACCGGAGATGATGAGCGGGGTGCGCGCCTCATCAATGAGGATGGAGTCCACCTCGTCGACGATGGCGAAGGCGTGGCCGCGCTGCACCATCTGGGACTTATAGATGGCCATGTTGTCACGCAGGTAGTCAAAGCCCATCTCGTTGTTCGTGCCGTAGGTGATGTCGGCCGCGTAGGCCTGCTGGCGCTCGGCGCTCGACATGTCGTGCACAATCAGGCCGACGCTCAGGCCGAGGAAGCGGTAGACCTTGCCCATCCACTCGCTGTCGCGGCGGGCGAGGTAATCGTTGACGGTGACGATGTGCACGCCCTCGCCGGTGAGCGCGTTGAGATACGCCGGCAGGACGGCGACGAGGGTCTTGCCCTCGCCGGTCTTCATCTCGGCGATGCGGCCCTGATGCAGCACGATGCCGCCGATGAGCTGCACGCGGAACGGCTTCATGCCCAGCACGCGCCACGCGGCCTCGCGCGCCGTGGCAAACGCCTCCGGCAGCAGGTCGTCGAGCGACTCGCCGTCGGCATAGCGCTGCTTGAACTCGTCGGTCTTGGCGCGCAGCTGCTCGTCCGTGAGCGCGGCGTACTCGTCCGACATGGCTTCGATTTTATCGGCGATCGGGTAGAGCCGCTTGAGCTCATGGTCGCTGTGAGTACCAAATATTTTTTTGAGAAAACCCATTTGTTGACACTCCTTGTCCAGTGTAATTTAGGATTATACCATACATTTATGAATAAAAAAAGAGTGAATCGGCCCCACGATAAATTTTTACCGGATCGGGCATTTTCCCATTGCCGGAATGCGTCGAATGCTGTAGAATATGTGTTTGTTTGATAGCTTGAAACAGAGGAGAGAAACATCTATGCAGGCGATCGGCTTTGACAATGACAAATACCTCCGGATGCAGTCGGAAAAGATCCGCGAACGCATCGGCCAGTTCGGCGGCAAGCTGTATCTGGAGTTCGGCGGCAAACTCTTTGACGACTACCACGCATCGCGCGTGCTGCCGGGCTTCGCCCCCGACAGCAAGGTGCGCATGCTCATGGAGATGCGCGACGAGGCGGAGATCATCATCGCCATCTCGGCGGATGATATCGAGCGCAACAAGCGCCGCGGCGACCTCGGCATCACCTACGACGACGACACCCTGCGCCTGATCGACGCATTCCAGGGCTGCGGGCTGTACGTCGGCAGTGTCGTCATCACGCACCACCGCGGCCAGCCCGCGGCGGAAAAGTTCCAGCGCCGGCTCGAGACGCTCGGCATCCGCGTGTACCGGCACTACATCATCCCGGACTACCCGTCCGACGTCGCGCGCATCGTCAGCGACGACGGCTTCGGCCGCAACGACTACATCGAGACGACGCGCAGCCTCATCGTCGTGACCGCGCCCGGCCCCGGCAGCGGCAAGATGGCCACGTGCCTGAGCCAGCTCTATCACGAGCACAAGCGCGGCGTGTGCGCGGGCTACGCCAAGTTTGAGACGTTCCCGATCTGGAACCTGCCGCTGCGCCACCCCGTGAACCTCGCCTACGAGGCCGCGACCGTCGACCTCGACGACGTGAACATGATCGACCCCTTCCACCTCGAGGCCTACGGCGTGACGACCGTCAACTACAACCGCGACGTGGAGATCTTCCCCGTGCTCAACGCCATGTTCCAGCGCATCTACGGCAGCTCGCCGTACAAGAGCCCCACGGATATGGGCGTGAACATGGCGGGCTACTGCATCAGCGACGACGCCGTGTGCTGCGCCGCCGCCAGGCAGGAGATCCTCCGCCGCTACTACGCCACCGCCTGCGCGCAGCTGCGCGGCCTGTGCGCCCCGGTCGAGACGCAGCGGCAGGAGCTGCTGCTCAACCAGCTCGGCCTGACGGCGGCCGACCGCCCGGTCGTGGGCGCGGCGCTCCGGCGCGCCGAGGAGACCGGCGCCCCCGCCGTCGCCATCGAGATGCCCGACGGCACGATCATCACCGGCAAGACCTCTTCCCTGCTCGGCGCGAGTTCGGCCTGCCTGCTCAACGCGCTCAAATACCTCGGTGGCATCCCGAAGGACGTCACGCTCATCTCGCCCGAGATCATCGAGCCGATCCAGCACCTGAAGGTCGAGCATCTGGGCAACCACAACCCGCGCCTGCACACCGACGAGGTGCTCGTGGCGCTGAGCATCTGCGCCGTGAGCGACCCGACCGCCGAGATCGCCATGCAGCAGCTCGAAAAGCTCGCGCACTGCGAGGCGCACTCGTCCGTCATCCTCTCGCACGTGGACGAAAACGTGTTCAAAAAGCTCGAGGTGAACATCACGTTCGAGCCGCGCTTCCAGACCAAGAAGCTCTTTCACAGCTGAAATATCCGCGGGGACGGCCTGCGCCGTCCCCCGGTTTGCGATTTTTTCGCATTTTGAACAGGTTTTGCTTGACAAACACCGCGCAGGGATGGTATATTCGTAAAGCTGAATGTGGGACGACCTCTGCGGGTGTAGTTCAATGGTAGAACACCAGCCTTCCAAGCTGGATACGTGGGTTCGATTCCCATCACCCGCTCCATACCTTCTGGGCGGGCAGCAAAATATTGTATGCGCGCCAATAGCTCAGTTGGATAGAGCAACTGCCTTCTAAGCAGTAGGCCGGGGGTTCGAATCCCTCTTGGCGTACCATTTCAGATCTATGGTGGGTATAGCTCAGTCGGGAGAGCACCGGATTGTGGTTCCGGGTGTCGAGGGTTCGAACCCCTTTACCCACCCCACGAAATCGGGGATTGGGAGTGATCCCGATCCCCGTTGTTTTTGCCCCGATATTGGGATGTAGTGTAATGGTAACACACCAGACTTTGACTCTGATATCGTGGGTTCGAATCCCGCCATCCCAGCCACAAATCGCTGCGCTGGATTCGCGTCTGATATTTTGGATAGCAGATAACTTTTCACACCGATATGCCCCAGTAGCTCAGTAGGCAGAGCACCTGCCTTTTAAGCAGGGTGTCCGGGGTTCGAATCCCCGCTGGAGCACCAAAAAAATTCTCTCGCCTTACAAGAGTGCTCATAAGACAGTAATTCTAAAAATTACGATTATGGCATCTGTCAGGCGGGATTGGCAACGAAATAACGGGTATCTGGTGAGAGCCGGATACCCGTTATTTTTTTGCCGTCACGAAAAGCAATAGATTTATTCACAGCTTTCAGGTATAATTGTCTTAAATCAATCCTATCCCATTCATTCCGAGATTTTTTCAAAAAATCTAAAAAAAGTTTGAAAGCATTGGAACAATTCAGCCTTTCTCATGCCATATATAGTGGAGGGCTGAATACAAACGCGATTGGAGGTGACGCTGATGGACAAGCAGACAGACCCAAAAGGTTTTCTTGTGGTGCTGCCCGGTGAGATCATCGAGATACCGCAGGACAGCGACAAATCATGGCTGACGCTGTTTTACAGTTTGCCGCGAGAGCTTGCGGAGAAGTGGAAACCAGCCTATGAGTTGCCCCGCTGCCCGTATGAGGTTTTGCGGACGGACAAGTATGACCGCGTCGTATGTGATGATATGTTCAAGCTGCTTGTGTGGGACTGCTACGCATGGTGCGCATGGCAGTTCTTTCAAGTGCAAGACCGTAAGGGCAACTACCGCGACATTCCCGGCAACTGGAATCAGTACGCAGGATATTTCCCTTTGTGGCGGCTGTCGTACAGCATTATCCCCTACATCCGAATGAAGTTTGAGCAGAACGGGCTTGGCTTCCAAAACCTTTACAACATCCCGCAGGGTGTGGAAGTGCCGTGGCTGACCTATCAGCAGTTCAGCAATCTGATCGGTAATGTCACCGACATGGTGATTGCAGAGCAGAACTGGCAGCCGATGATCGACGCGATCTGGGAAAACCGCACCGTAGAGGACTACGAAACCACCGGCAGCACCGTCAAGACCGATTTCATGCGAAAATGGCATCACAATCGCTCCGGTAAACCGATTTCTCTGGATGAAATGATGGAGAACGAGGACGGCGATATTTTTGAGGTTGCCGATCCTCGCGGCGAGTTTGAGCAAAAGGTGATTTCCGAAATACAGATCGCCGCCTTTGCCGAGCAGAGCATTACCGAGAAAGACAGGGAAATATTAAAGCTGCGCATGGACGGCTTGACCGAACAGGAGATTGCGGACAAAGTTGGCTACAAGACCGCCAGCGCAGTCCATAAGCGGATTACCAAAATTGCCGAAGCCTATGAGGACTATGTGACAGCGGAGTATCGGAAGTATTTGGACAAATAAACAGATGCAGAATCGGCAGCAGTTACCGAAATGGTAGCTGCTGCCTTTTCATGCGGGAAAGGAGAGTTTATGAGCAGAGAACCGTTTGAAGCCATGCCCGATGTGATGGACGCAAAGCAGCTTGCCGAAGCATTGCAGATTTCCAAAGCGGGCGCATACAACCTTTTGAGCAGCCCGGATTTTCCGACCTTGCGGATCGGCGGGCGCAAATTGGTGATGAAAAATGAGTTGGTGGAGTGGCTGAAAAGCCGCACAAACAGAACAC